>ERZ778021.2346-NODE-2346-length-17110-cov-5.776605_pt1 | contig 17110 bp, 16 predicted proteins | sample MGYA00375751_ERZ778021 | MGnify/ENA primary metagenome ERZ778021 (study PRJEB29350, sample SAMN05389814) | bioreactor metagenome | isolation source: Thiocyanate stock bioreactor | place: South Africa: University of Cape Town | collected 2013-08-29 ... | reverse complement strand
GGCAACCTCGGTCGGCTCAAACCCGCCGGGGGTTGACACAGGACGTCTCATGCGCTCTCCGCGCTCACTGGAACGCGTACTCCAGCGAGTCGACCAACGCCTGCCAGGAGGCCTCGATCAGGTTGCCGGACACCCCCGTCGTGCCCCACTCGCGCTCGCCGTCGGCGGAGTCGAGCAAGACCCGGGTGACCGCGTCGGTGCCGCGGTCCTGGTCGAGGATCCGCACCTTGTAGTTGGTCAGCTCGATCTCGGCCAGGTGCGGGTGGCGGTCGGTGATCGCCGCGCGCAGCGCCTTGTCGAGCGCGCTCACCGGTCCGTTGCCCTCGGCGATCTCGACGTAGCGCTCTCCCTCCACCAGCACCTTCACGGTGGCCTCGGTTTCGACCTCGCCGCCGGCCCGTCGCTGGGTCACGACCCGGTAGCTCTCCAGGGTGAAGAGCGGCTTGTAGACGCCCGCCTGGCTTCGCAGCAGGAGCTCGAAGGAGGCCGGCGCGGCCTCGTAGTGGTAGCCGCGGTGCTCGCGCTCCTTCAGCACCTCGATCGCCCGCGAGGCGGTCTCGTCGTCGATCTCGATCCCGGCGGCGCGCGCCTGGTCGCGGATCGTCGCCTTGCCGGAGAGCTCCGAGGGCAGGATCGCCCGCTCGTTGCCGACCGCGGCCGGGTCCAGGTGCTCGAAGGTGCGGGCGTCGGCCTCCACCCCGGCGACGTGCATGCCGCCCTTGTGGGCGAAGGCGTTGCGGCCGACGTAGGGGGCGTTCGGATCGGGCGAGAGGTTGCAGAGCTCGTCGACGAAGTGGGCCGTCTCGGTCAGCATCTCGAGCTTCTCCGGCGCCACCACGTCGAAGCCCATCTTCAGCTGCAGCGCGGGCAGGATCGTGGTCAGGTTGGCGTTGCCGCAGCGCTCGCCGTAGCCGTTCACGGTCCCCTGCACCAGCCGCGCCCCGGCGTTCACCGCGGCGAGGCTGTTGGCGACCCCGCAGCCCGCGTCGTCATGGGCGTGGATGCCGATTTCGGCGCGGTCGCCGAAGCGCGCCACGGTGACCTCGGTCGCCGCCGCGACCTGGTCAGGCAGGCTCGCCCCGTTGGTGTCGCAGAGGGTGACGTTCTCGGCCCCGGCGTCGATCGCCGCCTCGAGACAGGAGAGCGCGTAGCCGGGGTCGTCGCGGTAGGCATCGAAGAAGTGCTCGGCGTCGTAGACGACCCGCTTGCCACGCTCGCGGCAGAAGGCGACCGACTCGGCGATCATCGCCAGGTTCTCCTCGCGGGAGACCTTCGTCACCTTCTCCAGGTGCAGGCCCCAGGTCTTGCCGACCAGGGTGAGGACCGGGGCGAAGGAGCCGGTCAGGGTGAGCAGCGCCGGGTCTTCGGCCGCCTCCTGCCCGCGCCGGCGGGTCATGCCGAAGCCACAGACGACGGCCCGCTGGAGCTCCAGCCCGGCGAGCGAGGCGAACAGCTCCTCTTCCTTCGGGTTCGAGCTCGGGAACCCGGCCTCGATCATCTGCACGCCGAGCTTGTCGAGCGCCTGCACCACGCGCTCCTTCTCGGACGCCGAGAGCGACATCCCCTCGCCCTGCATGCCGTCCCGCAGGGTCGTGTCGTAGAGCTTTACAAGATTGTCCATCCCAAGGTGGCCTTTCGAGTCGCGAAGAGATCGGTGGGTCCATGGACCCGGGGCGCGCGGCCAGGGGGGCCGCGCCTGCCGCTAGGCGGCAGGGGTAATTCGCCCGATCGTCTCGTCGGCGTCCTCGCTCGAGTCGCTCACGTCGACGAAGTCCAGCCACTCGAGGTACTCCTCGGCGCGCCCGTGCAGGGCATCGATGAATTTCGTCTGCACGTGGCGGGTGATCTCGCCGGGGCCGCCGATGTCGTGATCGTCGATCTCCCGCACCGGCACCATCTCCGCCGCGGTGCCGGTCATGAAGACCTCCTCGGCGAGGTAGAGCTCGGCGCGGGCGATGTCGCGCTCGACCACGGTGTACCCGAGGTCACGGGCGATCTGGATCACCGACTTGCGGTTGATCCCGTCGAGGATCGAGGCGGTGTGCGGCGGGGTCAGGATCTCCCCCTCGCGGACGACGAAGATGTTCTCGCCCGAGCCCTCGCAGACGAAGCCGCGCTCGTCGAGCAGGATCGCCTCGTCATAGCCGGCGTTCGCCGACTCGGTCTTGGCGAGAATCGAGTTCAGGTAGCTGCCCGAGGCCTTGGCGTGCGGGATCGCGCCCGCGGGGCTGATCCGGCGCCAGCTCGAGACCTTGGCGCGGATGCCGCGCCCGGCGCTCTCGTCGCCGAGGTAGGCACCCCATGGCCAGGTGGCGATGATCACGTCGACCGGGGTGTTGGCGTAAAGGCCCAGCTCGCCGTAGCCGCGGAAGGCGAGCGGCCGGATGTAGCAACTCTTCTGTCCGTTGCGGCGCATCAGCTCGTGGGTCGCGAGGCGCAGTTCCTCGGGCGAGTAGGGCATCTGCAGGTAGTAGAGCTCGGCCGACTTCCCCAGCCGCTCGAAGTGCTCCTTGGCCCGGAAGATGGCCGGGCCGCGCTCGGTCTGGTAGGCGCGGATCCCCTCGAAGACGCCCGTCCCATAGTGCAGCCCGTGCGTGAGCACGTGCACCTTGGCGTCGTCCCAGGGGACGAATTCGCCGTTCTTCCAAATCGAATCGCAGGCGTCCATGTTGGAAGGATTATGCCCGATGGATCGAAGGGGTTGAAACCAAGTGCCTCGAAAGAGCCTTCAAACCCCAAAGGAGGAAGCAGGATGAAGCGATTTCGTCCCCGGCTGACCTACGCGAACGTGATCGCGTCGTTGGCCTTGTTCGTCGCCCTCGGCGGCTCCGCCGTGGCGGCCGGACTGGCCAAGAACAGCGTCGGTCCGAACCAACTGAAGAAGGGCGCCGTGAAGGCCCAGAAAATCGCCAAGCAGGCCGTGACCTCAGGCAAGATCGCCCCCCGGGCGGTGACCGCGGGCAAGCTCGGCCCGAACGCGGTGCTGCCGGGGAACCTCGGTGCCGGGATCATCGACGCCTCGAAGATCTCCGCCGGCGCGGTGACCGCGGAAAAGATCAAGAACAACGTCGTCACCGGCCCGAAGATCACCAACGGCGCCGTGACCTCGCAGAAAATCGCCCAGAACGGCGTCGCGACGTCGAACCTGAGCGAAAAATCGGTGACCACGGCGAAACTGAACGAAGGCGCCGTGACGGCAGCCAAACTCGCGCCGGAAGTGCTGAACAACGTCAACCCGCTGAAGGGCGGCCAGACGCTCCGCGGCGTCTTCAGCCTCGGCGGCACCAAGAAAGCCGCTGAAGACGCGAGCGCCTTCGCCTCGGTGAGCTACCAGCAGCCGTTGACCGCCGCCCCGTTGGTCGTCAACGTGGTCCAGAAAGGCGGCCCGTCCACCGGGCTCTGCCCGGGCCTCGGCGGCGGCGGGACCACGCCGGAAGCGGCCGCAGGAGTGGCCTGCCTCTACCTGACCACGGAAACCAACCTGGAAGGCGTCGGCCCGGCCGCGCTGACCGCGGAAGGCAACCGGCTCGGGGTCACGCTGACCGCGAAAGGCGCGAAAGCGGGCGAAGGCAACTTCGTCGCCTCCGGCATCTGGGCGGTGACCGCTCCCTAGTCCTGGGAAAGCGCCTCGAGCACCGCGGCGGTCATCTCCGCGGTGCCGACCTCGACCTCGGCGGGGACATCCACCATCGGCGGTGGTGCGATGTTCCCGCCGGCCAGGTCGGGGGTGCGCAAGCCCTGTTCGAGCACGGCGTCGACCGCCGCCTCGATCCGCGCCGCCTCGTCCGCACGACCGAGGCCGTGCCGCAGCATCATCGCCGCCGAGAGGAAAGTGGCGAGCGGATTGGCGATGCCTTTGCCGGCGATGTCGGGGGCGGAGCCGTGGACCGGCTCGAAGAGGCCGGGATCGCCCGCGGCGCCGAGGCTGGCCGAGGGGAGCATGCCGAGGCTGCCGGTGAGCATCGCCGCCTCGTCGCTGAGGATGTCGCCGAAGAGGTTCTCGGCGACGATCACGTCGAAGTCGGCGGGACGGCTGACCAGCTGCATCGCGGCGTTGTCGACCAGGAGGTGGTCGAGCGTGACGTCGTCGTACTCGGGGGCGACGCGGCTGACGACCTCGCGCCAGAGCCGCGACGTCTCCATCACGTTCGCCTTGTCGATCGAGGTCACCTTTGGCTTGGCGCCGGAGCCCTCGGCGCGCCGGCGGGCGGCCTCGAAGGCGGCGCGGGCGATCCGTTCGATTTCGGCAGCGTCGTACTCGCAGGTGTCGAAGGCGGCGTCACCCTCGCGGCCCGACTTGCCGAAGTAGATGCCGCCGGTGAGCTCGCGGACGACCAGCAGGTCGGTGCCGGAGATGCGGTCTTCGCGCAGAGGGCTGGCGCCCATCAGCGCCGGGCTCGGGCGGACCGGGCGGAGGTTGGCGTAGAGGCCCATCCCTTTGCGCAGGCCGAGCAGGCCCTGCTCGGGGCGCGGGTCGTCGGGGTTGGTGGTGTCCCATCGGGGACCGCCGACCGCGCCCAGCAACACCGCGTCGGAGCCCTTGCAGGCCTCCAGCACCTCGTCGGTGAGGGCGGTGCCGTGCGCATCGATCGAGCAGCCGCCCATCAGGCGCTCGTCGTAGTTGAACTCGCCCAGGGAGTCGAGGACCTCGCGGGTCGCGGCGACGATCTCGGGACCGATCCCGTCCCCGGGCAGGACGACGATATCGGGGGTCTCAGCCATGGCGCCGGACTCTACTCAGACCGCGGCCCGCGCGGCGATGTTCAGGCGCACGTAATCGAGCCGCAGCGGCCGGTCGAGCAGCGCCAGGACGTCGGCGACGAACTGGCCGCGGAGGTCCTCGGGCAGCTTTTCGACCTGGGCGCCGAGGCAGATCGTCCGCGCGAAGACCTCGGGCTCGGGCGGGTCGACGGGCCAGGGCTCGAGCCAACAGCGCACGTCGGTGAAGCCTGCCGCGCGCAGCCGCGCTTCGGTCTCCTCCGTGCCGGCGTAGTTCAAGAGGCCCTCGATGCCCTCCAGATAGGGGGCGTAGGGATCGCGCCGGGCGACCTCCTCGCCCGCCCTGTGGAAGGCCTCGATGTTCCCCTCTCCCCCGCACTGGGCGGCGAGGCGGCCACCGTCCACCAGCGCCGCGCGCAGGCGAGCGAACAGCGCGTCGTGGTCGAGGATCCAGTGGAAGACGGCGGTCGAGAAGACCGCGTCGACCCGCTCGTCCAGCTCCAGCTTGGTCAGGTCGGCGACCAGCGCCTCGTCCTGAGGCCGCAGCACCTTCTTCACCTCCGCGACCATCGAGGGGGAGCCGTCGACCGCGATCACGCGGCCGTCCGGCACCCGCCGGGTCACGATCGAGGTCGTGCGGCCGGAGCCGCAGCCGGCGTCGAGGACGGTCTCGCCGCCCCCGAGGTCGAGCCGGTCGAGAATCGCCCGCGCCCAATCCTCGTGCGGGAGAGCGACGCGCGTGTAGGTGGTGGCGTCCCAATCGCGGGTGCTCGACTCGGCCATGCTGCTCCTTCCTGGTGCTAGCGGTCAGATGCTGGTGGTCACCGGGCCGAACGCGCGGCCCGAGCTCTCGAACTCGTCGATCGCGGCAGCGTTCTGCAGGGTGATCCCGATGTCGTCGAGCCCGTTCAGCAGCCGGTACTTGATGTCCGTGTGGACCTCGAACGGGAAGACGCCGGTGGTGCCGCAGTCGATCGTCTGGTCGTCGAGGTCGATCCGCGCCTCGCCGGCCGCCGCGATCGCCTTGCAGTGGGCCTCGTCGGCGATCGCCGGCAGGAGCCCGATCTTCGTGCAGTTGGAGTAGAAGATGTCGGCGAACGAGGGCGCGACGATCGCCTCGAAGCCGAAGTCCTCCAGCGCCCACGGCGCGTGCTCGCGGGAGGAGCCGCAGCCGAAGTTCCGCCCCGCGACGAGGATCGGGTTCGGCTCCAGCTCGATCTCGCCGTCGCGGATCCAGTCGTAGAAGAGGAACTCGCCGAAGCCGGTCCGCTCGACCCGCTTCAGGAACTGCTTCGGGATGATCTGGTCGGTGTCGACGTCGTTGCGGTCGAGCACCGAGACCTTGCCCTCGATGACGTCAATCGGCCTCATTCTCTAGCTCCAATCTCTGATGTCGACGAAGTGGCCCTCGACCGCCGCCGCCGCGGCCATCTTCGGGCTGACCAGGTGGGTACGGCCGCCCTTGCCCTGGCGACCCTCGAAGTTGCGGTTCGAGGTCGAGGCGCAGCGCTCCCCTTCGCTCAGCGTGTCGGCGTTCATCCCCAGGCACATCGAGCAGCCCGCCTCGCGCCATTCGAAGCCGGCGCCGCGGAAGACCTCGTGCAGGCCCTCTTCTTCGGCGGCCTTTTTCACCTGCTGGGAGCCGGGGACGACCATCGCGTGGACGGTGCTCGCGACCTTGCGGCCGTCGACCACGGCGGCGGCCTCGCGCAGGTCCTCGATCCGGCTGTTCGTGCAGGAGCCGATGAAGACCCGTTCCGGGGCGATCTCGGTCATCGGCGTGTTCGCCTCCAGGCCCATGTAGGCGAGGGCGCGTTCGGCCGATTCGCGGTCGGCCTCGGAGTCCATCGCGGCCGGGTCGGGGACGGTGTCGGTGACCTGGACGACCATGCCCGGGTTGGTGCCCCAAGTGACCATCGGCGAGATCGCCGCGGCGTCGATGTCGACCGCCTCGTCGAAGCTGGCGCCGGCCTCGGTCGGCAGCTCCCTCCAGCGAGCTTCCGCCGCCGCCATGTCCGCCGGCGCGCCGGGGCGGCCGCGGACCCACTCGAAGGTGGTCTCGTCGGGGGCGATCATGCCCGCCCGGCCGCCGCCCTCGATCGTCATGTTGCAGATCGTCATCCTGCCCGGCATCGCCAGCGCCTCGATCGCGGGGCCCGCGAACTCGACTGCGAAGCCGGTCATGCCGCCGGTCCCCAGCTTGCCGATCGTCGCCAGGATCAGGTCCTTCGGCGTCACGCCCTCGCCCAGCGCGCCGGCGTAGTTGATCCGCATCGTGCGCGGCTTTTTCTGCACCAGGCACTGGGTGGCGAGGACGTGCTCGACCTCGGAGGTGCCGATGCCGAAGGCCAGCGAGCCGAAGGCGCCGTGGGTGGAGGTGTGGCTGTCGCCGCAGACGATCGTCATGCCGGGCTGGGTGACCCCCAGCTCCGGGCCGATCACGTGGACGATGCCCTGGCGGTCGGAGCCGAGGCTGTAGACCTTCAGCCCGAACTCCTCGCAGTTGCGCTCCAGGGTTTCGACCTGGACGCGGGAGAGCTCGTCGGCGATCAGCCGGGCCGCCATCGTGCCGTCGGTCGGCGTGTTGTGGTCGGCCGTGGCCAGCGTCTTGTCGGGACGGCGCACGGGGCGACCGGCCATCCGCAGGCCGTCGAAGGCCTGCGGCGAGGTGACCTCGTGGACCAGGTGCAGGTCGATGTAGATCAGTCCCTCGCTGACCTCATGCTGCTCCCAGATCTTTTCGAACATGTTCCTTGACACTGCTAGCTCCTCCTCAGTCCGGCGGCGATCACCGCGATGAAGCGGGTCGGGTCGTTTCCTTCGTTCTCGAAGTGGTGCGGGAGATCGGCGTCGAAGGTGACGCTGTCGCCCTCCTGAAGCTCGATACGGGTGCCCTCGAGGACCAGCGCCGGCGAGCCGGCGAGGACCACCGCGGTCTCGCGGCTCCCTGGCTCGTGCATCGGCGGGTCCGAGGCGCCGCCGGTGGTGGCGCCGGGGTCGAGGACGTGGAGCGAGACGTCGGCGCGCTGCCCGGGCAGCGGCGGGGTCAGCTCCTCGATCATGTGGCCGCCGCGCTGAGAGGAGCGGCGCTCGGCGGCGCGGGAGACGGCGACGTGCTGGCCCTCGTCGAGGCGCAGCAGCTGGGACAGCGTCAGCTCGAGGCCGGCGGCGATCTTCGCCGCGACGGCGAGGGTCGGCGAGGTCTCACCGCGCTCGACCTGGGACAGCATCTGGGCGCTGACCCCGGAGCGGTCGGCCAGGTCGCGCAGGGAGAGCGACATCGCCTCGCGCAAGGCGCGGATGCGGGGGCCGACGGCGGCGATGGGGTCGGCTGCTTGGGGCTGGGTAGCGGTCGCCATGATGCCGCGTACGTTATCACGGACGGTTGTCTGTTGCATGTGATTGCCTCCTCCCTCGATCCCGAACCAGACGGGCAGTTAGGTCCGGGATCGAGGGAGGAGGCTTCGGAGGTCGGCGGCGAGCGCAGAGGGTTCGATCCTCAACTGGTCCTCCGTGATCCGCACAACTCGGAAGCTCGCCGCGAGGAGGCGCCGGTCGCGGCGGTGGTCCTTGCTGATGGCTCGGCGCGTGCCGTGGGACTGGAAGCCGTCGAGCTCACCCACGAGGCGGGCTTGGGGCCAATAGCAGTCGACCTGGAAGCGGTCGTCGCCGACGGACAGCCAAGGGTTCAGGCGCGGACGGGAGATTCGATGGGCGTCGAGGAAGGGGAGGAACGATTCCTCGAGGGGGCTGCGGACCCTGCCGCCGGGGTCGTCGTTCAGGCGCTGGAGGCATCTGGCGACGATCGGGGCGCCGTGGTGATGCGGATGGCGGGCGAGAAGCGCGGGGATCGAGAGGGGACCGTAGATGCCGAGGTATTCGATCTCCCGGAGCGCCGTCTCAGCCGCCGCCTCACCGCGGTCCGAGGCGAGGTCGAGGACGGCACGGGCGGCGGTCGTGACCGGGATTCCGTCTCGGGTCGTGACCTCGTCGGGAGGGAGGGCACCGAAGTGGCGGTGGATCGAGCCCTGCGAACGCGTGTGGCGCGGCACCGTCACGTGCGCCTCCCCCGCCCCGTGTCCCCAGATCCCCCAAAGCGCCGTGGCGGAGCGGTGGCTGAGAACGGCTCCCGGTCCCGAAGCAAGCACCGCCGCCATCCATCTGCCCCGCTGCGTGATCGCGTCGTGCCCCACGGCGTAGACACCTGGATGAACACGATGGAGTCCGCCTTCACGCCGCCATCGATCCACCGTGTTCCCGGAAAGTCCCAGCCCTTCTACCTGGCCGCGCGTCACGACGCCGTGCTGACGCCCCGCGATCACGGCCAATCCCCTGTTCTCCACCCCCACGACGGCCTAAGCCGCGAGGCCGTCCGCATTTACCCCCGCCCTCGAGGGGTAAATGCGGACAGTGCGGGGTTAGGGGCCGGTACGCTCGATGGCGGCTTCGGCGGTGGCCGCCTCGGCCTCGCGCGTGGCGGCGCCTTCGAGGCTGTTGGACAGAGCTCGCAGGTAGGCGCGGGCGCTGGCCTCGATGATGTCGGTCGCGACGCCGGAGCCGGAGGCGAGGGCGCCGTCGGTGCGCAGTTGGACGGTAACCTCTCCGAGGGCGTCGTCGCCGCCGGTCACTCCCTCGACGGTGTATTTGACGAGCTCGCTCTCGACCCCGGTGGCGGCGCGGATGGCGCGGAAGACGGCATCGATCGGGCCGTCGCCCTCATTGGCCTCGCCGACGACCTCTTCGCCTGAAGGGAGGACGACCTTGACCTTGGCGGTCGGCTCGGCGCCGCTCGCAGCGCTGACCTCGAAGGAGGCCAGCTCGTGGGCGTCGGCGCGGTCGCGCATCTCGTCGGAGACGATCGCCTCCAGGTCGAGGGCGGTGACCTGCTTCTTGCGGTCGGCCACTTCCTTGAACGCTTTGAAGGCCGAGTTGAGGGCGCTGCCCTCGACCTTGTAGCCCATCTGTTCCAGGGCGTCTTTCAGCGCGTGGCGGCCCGAGTGCTTGCCGAGGACCAGCGAGTTGGACTCGAAGCCGACTTCGGTCGCGTCCATGATCTCGAAGGTGGTGCGCTCCTTCAGCACGCCGTCCTGGTGGATCCCCGACTCGTGGGCGAAGGCGTTCCGTCCCACGATCGCCTTGTTCGGCTGCACCGGATAGCCGGTCAGGCGGCTGACCAGACGGCTCGTGCGGGCGATCTCGCGGCTGTTGATCCCGGTGGTGAAGCCGTGCGCGTCCTCGCGAACCTGGAAGAGCATCGCGATCTCCTCCAGCGAGCAGTTGCCGGCCCGCTCGCCGAGGCCGTTGATCGCGCACTCGACCTGGCGGCAGCCGGCCATCACCCCGGCGTAGGAGTTGGCGACGGCCAGGCCGAGGTCGTCGTGGCAGTGGACCGAGGTCGTGACCTTGTGCAGGTCCGGGACCAGCTCGTAGAAGGTCCGCCACATCGCCGCGTACTCCTCCGGCGTCGCGTAGCCGACCGTGTCGGGGACGTTGATCGTGGTGGCGCCGGCGTCGATCGCGATCTGCAGCACCTCGGCGGTGAACTCGAAGTCCGAGCGACTCGCGTCCATCGGCGAGAACTCGACGTTGTCGCAGTAGGCCCTGGCCATCGTCACCGCCGCCTTCGCCTGTCCCTTGACGTCCTCGCGGTCGGTGTTCATCTGGTACTTGATGTGGATGTCGGAGGTCGAGATGAAGGTGTGGATGCGCGGGCGCGCCGCGTCCTTCACCGCCCCCCAGGCGGCGTCGATATCGGCCTTGTGGGTGCGGGCCAGGCCGCAGATGACCGGACCTTCGACCTTGCGGGCGATCGCCTGGACGGCCTCGAAATCGCCGGGCGAGGCGATCGGGAAGCCGGCCTCGATGATGTCGACGCCGAGCCGCGCCAGCTGCTGCGCGATCTCCACCTTCTCGGCGGCGTTGAGCGAGATGCCGGGTGACTGCTCGCCGTCACGCAGCGTGGTGTCGAAAATCTGGACGCGTTTGGTGTCGTTCGGTCCCATCGGACCTCTCCTTCTCTCTAAGTCTGGAATTGCCTTATGTCCCTCGCGGCTATCGCGCCGCCCAGCGCTATTCCCCCCGAGGGGGGAGGAGAAGGAGAAGCGCGAGGCTGTTCAGCGGAAAGGCCATTTCCACCGCGCAGGGTAGCGCACCGCCGGGGCGGTGTTCTACCCTGCCGCCGGTGGAGCGGACGAAGGTCAACTGGACGACGCTCTTCGCGATGGGGGCCGCGGTCTTCGTGATCGCCAACGACTTCTCGGCGATCAACGTCGCCCTGCCGACGATGGAGCAGGACTTCCACACGAACATCAACACGATCCAGTGGGTGGTGAACGCCTACGCGCTCACCTTCGGCGTGCTGATCGTGACCGGCGGCCGGCTCGCCGACATGTTCGGACGGCGCACCTCCTTCTTTCTCGGGGCGGGGATCTTCGCGACGATGTCGGCCGCCGGTGGCGCCGCGCCGACGGAGACCTTCCTGATCGTCACCCGCGCCCTGATGGGGATCGGCGGCGCCCTGATGTGGCCCGCGATCCTCGGTATGACCTACGCGATCCTGCCCGAAGACAAGGCGGGCCTGGCGGGCGGGATCATCATCGGCGCGGCGGGCCTCGGCAACGCGGCGGGGCCGCTGATCGGCGGCGTCCTCACCGACCTCGCCAGCTGGCGCTGGATCTTCTTCGTCAACGTGCCGATCGCCGCCTTCGCCGTCGCCGTCGTCTGGTCGAGCGTCCACGTCACCGACCCGAAGGACTCCGACCACCAGATCGACTACGCCGGGATCACGGCGATCTCGCTCGGGCTCGTCTCGCTGCTGATCGCCCTCGACCAGGTCGACGACTGGGGCTGGGGCGACCCGCGGGTGATCGCGATGCTGGCGATCGCGGCGATCGGGATCGTCGTCTTCCCGCCGCTCGAGCGACGCGCCGGCCGCCATGCCCTGATCCCCCGCGACGTGATCTCCAACCGCGACTTCGCCGGCTCCTGCGTGGCGATCCTCTGCATGTCGGCGACCTTCTTCGCGGCACTTCTCTACCTGCCCCAGTTCATGGAGAAGGAACTCGGCTTCTCACCGCTGGAAGCCGGCCTCGGGATGCTGCCCGCGCTGGCCACCTTCGGCCTCGTCTCCTTCGTCGCCGGGCCGCTGTACACGCGTCTCGGGGCGAAGCGGCTGGCGGTGATCGGGGCGGCCTGCATGACGGCCGCGGCGATCCTCTTCTCCCTGATCGGCGCGAGCGCCGGCTACGGTGCGCTGGTGCCGGGGATGGTCGTGCTGGGGATCGGGATCGGGACCTTCTACCCGACCGCGACCACCGCCGGGGTCACCTCGGTCGACGAATCGCGGGCCAGCCTCGCGGGCGGCATCGTCTACATGTTCCAGATCGCCGGCGGGTCGATCGGGCTGGGGCTGACGACGACGATCTTCTCGAGCTTCAACCCGCCCTTCATCGACGGCTTCCAGGCCGGGTTCCGGCTCGACGCGGGGATCGCCCTGGTCGGGCTCGCCGTGAGCGTCCTCCTGGTCGGCGGCTCGCTGCTCGCGCGGCGCGCCGAGGCGACGACCTAGCCGCGTCCGAGGCCGACGCCCTACGGCCGCAGGATGTTCTGCCCGGAGCCGCCGTTCAACTTGTCGACGCCGGGACCGCCGATCAGCAGGTCGTTGCCGCCGCGCCCGTTCAGTTCGTCATCGCCGGGACCGCCGATCAGCTTGTCGGGACCGGCGCCGCCGGTCAGCACGTCGTCGCCTTCGCCGCCGCGGATCGTCGCCGGGACCGGCACCGTGCGGCCGAGCGTGACGATGTCGTTCCCCGCCCCGGTGTTGATTTCGAAGCCCGCGATCGGCGCCGCTTCGCAAAGCAGCTCGGTGGTCAGCTTTTCGGGGTGGGTGCAGACGGTGCCGCCGACTTCGAGCGGCGTCGCCGATTCGATTTCGTACGAGCGGCCATTGGCGCTCAGTTCGATCGTGATCTTGTCTTCGCCGGGGCTGCCGGCAAGCACCAGGTTGATCGAGTGTTCCGGCGTCGGGTAGCCGATCCGCGGGATCGCGGAGCTCGCCGCGGCGGAGACCGCGGCAAGGCACGATGCCGCGGCAATCGCCGCGGCAGCAAAGAGTCCGGCAAAGCGCTGCATCGAACTCCTTAACAAGGCTTCCGCAGCGACGTTGCGGTCTTACAGGTCGACCGAGCGTCCCAGCGAGAAGCCGTCGAGGCCGAGAATCTTCTGGACGGCGTCGGGGCGCACGGGGGCATCGGTGGTGAGCGCCATCACGGCGACGTCCCCTCCCCCGGTCTCGGCGCCGACCGCGGCCGAGATGATGTTCACGCCTTCCTCGCCGAAGGCGGTGCCGACGCGGCCGATCATCCCCGGCTGGTCGGCGTAGCGGAACACGGTGATGTGCTCGGCGAAGGGCAGGTAGAAGCTCTCGCCCCAGGCGGAGACGAGGTAAGGCTCGTTTTTCGGCCCGACGCCGGTGCCTGCGACCTCGACTTCCTGGTCGCCCGAGCCGAGCCGCACGGTGACGAGCTCGGTGAAGTCCTCGGCCGCCGAGTCCTTTGTCTCGGTCAGCTCGATCCCCCGCTCCTCGGCCATCTGCGGCGCGTTCACCAGGTTCACCGGGGTCTCGGTGTTGCCGGAGAGGATCCCGACCAGGACGGCGATGCCGAGCAGGCGGGTGTCGTAGGAGGCGATCCGGCCGCTGAATTCGGCGGTGACGCGATCGACCGAACCCTCGCCGAGTCCCTGGGCGAGCCGACCGAGCTTTTCGCAGAGCGGCACGAAGGGCGCCAGCGCCTCCATCTCCTCCGGGCGCACGGCGGCGATGTTGACCGCGTTGGTGACCACGCCGCCGGTCAGCGCCTCGGTCACCTGTTCGGCGGTGACGACGCCGGCCCGGTCCTGGGCCTCCGCCGTCGAGGCGCCGAGGTGCGGGGTGACGACGACGTCGTCGCGGGTGAGCACCGGATGGTCGGTGAAGGGCTCCGCGGGGAAGACGTCGAGCGCAGCGCCCGCGAGCTTGCCCGACTCGAGCCCGTCGACGAGGTCGTCGAGCACGATCAGCTCGCCGCGCGCGCAGTTCACGATCCGGGCGCCGTCCTTCATCTGGGCGATCGCCTCGGCGTTGATCATCCCTTCGGTCTCCGGCGTGCGCGGCGTGTGCAGGGTGATCAGGTCGGCGCGGCCGAGAAGGTCGGCGAGCTCGTCGCAGCCCTCGACGCCGAGCTCGCGGAAGCGCTCGGCGGAGACGAACTTGTCGAAGGCGAGGACCTCCATGTCGAAGCCCTGGGCGCGCTTGGCGACCAGCTGGCCGATGCGGCCGAAGCCGATCACCCCGAGCGTCTTGCCGTAGAGCTCGGCGCCTTTGAACTTGGCGCGGTCCCAGCGGCCCGCGGCGAGGCTGGCGTGCGCCTGCGGGGTGTAGCGGAAGAGCGCCAGGGCGAGCGCCAGCGTCTGCTCGGCGGCGGCCACCGAGTTCGACTCGGGCGCGTTGGCGACGATGATCCCACGGCGCGTCGCCGCCGGGATGTCGACGTTGTCGACGCCGGTGCCGGCCCGGCCGATCACCTTCATGTTGGTCGCCAGCTCGATCAACTCCGGCGTCATCTTGGTGGCGCTGCGGATCAGGATCGCGTCGTACTCCGGCAGCTTGGCGCGGAATTCCTCGTCGCTCATGTCGAGCCCGAGGTCGACGTCGAACTTCGACCGCAGCAGGTCGACGCCGGTATCCGCGATTTTCTCCTTGACCAGGACCTTCATCGGACGCGAGAACCTAGCTGGCCGAACGGATGCCGTCGGCGTTGTCGACGACCCAGTCGATACACCTGGTCAGCGCCTCGACGTCATCCGGCTCCACCGCGGGGAACATCCCGATGCGCAGCTGGTTGCGGCCGAGCTTGCGGTAGGGCTCGGTGTCGACGATGCCGTTGGCGCGGAGACATCTGGCAATTGCAGAGGCATCGATCTCGTCACTGAAATCGATGGTTCCCACCACCAGCGAACGTTTTGTCGGGTCGGCGACGAACGGGGTGGCGAAGTCGCTCGCCTCGGCCCACGAGTAGAGGCGGCCGGAGGAGTCGCGCGTGCGCGAGACGCACCAGTCGAGGCCGCCGTTGCCGAGCATCCACTCGATCTGGTCGGCGAGCAGGAAGAGGGTCGCGACCGCGGGCGTGTTGTAGGTCTGCTGCTTGCGCGAGTTGTCGAGCGCCACCGCGAGCGAGAGGAATTCCGGCTGCCAGCGGCCGTCGCCGGCTCCGTCGAGCTCCTCGATCCGGACGATCGCCGCCGGGCTCAGCGCCGCCAGCCAGAGGCCGCCGTCGGCGGCGAAGCCCTTCTGCGGGGCGAAGTAGTAGACGTCGGCCTGGGAGGCGTCGAGCGGCAGCCCGCCCGCGCCCGAGGTGGCGTCGATCAGGACCAGCGCGTCGCCCGCGTCGGCGGGGCGCTCGACCGGCACCATGACCCCGGTCGAGGTCTCGTTGTGGGCCCAGCCGATCACGTCGGCGGCGGCGTCGCCGCGCGGCACCGGCGCGTCGCCCGGCTCGGCCTCGACCACGATCGGATCGGCGAGGAAGGGCGCCGCGGCGTTCGACTTGGCGAACTTCGAGGAGAACTCGCCGTAGGTGAGGGCCAGCGCGCGCTCGCGGACTAGCCAGGCGCAGGCCGACTCCCAGAACGCGGTGGTGCCGCCGTTGCCGAGCGCCACCTCGTAGCCCTCGGGCAGCCCGAGCAGCTCGCTCAGGCCCTCGCGGACGCGCTGGACGAGGTCGCGGATCGGCGCCTGGCGGTGCGAGGTGCCCATCAGCTGGGACTGCCCGGCCAGCTTCGCAAGCGCCTCTGGACGGACCTTCGAGGGCCCGCAGCCGAAACGTCCGTCCACCGGTTTCAGGTCCGATGGGATGGAGACGATGGTGTCGGTGGTCGCCATGGGGCGACAGGTTATTGACCCAAGACGGTCGACCGGTTACCGACCCGAGACATTTAGGGGGAGAGATGTACCCAGTCAGTTTTGAAGCGGATTTTCAGTCCGAACAGAATCGTGCGACGACGTTCTTCCGGATCATCCTCGCGATCCCGTGGTTGATCGTCGCCTACGTCTACGAGATCGTCGGGGCGATCACGGTGTTCATCGCCTGGTTGGTGATCGTGATCACCGGCAAGTACCCGGAAGGTCTCTACAACCTGAACGCGGGCTTCGTGCGTTACCACGTGCGCGTCCTCGCCTGGGTCTATCTACAGACCGACGAGTGGCCCCCGTTCGGCATCTCCGACGACCCCAGCTACCCGATCCGCGTCGAGGTGCCGGCGCGCGAAGCGAGCCAGAGCCGGCTCAAGGTGTTCTTCCGCATCATCCTCGCGCTGCCGATGCTGGTCGTGGTCTACGCGGTCCAGTACGTACACACGTTCCTCGGGGTGATCGCCTGGCTGACGATCGTCTTCCGTGGCTACCTGCCGGAGGGCGTCAACGGCGCGATGACCTTCTGCAACAGCTTTTACGCGCGACTCTACGGCTACCTGGCGCTGCTGACCGACGAGTATCCGCCGATCGGGATCGAGAAAGGCAAGGCGGGCGGACCGACCGCGGCCCCCGCGGCGCCTCCAGTTCCGCCGAAACTGTAAGGAAACAGGCAAGGGAAAGGGAGGGCAGGACGATGAGCGACGAGGCAAGCGACAAGGTGGAGCGCGGCGACGGCTGGTCCGTCGCCAACCTCTCCGACCTCGGCGAGGGGCCCGGGTTCCGCAAGGTCCGCAGCGCCCTCGGGGTCACCGCGTTCGGGATCAACGCGATCGTCCTGCCGCCTTCCTACGCCACCGGCAGCCACTTCCACGAGGAACAGGAGGAGCTCTACTTCCTCCACTCCGGCCGGGTGGCGATCGAGTTCGGCGACGGCACCGCGCAGGAGCTCGAGCCCGGCGGGATCGCCTGGGTCGATGCGCCAACTCATCGGAAGGTCCGCAATTTGAGCGACTCCGAGGAGGCGGTCTACGTCATCGTCGGCGGCAAGGACGGCTACGTCGGGCGCGACGGCGTATTGGCTCCCGGGGAGGAGCATCGATAGCTCTTTAGGGAGACGGGAAGGGACCATGGAGTCCCGACCGGCGGGTCCTGTCCCCGATCATGAGGACTGCGAGCGAGGTATACGTTCTCGCCCTCATGATCGGTGCCACCCGCCGGAGAGGGGTTTTGCTCGGGGTCCCGCTACCGGTCCGCCGCCTCTGAGTAGGGACGAAGGGACCAAGGTTGGCTCCAGTTTGTTGCTCAGGACCGAGGTGGGCAGCTCTCCCTTCCAGGCCGGAAAGAGCTGCGCCCGCCTCCTCTTCGCTTAAAGCTGCAAGGGACGGGCTTGTGGCGGGGCGCGCCGGAACGGGGTCCCCTCCCCGGGGGTGGCGCCGTAGGGGG
>ERZ778021.2345-NODE-2345-length-17114-cov-5.981593_pt1 | contig 17114 bp, 14 predicted proteins | sample MGYA00375751_ERZ778021 | MGnify/ENA primary metagenome ERZ778021 (study PRJEB29350, sample SAMN05389814) | bioreactor metagenome | isolation source: Thiocyanate stock bioreactor | place: South Africa: University of Cape Town | collected 2013-08-29 ... | reverse complement strand
TCCCCCTTGCCGCCGACGCCGATGCAGGCGAACCGGACCTTGGAGTTGGGCGACTCCTCGGACGCCCGCGCGATCGCCGGCGCGCCGCCGCGCAGGAATCCGGCCGAGGCCCCGGCCAGGGCCGAACGGGTCAGGAAATCACGTCGCTTCATCGGGCACGACTCCGGGGGGGGTGGGAGGGGGCCGCGTCCCGCGCGGACGGGCCCGGTCGGCCTTCAAGATGCCGCGCGCGGAGGGCCGCCGCAAGCGCCCGGTCTCGCCGCTCACCTTCCGCCCCGCCCCACCGCGTGACTGTCGGCGCCTTCCAGATGACCGGGCTCGATCACCCGGGAATGCTCGCGATCCACAGATCGCGCGACCCGTCTCGGCCTGGAGGCGCAGCGCGAATTCCTCGGCCGCGCGGTTGCGATAACGTCCGGCCTTCCAGTGGGCCGCCACGACGCCGTCTTTCAGCTTGACGGGCATTCCGTCGAGGGTCGGCTTCCCTTTGGCGTCCAGGACGCCCAGTTCACTCAGCAGTCGGCCCACGACAGCCATGTCGAGAGGCCCTTCCACCTTGGCCGTCTTCGGGTTGCCGGGCGTGAAATGCCCCATCGTCAGCAGGTGGATCATGGGAATCTCCCCTGGACGTCGCGAGGGAAGCCGCGCCGGCCGGATGGACCTCACTCCGCCCGCGTCGCCGAGGCCCTCAGCATGGCGGCCATCCCTTCGAACAGGGCACCGAGGGTCTCCGCGGTCTCCGGCGGGGCCTCGATGACGACGCCGCCGGAGTCGCTGCGGCGGATGCTGAGGCTGGTGAACAGCCGGCGGACCTCGCCGTCGTCGATCGCGGGGCCCGTCCGCACGGCGGCGGCGGGCGAGGGGAGGGCGGGGGCGTCGGCGGGGGCGTCCCGGTCGCCGCCGTCGACCAGCTCGTCGACCGGGTCGGGGACGTCGTCGGCCACCTCGTCGTCGACCTCCAGGTCGGAGGGGTCGAACGGCTCGACGTCGGCCGAGAAGCCGCCGGGGGCCGGGGCCTCCCCCTCGTACATCTTCTGGGCGCGGCTGAGGAACGAGCCGGCCTGGTCGAAGTGGACGGCGTCGCTCTCGCCGTCGAACAGGCCCTTGAAGAACGCCTGCTTGGAGCCGACGAGGTCCGCGATCCGCGACTCGATCCCCTGCTCGGCGACGAGGTTGTATACGTCGATGGGCGACTCCTGGCCCAGCCGGTAGATCCGCCCGATGCGCTGCTCCAGCACGGCCGGGTTCCAGGGGAGTTCCAGGTTGACGACGCTGTTCGCCGCCCGCTGGAGGTTCAGCCCCACGCCGCCGGCGTCGGTGGCGAAGAGGATGCGGAACGCCGGGTCGTCGTGGAACTCGACCACGTTCTGCGTCCGCCGCTTCGAATTCTCGGCCCCGGTGAAGTAGCCGGCGCGGAGCTTCCCTTCGGCCAGGATGTCGCCGACGGCCCAGTGCGCCAGGTGGAGCATCCGCCGCCACTGGCTGAAGATCACGACCTTCCGCCCCTGGTCGAGCACCAGTTGCCGCACGAGCTGGCGCAGCTCCAGCAGCTTCGGCGCGGCCAGGCTCTGGAGCAGGGCGTCGTCGGGGCGGCGGCCCTTCAGCGTCGGCCAGACCTCGTCGAACCGGAGCTGCGCCAGGCCGTTGGAGATGATCCGCTGGGTGGTCATCAGGCTCATCAGCCGCAGGAATTCGGCCTGCTTGAGCGGTCGCCTGCGGGCGATGGCGAGGAGTTGCAGGATCTGCGGGTCGAGCGCCCGGTGCTCCTCCACCTGGGCGTCGGTCAGCTCGACCGGCACGCGGACGTCGGTGCGCGGCGGGAGTTGGCTGAGCACCTCCTTGCGGACGCGCCGGAGCATGCACGGGGCCAGGCGCTCGCGGAGCGTGTCCAGGTTGCGGACGCCGACGACCTCCTTGCCGCCGTCGGCCCGGACGGCGTGGACGGAGGGGAGCCGCCATTTCGGCTCCAGCGCGTCGTCGTCGACCCACTCGACGACCGACGCCAGCTCCTCCACGCGGTTCTCCATCGGCGTGCCGGTCAGGACGAGCCGGTACTTCGGCTCCAGCCCCTTCACCGACAGCGCGGTCTTCGTCTGCCAGTTCTTGATCCGCTGCGCCTCGTCCAGCACGACGAGGTCCGGGGCCCAGCCGCGGGCGAGGTCCAGGTCGCGGAGGAGTTGTTCATAGTTGATGATGAGGAACCCTTCGCGGGTCTCCTCGTAGGCCGCCGCGCGCCCGGCCGGGGAGCCGTCGACGACGCGGATCGGCAGGTCGGTGAAGCCGGCCCACTCGCGGGCCCACTGCGGCTTGAGGCTCGCCGGGACGATCACCAGCCCCTTCTTCACGCGGCCGAGCTTCTTCAGGATCGCGCAGCAGGCGATGGCCTGCGCCGTCTTGCCCAGGCCCATGTCGTCGGCCAGGAGCATCCGCGTGCGCCGGAGGAACAGCGAGACGCCCTCTTTCTGGTAGGGGTAGAGCGGCCGGGCGACGTGCTTGAACGCCGTCTTCAGCTCCGACGGCCAGACCGCGGCGTCGACCACGCGGCGGAGCCGGGCCTTCTCGCGGGTCAGCAGGGCGAGCAGGGCCGGGTCGAACCGGGGCGATTCGGGGCCGGCGGGGGCGGCCTTCAACAGCGTCTCGACCAGGTCCAGGCGCTTCTCGGGGGCGTCGGGGAAGGTGTTCCGCAGGGCGACGCGGCCGGGGCCGGCCTCCTGGAACAGATAGCGGACGTCCCCCTTCGCCTGGGCGTACTTCGGCAGCTTCTCCGAGCCCTCGTACGACACGCGGTCGAGCCAGTCGCCGGCGCCGACGAGGGGCCGGATCGGGTCCCACGCCAGGCCCTCGGCGGGGGCCGCCGCGGCCTGCTCCTTGAGGGCCTTCGCGAGCAGGTTAGGCCGGTCGTGGATGAACCCCAGCGCGGCGAGGACGTGCTTGCAAACGCCCAGCGAGTTCTTGAGGAAGTCGGGGCAGTCGCAGCGGGCGTCGATCGGGTCGACGCCTCGGATCAGGGTCCGGTAGGGGCGCTGGACCCTGGTCCCCTTCCGACCCGTGGCGTACAGGCCGAGGGCCCGGCCGCCGCCGGGACGGGCGCGGACCTGCAACTCCTCCTTCCGGGCCGAGTCGAGCCGGCGCATCAGGGCGTCGATCGCGTCGGAGCGCACCGGCCATTCCTCGGCCGGGACGATCGCCAGGACGTGGCCCACCAGCAGGTCGGCCGGGATCGGCTTCGCCTTGTTCCCGACCTGATCCCGGAGCGCCTGGAACGCCTCCAACTCGCGGTCGACCTGCTCGACCTCGCGCGATTCCAGGACTTCCCGCGCCCTCTCCAGCAACTCGACGATGGAGCTCATGGATCTCTATCTTTGCATCTGAAACCGTGTCGACTTCCGTGCCTGTCGACTATACCGCGGCCATCAGCCATCGTCAGAGAAGAATTTGCGGCATCGGGTCGCCCATCTCGTCGCCGCCCCGGGACCGGCGGGGCGTCAAGGCCGGATCGTCATCGCCCGCGCCGGAGGTTCGCCGCGACGCCGCAGAGGGCCAGGCACCACGAGACGCCGTAGATGGCGTAGGCGTAGGGGTCGAACGTGGCCATGAGGAGGCCCGTCGCCCACATCTGCACGGCGGGGATGAAGAACAGGGGGGTGAACAGCCACGCCAGCGACGCGAAGAAGAACGTGCTGAGCGTGCACCACACCGCCTTGAACCAGGGGTGCTCGATCCCCACCAGCGAGTTCAGCGAGACCACGTTGAACGACAAAATCAGGAACGTCGTCCAGAGCTTCGCGACCACCGCCACCGCGGCGTTGCGGCGGATCCAGTGACGACCCGCGAACATCCGCATCGTCACGAACACGGCGACCAGCTCGACGAACCAGATCGCCAGGTAGCGGAGGTCCCGGCGCGAGACCGGCTCGGCCAGCGCCTGGCAGACCAGGAACGCCGACAGGTGGACGACGCCCACGCCCATCAGGGCGCGCGACCAGCGCGCGTCGGCCATCTCGCGGGCCATGTCCTCGCGCAGCAGCGTCCGCCAGGCGGCCAGCGCCGCGGGGGCGTCCTGGGCCGACGCCCGGGCCGCCCGATCCTCGGAGATCCCGACGTTCGCCCTCGGGTTCGCCTTCTGTTGAGCCACGATCGCCATTCGGTCCACTCCCTCGATCCATCCCGACGTGCGGCTTCGCCCCGCCGTCCCTGCGAATCGCCCTCAACTCTAGCCGACCGCGTGGTAAAATGAGTCGGATGCGGGAAATGAGCCGCTTCCGATTCTGCCTGCCGAACGGGATGGACCACCTGGCGCGAGGTCATCCGACACCATGGCGCACGCGACCATCGAGAGCGAGGGCGAGACGGCGGCCGACTGGTCCTGGGAGCGGACGCACCGGGCGCTCGTCCCGCTGCTCCGGGCCGACGACCGCACGAACATCGGCTACATCCTGGGCGAGTACGTCGGCCTGATCGGCTCGCTGGCGGGATGCGCCTGGGCCTACCGCGCGTGGGGCGAGGGGACGCTCTCGACGTGGGGGTTCGCGGCCCTGGCGACGCTGGGCGTGGTCGCGGTGGCGGTGTTCCAGCATCGGCTGTCCGGCCTGGGGCACGAGGGCTCGCACTACGCCCTGTTCCGGAACCGCATCGCGAACGAGCTGGCGTCGGACCTGCTGTGCATGTTCCCGCTGATGGCGATGACCCAGCGCTTCCGGGTCACTCACATGGGGCACCACCAGTTCCTCAACGACCCCGAGCGCGACCCGGACGTCGCCCGGCTGCACTTCGACGGCGACCGCTACCCGTTCCCGATGCCCCGGCCGCGATTCTGGTATCGCTACGTCGTGCAGGCGGCGTGGTGGCCGACGCTCGCCCGCTACCTGTTCGGCCAGGCCAGGAACGCCAACGTCACGATGGGCCTGCGCGAGCCGAAGGCGCCATATCGGTTCAAGGTCGGCCGATGCCTGCGCGGGGCGTACTGGCTGCCGATCCTCGGCCTCGTCCACGTCACGGGCTCGTGGCCGCTCTTCTTCCTGTTCTGGGTCCTGCCGCTGGTGACGGTCTATCCGTTCCTGATGCAGCTCCGCGAGATCGCCCACCACAGCAACGCGCCGACCGACGGCGAGTTCACGCACTCGCGGAACTTCCACTGCAACCCGCTGTTCAACTTCTGCGTCTTCCCCTACGGCCAGGACTGGCACCTGACGCACCACGTCTTCGGCCTGATGCCCCACTACAACCTGGCGGAGGCCGACCGCATCCTGCGGAACTACCGCCCGTACCGCGAGCAGGCGATCTCCTGCCACGGCTACTTCTTCCGCCGCTGGGGCAAGCCGGGCCCGACGGTCCTGGAAGTCCTGGCCGACCGCCGCGCGGCCCCCTCGGCGTGACCCTCAGCCGCCTCAATCCGCGGCGACGGGCGGGGTCCAGGTGGGGAGGTCGCAGAGGCCGCCGCCGAGGAACAGGTGGTGCCAGAGCTGCGTCGTCGCCACGCACGTCAGGCCGACGTCGAAGACTCCCCGCGGGACCGTGATCCGCGGCATGCGGACCTGGAGCGCCCGCTGGCGGGCCACGCCCTCGGGGTCGAAATAGCCGGTCCTCGCCAGCGATTCCGGGCTCAAAAGCTGGTCGACCCACGCCGACCGATGCGGGCCCAGGAACGTGCCCGACATGCTGGTGCGGAACATCGTCTTGGGGCGGTTGGCGATCTTCTTCGGCAGGATCCGCGCGGCGACCTGGCGCAGGATCCACTTCTCCGTGAACCCCCGCAGCTTGTACTCCGGCGCGATCCCCTGGGCGAAGCTCACCACGTCGTCGTCCAGGAACGGATAGCGGGCCTCGACCGACGCGTTCATCGCGATCCGGTCCCCCTTGGAGATCATCAGCAGGCCCGCCAGCATCACCTTGTAGCCGACGTACAGCGACTGGTTCAGCGGGTCCCATCGCGACATCCTGTCGTTGGGGACGTCGAGGTCGCCGTACGGGTCGTGGCCGGAGAGGTCGAGCTGCATCCGGTCGGAGTAGAGGATGGGCTTGGTCTGCGCGATCATCTCGTACATGTCTTGCTGCGCCGTGCGGACGCCGTGGATGGCGCCCTCCGGGGGGACGGCGAAGCGACGGCCGCTGATCGAACGGCCGGCGATGTTGCGGGCGATCCGCGGCAGGGTCCGGCCGACGACCTTGTAGGCGGCGTCGCGGACCTTCTGCGACTTGTACCAGACATAGCCGGCGAGCGCCTCGTCGGCCCCCTCGCCCGTCAGCGTCACCTTGTACCCCTGGCCGTGGACCGCCTGGGCCAGCCGCAGCAGCGCGGCGCACGAGGTGTCCACGATGGGCCCCTCGGCCGCGACGACCAGCTCGGGGAAGGCATCGGCCACCTTGGCGCGGTCCATGACCACGGTCGTCAGCGGCGAGCCCAGCGCCTCGGCCGCCTCGGTCGAATGCGCCCGCTCATCGGGCCCGGCCCTGTCCAGGCCGATCGTGAACGCCGGGATGGGCTCCTTCCGCAGCCGGCTGCACAGGCCCAGGACGACCGTCGAATCCAGCCCGCCGCTGATGTAGGTGACGACCGGGACGTCGCTCCGCAGCCGGCGCTCGACGGCCGTTTCGAGCCGCCCTTGCAGCTCGTCGATCAAGGGCGTCGGGTCGTCCATCCGGGCCTCGTCGCCCGCGTCGGGGAAGTCGAGGTCCCAGTACACGCGCTTCTCGATCCGGTCGCCCCGCACCTTCAGGAAGTTGCCGGGGGGGAGCGAGGTCACGCCGTCGAAGAACGTGCGCGAGGTCCCGGAGCAGAAGAACGTGAACAGGTGGTCGATCCCCCGCACGTCGGCCTCGGCGCGGACCAGGCCGGAGGCGAGGATCGCCTTGATCTCCGAGCCCCACAGCAGCCAGCCGTCGGCCTGCGCGTAGTAGAGCGGGCAGATGCCGATGCGGTCGCGGCCGAGGATCAGCGTGCGGGTGTTGCGGTCCCAGAGCGAGACCGCGAACTGGCCCCGGGCCTCCTCGAACATGGCCTCGCCGCGGTCTTCGTAGAGGTGGACCCAGGCTTCCGTGTCGCAGCGGGTGGCCAGCGTATGGCCGCGATCCAGGAGCTTCTGGCGCAGCTCGGGATATTCGAACAATTCGCCGTTGAACGCGACCCAGACCGAGCCGTCCTCGTTCGAAAGCGGCTGCCGGCCGCCGGCGAGGTCGATGATCGCCAGCCGGCGCGCGCCCAGGGCCACGCCCGGCTCGATGTGGACCTGCTCGTCGTCGGGCCCGCGGTGGGCGATGGCGGCCGTCATGGCGAGCAGGCGACGCCGGGGGAATTCGCGAAGGCCGGTGAGGTCATAGGCTCCGGCGATGCCGCACATGGGGATTCCTTTCCGTTCCGTTGCGTGGTCAGGGCCTCGGGGGCCGTTCTCGCCCCGGCGTCGGGGCGTCGGTGGAGGGCGTCTCGATCCGGCGGACGGCCTCCCTGGCGGCCCGTCGACGCCCGGGGTCTTCGAGCTTCACCATCTCGCGAAGCCGGGGCAAGGCGGGGCTCGCGAGCGGGCCGAAGCGGCCCAGCGCCTCGGCGGTCGCGGCGTGGAGCGTGATCGCATCGGAGTCGAGGGCCCGGACCAGCGCGGCGACGACCTCCGGCGCCCGGGGCGTCCCGGGCGCGAGGAGCGCCAGGGCCTCGGCGGCGCGGGACGCGACGCGTCGCCGCGCGTGGACGTCGTCGATATCGAAGCTCGTCGTCGGGCTCCCGGCGGCATGGGCCGTCGCGATCCCGCCCTCCAGGATCGCGAGGAGCCGCGGGACGGCCGCGGCGCCCGAGGCACCGGGGAATCGCGCGAGCGCCAGGGCCGCGCCCACGTCCCGCTCGGCGGACCGCCGGGGTTCCAGGAAGACGGCGGCCAGCGCCTCGGCCGCCTCGCCCTCCTTCGGCGTCCCGGGGGCGACCCGCCCGAGGGCCTCGGCGGCCAGGGCGGCGGGCGGGGCGAGGATCGGGCCCGGGACGAGCTTGCCGGGCCCGTCGTCGGCCTCGCCGAGCATGGCGACCAGGGCGGGGACGGCGGCGACGGCCTCCGGGCCGATCTCCCCCAGGATGGTCGCGGCGTGCGCGCGGACCGCCCGATCGGGGTCGGCCGAGGCCGCGATCAGGTCGGGGACCAGGGCCGCCGACCGGCGGGGGCCGTCGGCCCGGAATCGGAGGGTCGCCAGGGCGGAGCCGCAGGCCCCGACGACCTCGTCCCGGCCCGATTTCAGCCCGCGCAGCAGGGCGAGCGTGGCCTCGTCCCCGTGGTCGGGATAGCCGCCCAGCGCCCGGGCCGCCGCCGATCGGTCCGCCGTCGAGGCGCCGCTTTCGAGGACCTTCACCAGCGCCCGCACGCCGGCCTCGCCGGTCCCGGAGGCGGCCAGGGCGACGATCGCGACGAGTCGGACGTCCTCGATCGGGTCGTCCACCAGGGCGGCCAGCGCGTCGGACGCGATCCGGGACCTTCGGCCCGCCTGCGGCGGGACCCTGAAGGTGAACGCGGCGGCGGTCGCGCCGCGCACCTCGGGCCGGGGGTCGCGCAGCCCGGCGGCCAGGGCGTCGGCCCACGACCGGGCCAGGTCGCCGTCGGCCTCGGCCTGGATGAGGGCGGCCAGGGAGTGGGCGGCGCCGGCGGCGACCTCCTCGTCCGGGTCGGCCAGCGCGGCGGCCAGGGCCTCGGCCGCCTTCGGCCGGAAGGCCGGGCCCGCCTCGTCCTCGCCCAGCCCCTTCGCCGCCTCGATCTTCTGCTCGGCGTCGCCGTTGCGGAGCATCCGCACCAGGTAGTTCGCCGGCTCCAGCGCGTCCCGCGTCGCCCGCGCGACCCAGAACAGGGCCGCGCAGGCCGCCGCCAGGGTCAGGATCGTCTGGAGCCCGGGCAGGCGGCGGGCCTCGGCGGGGCTGGTCGGCACATCCTCGGCGCGATGGCGGCTCATGGTCGATCCTTCACGGCCGACGTCCGCCGGCCTTCGCCCCAGCGTAGCACTTCGGGCGGACGGCCGCCAGCCGCGCGGGCTACGGCGAGTCGGAGGCCATGCCTCGCTCGATGCTCCGGATCGCCGACTCGACGTGGGAGGGGAGGGTCGGGGCCGACTCGGAGGCCAGGCCCCTCATCGCGCGGAGCCGGGGCAAGGCGGACGCCGCGGCGCGCGGCCCCATCCGGCCCAGGGCGTCCGCCGCCTGGATCGAGGTGTAGGACCGGTGGTATTCCATCGCCTGCACCAGCGCGTCGACGGCCTCGGCCTCGGCGGGGGAGCCCGGGGCCAGCCGGCCCAGGATCTCGCAGACGCCGTCCCAATCGGGCCCCCTCAGGTCGTTCCTGGAGGGGTTGTTCTCCTTCAAGAGCCCGGCCAGCGGGCGGACGGCCTCCCGCGCGAACGGGGGGGAGAAGTTCGAGAGCGCCAGGGCGAAGGCGAAACGACGAGGCGGATCGTACGGGGTCGCGTCGATTGCGGCGATCAGCGCGCTTGCGGCCTCGGCCTCGCGGGGCGTGCCGGGGGCGATCCGCGCCAGCGCCTCGGCGGCCTGGACGGCCGGGCCCCAGGGGCGGTGCCGCATCTCGGGCCAGGCCTGACGATCCGCCTCGGAGGGGCCGTCCGGATCGCCGAGCCGGGCGACCAGGGCCGGGACCGCGGCGACGGCCCCGGGGCCGACGTCGCCCAGCGCGGACGCCGCGCAGGCCCGCGCCGCGGGGTCGGCGTCGGACGTCGTCGCGATCAGCGCCGGGACGATCGCGGCCGACGGGCCGCGCCGGTCGGTCCGCCGGCGCAGAAGGGCCGTCAGCGACTCCGATCGGGCCCGGGGCCGATCCGAGGCCAGGCCGCGCAGCAGGGCGAGCGTGGCCGCGTCGCGGCCTTCGGGGTAGAGCGCCAGCGATCGCGCGGACGCCTCGCGCACGGCCGTCGCGGGGTCGTGCATCAGCGCCTTCGCGAGCGCCTCGATCCCGCGGGGGCCCGTCCCCGCGCGGCCCAGGGCCGTGGCCACGGCGGCGCGGGCCTCCTCGTCGGGGTCGTCGAGGGCCGCCGCGAGGGCGTCGGAGGCGGCGGCGGACGACTTGCCGGGGGCGGGGATGCCGAGGCCGACGGCCGACGCCCGACGCACCTCGACCCTGGGGTCGCGCAGGCCCGTCGCCAGCGCAGTCGACCACCCCCTCGCCGCGTCGTCGTCCGGCTCGGCCTGGATGACCGGGGCCAGCGACCTCGCGGCGGCGACGGCGACCTCGGCGTCGGGGTCGGCCAGGGCGACGGCCAGCGCCTGCGCCACTCGGGGCCGGATCGTCGCGCCGATCGCCCCCTCGACTTCGCCCAGGTTCGACGCGGCCTCCCGACGCTGCTCGGCGTCCCCCTCGGCCAGCAGGTGCAGCCAACGATAGGACGGCACCGCCGCATCCCGCGCCACGCGGACGCTCCAGGCGACGGCCGCGCAGACGCCCACCAGGAGCAGCAGCGTCCGGAGGCCGAAGGCCCGGCCGCAGCCGTCCCCTTTCGATGGGTTCGCCGCATCGGTCTCGCGTTGCACGTCCATGACGCCCCCCTTCGACGATCGGGCTCGCCGGATCGTCGATCAGCGTAGCACGCCGGGGGGAGGGGTCGCCAGGAGGTGCGGCGCGGTCACTCGGCGTGGAGGGCGTCGAGGAGCGGGCGCGGGAGCGTGGGGTTGATGAAGGCCGGGTCGCGGCGCTTGCACGCCTTGCGATAGGCCACCCCCCCCATGATGCCGATCAGGAAAGTGCCGAGCCGGAAGACGCCGCCGCGAGGGCCGAGGGGGACGTAAAATGCCACGACTTCATACCTCGCTTGGGATGGACGGTGACGGGGGCGATGAGGAGATCGGGGTCGACGCCGGCCTTGCGCGAGACGCCGTGGCGGCCGTCGCAGATGCTGCTCAGGCCGGCGAAGCGGTCGCGGATCGTCGTGTGCAGGAGCGGGATGCGGGTGTTGGTCTCGCCGCACTGGTTGGCGAAGACCACGGGGATCCCCAGGTCGTCGGCCACCCGCGCCGGGATGTCGCTGCACATCGGACCGACGCGGCCCAGGAGCCAGTGGGCGCGGCCGGTGACGCGGTCGGAGAACTCGGGCCAGGCGGCGGAGACCACCGCGAGGTCGATCCGGTCGCGGTACTCCTTCCACACCTTGCGGTAGATCATGTCGGCGCAGACGGCGAAGCCGATCCGGCCCCAGGGGGTCTCCACGACGAGCGGCCTGTGGCCGGGGTAGAACCGGAACCGCTCCCAGAAGACGAGGTTCCGCTTGCGGTAGACGTGCAGGCCGCCGTCGGGCGTGCAGAAGGCGAGCGAGTCGTAGAGGTGGCGTCCCTCGCGCTCGACGTAGCCGGCGGCGATGTGCATCTTCCAGCGGCGGGCGCGGTTGCGGAGGTACGAGAGTGTGGGCCCCTCGGGCGTCTCGCTGTGGGGGCCGAAGTCCGGGCAGAGGCTGTACCCGGTGTTGAACAGCTCCGGCAGGACGACCAGCTCGGCCCCGGCGTCGCGCGCCCGGCGCAGCAGCCCGTCGGCGCGCTGGAGGTTGGCCGAGAGGTCGAGCAGGTCGCTGGGCATCTGGACGGCGGCGGTCGTCAGCTTCACGGGAGTCCACCTCCACATCCGTGGGGTCGGCGAACGCGATCGGGGGTCTCCGCCGCATCCGAGGGATCGGCCGCGGCGGCCCGGCGACTTGAGCCCGATCCGTCGGGCCGCGCCGGTCGTAGCGAACGGGTCAGTCGAATCCGAGCCAGGCCAGGAAGCCGCGGCGACGGGGCTTGGGCGGGGCCTGGGCCTCGGCGCGCATCGCCTCGGCCCGGCCGTACAGGTCGCTGGAGGCGGGGGGCTGGGCGGGCTCCAGCTGGTAGACGAACTCGCGCTCGTCGCGGAGCGTGAAGGGGACCAGGTTCTCGGAGAAGAACTCGGTGAGGAGGTTGTCCCACCAGGGCGCCGCGACGGGCTGGATGACCGTCTTGGTGGCGTAGTTGTCCTTGATGAGCGTGATCTCGCGGTCGCCGTAGTAGGTGAACGCCTTCGAGACGGGCGTCGGCCCGATCTCCTCGTCGTTGACGATGACCGTCGCGCCGGGGGGCTCGGTCCGGATCGTGTAGCGCCGGATCACGCAGCCCGTCTCCAGGCTCAGGCAGGCCGCCGCGAGGGCCGTCGCCGCCGCGACCCGGCCCGCTTTCGGGGTCTTCACCATCCTTGGCTCTCCCATCCGGCCGGCCCGACCCGGCCACTCGTTCGAGGCCGACCCGCCGGGGCGCGTCGGCGCTCCGGGGGTCGAGGGCGGCGGGATTCTAACCTTGACGCCCGGCTCCCGCAAGGCGGGGATTTTCGCGATATGCTGAGGGTCGTCGCGACGCAAACGGGGCGGGGGAGGGCGGGCCTTGGGGACGTTCATCATCGATCCGATCGCCCGCGCGGGGCGGTCCCTGGCGTTCGCCTGGCGGGTGCTGCTCGCCCTGCCGGCGGCGGCGTTCGGCCGGGCGGGCGAGGTCGCGCGGCAGTTCGAGCGCGTGGCCGTGATGAGCCTGCCGATCGTCGCCGGGGCCGGCCTGAGCATCGGCCTGGTGACGTGGTTCCAGGCCCATCGCCTGCTGGCGGCCCACGGGGCCGAGGCCGCGCTGCCGAGCTTCCTCTCCGTGGCCGTGGTGGTGGAGTTGGGCCCGCTGCTGGCCGGCGTGCTGGCCGCCGGCCGCGTCGGCGCCGGGCTCGCGGCCGAGCTGGGGGTGATGAACCTGAACGAGGAGATCGACGCCCGCGTCGCCCTGGGCTCCGACCCGATCGCCGGCCTGGTCGCCCCCCGGACGCTCGCGTGCGTCCTGGCCCTCCCCCTGCTCACCGTCCTGGTCGACGCCTCCGCCCTGGTCGGGGCCCTGGCGGCCGAGGCGGCGGCGGGGAAGCTCTCGCCCGAACTCTTCTGGCGGCAGTCGCTCGTCTTCCTGCGGCTTTCCGACGTCGTCCCCGCGACCCTCAAGACGGCCGCGTTCGGGCTGGCCGTGGGGGTCGTCGCCTGCCGGGTGGGCCTCGAATCCGAGCGATCCGCCGAGGCCGTCGGCCGCGCGGCGACGCGGGGCGTCGTCGCGTCCACCCTGGCCGTCTTCGCCGTCAACACGGCCCTCGCGCCCGCCCTTCCTCGAATCATGGCCGCCCTCGGGCTGGCGGGGGCCTGAACCTGGGGGGATGCTTCGTCGTCACGGGGGCTGCGAGCCGGCGCATCTGGTCTCCGCGACCGCCGGGCGCGAGCGGGCGAGGGTGCCATCCGTCGAATGCGTCCTCGTCCGTAATCGTCGAATCTCACACGGACGCCCCTCGCGTCGTTTTTTGTATTCAATACGCCCGTCTTGAACCAGTCACGTTAAAATCCACTCGCAATCGCGATACCACCACGCACGGACCAAGCCCGCAATGCGTCGATGGAGTCGTCGCCGTCATCCACCTCAAGGTAAGGAACCCCTGCATGAGGAAGTCTGTGTTCGCCGTCGCGATCGTCTCCGCGCTGCTGGCCTCGGGCCCCGCCCGCGCGGACCTGATCTACGACAACGGCCCCATCGTCGGCACCGGAAACTGGAACATCTCCGGCTTCACGGTGACGAATTCGTTCACCGTGTCGGCCGACGCCACGCTTACATCCGCGACGATCGGCGCGTGGGTGAGCATCGGCGCAACCCCCCTGACGACGACCTGGGCGATCGGCACGTCCGCCTTCGGCTCCGAGATCTCCTCCGGGGTCTCGTCGCTCACGAACACGTACTGGGGCAGCTATGCCAACGCCTTGGACATCTATTCGTCGTCCTTCTCCATCGGCGGGGTCGTCACGGCCGGGACCTACTGGCTGACGCTCACGGGCACCACGACCAGCGACGGCTTCGGGGCCTACTGGGACCAGAACTCCGGCCCTTCCACGGCCTTCCAGACGCTCACGGGGTCGATCCCGTCGGAGTCCTTCCAGATCTACGGCACGACGGCCGTGCCCGAGCCGGCGACGTGGGCCCTGATGGGCCTCGGCCTCGCGGCCGCGCCGATGTTGAGGCGGGGCCGTCGGGCCGCCTGAATCCCGGCACGTCCCGGTTCGGGTCGCCGGGGGATTGGATCCCGTTCATCCCGCCGGAATCGCCCGACCTGGGCCCGGGACGTGCGTTAGAATGGAGGGCGTCGACGACTGCGCCCTCCATTCCGTGCTTCCCTGGAAAGACCCGCACCATGAGACGCCTCGCCCTGCTGGCCTCGGCCGCCGTCCTGGGGATCGTCCCGACCGCCCGCGCCCAGGCGGTGCCGTCGGCGGGGGCGGGTCGGGTGAGCGATTACTACGCCGCCCCCGGGCTGTACGGAACCAGTTACGGCTACGCCAGCTACGGCGTGCCGCGGACGCACACGTCGTTCTCGGCCAAGCCGTGGTCGCCCTACTACGCCAACTATCCGCCCACCGGCTTCATGCCGGGCCCCTTCGGCGTCGGCCTCTGGCGGCCGGGCGCGTCGGCGACGGCCTCGGGGGCGAGTTCCGTCTACGGCCGGCCGGTCGGCGCCGGGTCGTACCGGACGTTCCCGGTCACGGCCGGCACCGGGCTGACGCCCGCCGACATCGCCCCGCCGCCGCCCTTCGGCGTTTACGCGCCGGCGTATGGGCCGGGCGTGGGGCCGTTCGGCGAGTGAGCCCGATCGCTATCGGCTGATGTGGGCGCTGGGGCCGCCGGCTCGGGCCTCGGTGTCCAGGCCGATGATCTTGCTGCGGGGCCGGCTGCGGTCGACGATCACCGGCGAGCCCTCGGGGGTCTCGGCGAAGCCCTTGTTGTGGGCCTCGTCGACGGCCTCCACGCGGACGTGGAACCGCGGAGGGAAGTTGGGCGGGACGGCCCACACGAACTGGCCGGCCGGGGGCTGACCCTGGGCGTCGGCGATCGGGATCCAGGGGTCGCCGGGGCGGTCGGGCCGCCAGAAGAGGGACACCCCCTTCTCGCCCAGGTGGCCGTCCTCGGCGCGCCAGGCGATGGCGATCTTGCCGGCGTGCTGGCCCGACCCGATCTGCGGCGGGTAGAGATGCACGCGGGGGGGCGTGGAGTCGATCTCCACCCAGGTCTGGGGGCGGTCGCCCGGGGCCGGGGGGAGGTCGCCGAGGCCGGAACTCGACTGGGCCACCAGCGAGAGGCCGACGGTCCCCTCGCCGTCCGGGAGGTTCACGTCGAAGGGGGACGTGCGATCCTCGTCCGGGCCCAGGCGGCTCCAGTTCCGGCCGCCGTTGCGGGTGATCCAGAGTTCCACGATGGCCGGCTTCCCGTCCGGGCCGGCGTCCTGGACGTCGTACTTGAGCCGGAACCGCGGGCCGCCGACGAGCATCGTGGGCACGTCGCCGCCCGTGTCGACCGGCGCGGGGGCCGCGGCGGCGGGGGCGGCCGCGCCCGAGAACGGGTCCGCGAATCCCGGCGGTCGCGAAGGGGTCGAGAAGTCGGCCGGGGGCGCGGGGGCCGGGGCCGTCGCGAAGCCGCCCGGGTCGGCGTTCGAGTTCGACGCGGAATCCCAGTCGGGGGCGGGCGGGGCCGAGGTCACCAGCGCGTCCGAGCCGGCGCGGGCCTGGCGGGCGATCGGCCGCTTCGCGCCTTCCGTGCCCCATCCCCCGGCCCCGCGCGGGGCCGGCTTCGGCGCGACGTCCTCCTCGACGGGCGTGAAGCTGGAGTCGGCCTCGATGGGCGAGCGAGGGCGGCCGATCGGCCGCACGGGGGGCGCACCGGCGTCCGTATCGAGCGCCGCCAGGTTCGGCGGGGTCGACGCCCCTTCGGGAAGCTCGACCTCGGCCTCCTTGACGTTCCCCGCCTTATCCGCCACCGTCCCGCGCACCCGGACGGCCTCCACCGTGCCGGCGTCCCAGCTCTCGGAGCCCACCAGCGCGGGCCGCTTGAGGGGGACCCGCTTCCAGTCCCGCGCGCCGGCCACCTGGTATTCCAGGCTCAGCGTCTTCAGGTCCAGATTCTCGTCCTTCGCCTCCCAGCGCACCTTCGCCAGGCTGCCGTGGCGGCCGTCGGACTCCAGGACGAGGCTGGGGGCTCGCATGTCGACGATCACCTTGAGGGCGGGCCGGATGGTCTCGTCCGAGGGGGGCGAGAGCTGGCCGGCGGCCGACATGGTCCGGACGGCGAACCAGTATTCGCCGTCGCGGCGGGCCCGGAACATGAACTCCTTCTGATCGGGGGTGGCCCGGCTCACCTGGTTCCAGTTGAAGCCCGAGTCTTCCGAGACCCAGAGTTGCAACTCCTTGATGAGCCGGATCTTCTCGCCGTCCAGGTCGAACGGGATGCGGAACGAGCGGTCCTTGTGATAGATCGGGGCGACCCCGTCGCGGTCGTCCCCGGCGGCCCAACCTCGGGGCGCGAGGAGGCCGAGCGTCAGGGCCCAGGCCCCGACCGCGATCGACATCCAAACGCCCCTGGTCGCCGCTGTCGCCACAGCTTCCGCCCTCCGTCCCTTCACGGACCCGTCCCCCGCCGATGGCGCGGGCGCACGGCTCATGCCGGCTTTATCGACCCGACGCGAGGGGCGGCTTGAAACGATTCGTCCGGACGGCCCGATCGTGCGGCCTCCCCGTCGATGCATCACCTCCCCCGTTCCAGGTCGAGGCCGTCCCGGGACCGGTCGCCGGAGACCGGGTTGGGGCGGGCGACGGCCCGGCCGGGCAGCTCGACGCGGTAGCCGGTGAAGCGGGGATCGGGGGCGGGGTAGTCGGTGCTGACGAACTGGGCCCCGCTGGCCAGGGCCTTGTCGCGCATGGCGGTGGAGCCGTCGCGGGCCTGGCGGGTGTCGGCGTCGGCGCGGGTGCGGACGAGGAAGCCGGCGGCGACCAGCCGGCGGATTTCGTCGTGCTGGCCGATCGGGTCGTTCCGCTTGAACCAGGCGGCGGCGGGATCGTCCTCGTCGACGCTCGCGAACATAAGCCGACCGGCGAGCGCGCGGTGGCCTTCCAGGTAGGCGTCGCGCTCGCGGCCGGTGTTGTCCAGGGCGAACATCACCCGCCCGCGGACGTCGTCGAGCCGCGGCCAGCCCCGCGTGCGGAGGGCGTCGGGGAGGGTGTCGGAGTCGCCCCGGACGTCGTCGGGCGTGAGGATCTCCGGGCGGGGGAAGACGGAGAGGATCTCGGCCTCCAGCGCCGCCAGCCTGGGGGCG
>ERZ778021.2343-NODE-2343-length-17123-cov-7.547340_pt1 | contig 17123 bp, 10 predicted proteins | sample MGYA00375751_ERZ778021 | MGnify/ENA primary metagenome ERZ778021 (study PRJEB29350, sample SAMN05389814) | bioreactor metagenome | isolation source: Thiocyanate stock bioreactor | place: South Africa: University of Cape Town | collected 2013-08-29 ... | reverse complement strand
TGCGCGTAGCCGACCGGGACGGACGCGAACGAGCGCCAGCCGCGCACGCTCGCGTACTCACCGCGGTGACGCGTCGGCAGCGGCGGAACGATCAGCACGCGGCCGAGAACGCGGATCCACTCCTCGGTGCCGTAACCCGGATACCCGGAGACGCTCGGCGTGTTCCCGCGGGCTCGCGCACGCCGCTCGCGCCACGCGTGGAAGCGATACTCGAGGCGGGCGATCCACAGCACCTTGGTGCGGGGTGCGGGTTCGGAAGGCATCACCTCATTCTCCCACGTCGTCGGACGACGGATCACCCTCCGAGCTCTGGCGGCTCATGTGGCGAGCCTCGCCGCGGACGATGAGGCGCTTGGCGAGATACGCCAGCACGAGGAAGACCGCGATGATCCCCACGAAGATGTAGCCCGCCCCGTGCAACCGGTCGGACAGCTCGCGATAGGTGCCCGCAGCGGCCGCGCCGACGCCGACGTAGGCGATCGCCCAGACCGCGCAGGCCGGCGCCGTCCACGCGAGGAAGCGCCGGTAGGCGAAGCCGCTCATGCCGACCGTGAGCGGCACGAGCGAATGCAGCACAGGCAGGAACCGCGACAGGAAGATCGCCGGACCTCCACGGCGCCGCAGATACAGTTCCGCGCGCGACCAGTTGTCCTCGCCGAGCCACCGCCCGACCCGCGAATGCCGGATGCGCGGCCCCAGCCACCGACCGAGCCAGAAGCCGATGCTCTCACCGATGAGGGCTCCGACGATCACGGTCACGGTGAGGATCACGGCCTCGGTGAAGCTCCCCACGGCGGTCGACGCGACGATGACGACCGTGTCACCGGGCACGACGAGCCCGACCAGGACGCTGGTCTCGAGCATGATCGCGACGCCCGCCAGCACCGCTCGCAGGACGGGATCGACGCTCTGCACGGCATCCAACAGCCACGTCAGAAAGTCGTTCACCGCTCAAGAATATGCCGCCGACCTCTACCCTGAATGAGTGTCTGCCGAGTCCGTCGCCGCGCGGATCGACTGGGTCGATCCCGCCGACCTGTTCCGCGCCGGGCCCGCGCGAGCGTCGCACGCGTTCTGGCTCGACGCAGGGCCCGACGCGCGCACCGGCTGGAGCTGGATGGGCATCGGCGAGCCCGCCGGGCTGCCCACCGACATCCCGCTGCAACAGCGCGAGACGGGGTCCATCCCCGGCGGGTTCGCCGGCGGTTGGGTCGGCTGGGCAGGGTACGACGGCGCCGCGGCGACCGCGGGGGCACCCGCGACGAGCGACGGCCTCGCGCCCGACCGCGCCGCACTCGCGGTGCGACGGCTCGTCGCCTTCGACCACGCGGCCCGCTCTGCGTGGCTCATCGCGCCACAGACGGAGCTGACGGATGCCCGAGCACAGCTCGATGTCTGGCGCGCGCGCCTCGCAGACCTCGCCGCGCCTCCTGCGGCACAGGCATCCGTTCGCATCGCTTCAGCACGTCATGCGCCCGATGACTATGTCGACCTCATCGAGCGGTGCCGCGGCGCGATCCGCGCGGGGGATGCCTACCAGCTGTGTCTCACGACGCGGTTCGAGCTCGCGGCGGACGCGGCGGCACCGATCGACCCGGTCGCGGTGTATCTGCGGCTGCGCCGCGCGCAACCGGCGCACCATGGCGGATACATCCGCGTCGGCGACCATGCGCTGCTGAGCGCGAGCCCCGAGCAGTTCCTGCATGTCACGGGCGGCATCGTGCGCACGCGGCCGATCAAGGGCACGCGCCCGCGCGGCGCCGATGCCGCCGCTGATGCCGCACTGGCACGGGAGCTCGTCGACAGCGTCAAGGAACGTGCCGAAAACGTGATGATCGTCGACCTCATGCGCAATGACCTGCAGCGCGTGTGCCTGCCCGGAACGGTCGCGGCCGAGCGGCTGCTGGAGGTCGAGTCGTATCCCGCCGTCCATCAGCTCGTCAGCACGGTCGCGGGACGGCTGCGCGACGGCGTGACGCTGGGGGAGTTGCTCGGTGCCGCGTTCCCCGCGGGGAGCATGACGGGGGCACCGAAGCTGTCGGCGATGACGATCCTGCATGATCTGGAGGGCGCGGCGCGGGGCGTCTACGCGGGGTGCTTCGGCTGGGTCGGCAGAGACGGCCGGGCCGATCTCGCGATGACGATCCGCTCGATCGTCGTGCACCCCGGCGGCGCGTATGTCGGCGCCGGCGGCGGCATCACGTGGCTCTCGCACGCCGCCGACGAAGTCGCCGAGGTCGCTGTCAAGGCGCGCGGGCCGCTCGCCGCGCTGGGCTCGGCACTGCCGCCCGAGTGGGAGGCGTGGGACGGCTCCGGGAGCGATCCAGTCGCCGTCCGGTAATCTGGATGGACGCGTTCGCGCGTTCCCGACTTTCCACGATTGGTGACCTGTGTCCACGATCCATGCCTCCACAGAGTCTGTCGCGCCCGGCGACGGCTTCGATCCGTACGCCATTCAGCAGAAGTGGCAGGCGCGCTGGGCCCAGGATGACCCGTTCCGCGCCGGCGGTGAGGCAGACACCCGCCCGCGCAAGTACGTGCTCGGTATGTTCCCGTACCCGTCCGGTGACCTGCACATGGGGCACGCCGAGAACTACGCCTACGTCGATGTCGTCGCGCGCTTCTGGCGCCACCGCGGCTACAACGTCCTGAACCCGATCGGCTGGGACTCGTTCGGCCTGCCCGCCGAGAACGCCGCGATCAAGGGCGGTGCGGGCAGCGACCCGCGCGAGTGGACCTACCGCAACATCGACCAGCACAAGAAGAGCTTCCGCGAGTTCGGGTCGTCGTACGACTGGAGCCGTGTCCTGCACACGAGCGACCCCGAGTACTACCGCTGGAACCAGTGGCTGTTCCAGCGCCTGTACGAGCGCGGCCTGGCCTACCGCAAGGAGAGCCCGGTCAACTGGTGCCCCAACGACCAGACCGTGCTCGCCAACGAGCAGGTCGTCGACGGGCACTGCGAGCGCTGCGGCGCCGAGGTGATCAAGAAGAAGCTCACGCAGTGGTACTTCAAGATCACCGAGTACGCCGACCGCCTGCTCGATGACCTCAACCAGCTCGAGGGCTTCTGGCCGCAGAAGGTCATCCGGATGCAGCGCAACTGGATCGGTCGTTCGGTGGGCGCCGACATCGACTTCAGGATCGAGGGTCGCGAGGGCACCGTCACGGTGTTCTCGACGCGGCCCGACACGCTGTACGGCGCGACGTTCTTCGTCGTCGCCCCCGACAGCGATCTCGCCGCCGAACTGGCAGCCGGTGCGGATGCCGAGGTGCGTATGCGCTTCCAGGCATATCTCGACGACGTGCAGAAGCAGACCGACATCGAGCGCCAGAGCACCGACCGTCCGAAGACCGGTGTCTTCCTCGGTCGGTACGCGATCAACCCGGTCAACGGCGAGCGGCTGCCGATCTGGGCCGCCGACTACGTGCTGGCCGACTACGGCCACGGCGCCGTCATGGCCGTGCCCGCGCACGACCAGCGCGACCTCGACTTCGCCCGTGCCTTCGATCTGCCGGTCAAGGTCGTCGTCGACACGACCGCGCCCGTCACGGGTGCGATCCCGGTGATCGAACTCGACGACGACGGCGTGCCGATCGATCCGGGCCCCGTGCTCGACGAGATCGACCCCGCGGTGACAGGCATCGCCCTGACCGACGACGGCCGCATGGTGAACTCCGGCCCGCTGGACGGCCTGAGCAAGCGCAACGCGATCGCGCGCAGCATCGAGCAGCTCGAGGCATCCGGCACCGGCCGTGCGGCGAAGTCGTACCGCCTGCGCGACTGGCTCATCTCGCGTCAGCGCTTCTGGGGCACGCCGATCCCGATGGTGCACACCGCGGACGGCCGGGTCGTCCCCGTGCCCGACGATCAGCTGCCCCTCACGCTGCCCGACGCGCGCGGTCTCGACCTCGCCCCCAAGGGCACCTCGCCGCTGGGCGGCGCGACCGAGTGGATGCAGACCGTCGACCCCGAGACCGGCGAGCCGGCGCTGCGCGACCCGGACACGATGGACACGTTCGTCGACAGCTCGTGGTACTTCCTGCGGTTCCTGAACCCGGGCGACCAGATCGAGGCGTTCTCGACGACCGAGGCTGACCGCTGGGAGCCCGTCGACGCGTACATCGGCGGTGTCGAGCACGCGATCCTGCACCTGCTCTACGCGCGGTTCATCACGAAGGTCCTCTTCGATATGGGCCTGATCGAGTTCACCGAGCCGTTCTCGAGCCTCGTGAACCAGGGCATGGTGCTGCTGGACGGCTCGAAGATGTCCAAGAGCAAGGGCAACCTGGTCGAGTTCGCCTCGAGCATGGTCGACCCCGGTGCCGACGCCGTGCGCGTCGCGATCGCCTTCGCCGGGCCCGTCGAGGACGACATCAACTGGGAGGACGTGTCGACCACGGGCGCCCAGAAGTTCCTCGCGCGAGCGTGGCGCATCGCGCACGACGTGTCCAGCAGCCCGGACGTCGTCTGGGCGGACGGCGACCAGAACCTGCGCCGTGCCACCCACCGACTGTGGGCGGATGCCCCGGGCCTGGTCGAGCAGACGAAGTTCAACGTCGTCGTGGCGCGCCTCATGGAACTCGTCAACGTGACGCGCAAGACGATCGACGGTCCGGCAGGACCGTCTGACCCCGCCGTGCGCGAAGCGGCCGAGGCGATCGCGATGATCCTCGACCTGTTCGCACCGCACACCGCGGAGGAGATGTGGTCGCTGCTTGGCCACGAGCCGTTCGTGGGCCTGGCGACGTGGCGGCAGGCCGACCCGACGCTGCTCGTCGAGGAGTCGGTGACCGCCGTCGTGCAGATCGACGGCAAGGTGCGCGGCACGCTCACGGTGCCGGCCCGCATCTCGGCGGATGAGCTCGAGGCGCTGGCTCGCGCCGACGAGAAGGTCGTCCGTTCGCTCGGCGACCGCGAGATCGCTCGCGCCGTCGTGCGTGCGCCGAAGGTCGTGAGCTTCACCACCGCATAGCCTCCTCCCCAAGTGGCGGATTTCGCGATCTGTCCACTGATCCGGGGAGCGGGCCACCACGGGCGCTCTGACACTGTCAGGGTGTCGGAGTGACCGGGGCGACGATCGACAGACCGGCACGTCGCCGCCTCGGCGTGGGTGCGGCGATCGTGCTGGTGCTCGTGGCCGCCGCCGTGTCGGTCATGATCGGCATGGTCCGTGCCGCCGGCGCGCCGGATGCGGCGGGCGAGGTCGTCAGCGAGCAGATCGACACCACGGCATCCGCTGAGCTCCCCGCGCTGTACGTGCACGTCTCGGGAGCCGTCCGCAGCCCCGGGCTGTATCGCCTCGACGACGGTGCGCGGGTCGTCGACGCGATCGCGGCGGCGGGCGGTCTCGCATCCGACGCCGACGAAGAGGCGGTCAACCTCGCGCGGCGCGTCACCGACGGCGAACAGCTGCGGGTGCCGGTCGTGGGGGAGGAGCCGCCCGCGAGCGCGGCCGGCGGCGTCGCTAGCGACGGGCGCGTCAACCTCAACACGGCCGATGTCGCCGCTCTCGACACGCTGCCGCGCGTGGGGCCCGCGATCGCGGAGCGCATCATCCAGTGGCGCGAGGCGAACGGCGCATTCACGAGCGTCGACGACCTGCTGTCGGTGCCCGGCATCGGCGAGAAGATGCTCGCGAGCCTGCGCGACCTGGTGACGGTGTGACGTCGCTGCGCCGGGCTCGCCGGCGTGATGCACGACTCGTTCCGGTGGCCGCGCTCGCGTGGCTTGCGGCGGCGCTCGCGACGCTGCACGCCGAACTCGCGGCGCCGGCCGCCGCGGTGTTGTGGTTGGCGGCAGGCGGCGTGCTCGTGGTCGCGACGCGCCGCGGCGTGCGGCGCACGGCTTGGTGGGCTGTGCTCGCGGTGTGCCTTGCCGCAGCCGCCGCGGTGTGCACCCACGTGGCAGTCGCCGAGCCGGCGCGTGCGGCGGCGCGCAGCCTGGAGATCTCCGGCGGAAGAGCGCTCGTCGTCGAGGTGACGGCTGTCGGCAAGATCGAGCGCAGCGCCACCGGCTGGCGCTTCGATGCGACGCTCGATCGTGCATGGCTCGGCGCGCGCACCGGCGAGCCGCAGTCGTTCGGATCGGGCGTGCCGGTCCTCGTCCGCATCGACGAGGCCCCGCCCGAACTCGACCTCGGGGCACGCCTGCGCATGCGGGCGACGGCATGGCACGCCGATGCCGGCGAGCGTGCTGTCCTCGTGATCGACGCGACCGCCGAACCCGAGATCCTCACCGAGCCGCCGGGTGTGCTCGCCGTGGCATCCGCCCTGCGCCGCGGTCTCGTCGCGTCGGCAGCGTCGCTTCCGCAGCCCGGTGGCGGGCTCATCGCCGGGCTCGCGGTCGGCGACACGAGTGCCGTCGAACCCGAGCTGGATGCCGCGATGAAGACGTCGTCGCTGTCGCACCTGACGGCGGTGTCGGGGGCGAACTGTGCGCTCGTCGTGGCGATCGCCTTCGGGGTTGCGGCGCTGCTGCGGGCGCCGCGGCGCATCCGTGTGGCATCGGGTCTGGGTGCACTCGTCGCGTTCGTGATCCTCGTCTCGCCGGAGCCGTCGGTCGTGCGCGCCGCCGCGATGGCGGCGATCGCGATGCTCGGGCTGCTGCTGGGCAGACCGGGCGCGGGGCTGTCGCTGCTGACGACCGCGGTCGTCGTGCTGCTCATCGTGGATCCGTGGCTCGCACTCTCGCTCGGGTTCGCGCTGTCGGTCGCCGCGACCGGCGCGCTGCTCGTCGGCGCCGGTCCCCTCGCCGACGGACTGTCGCGATGGATGCCGCAGCCGCTCGCCCTCGCGATCTCGGTGCCGCTGGCCGCGCAGCTCGCGTGCGGCCCGCTGCTGGTGCTGATCGCGCCGCAGGTGTCGGTGTTCGGCGTGGTCGCGAACATCCTCGCCGCGCCCGCGGCGCCGGCGGGCACCGTCGTCGGGCTCGCCGCGTGCCTCACGGCGGGAGTGCCGCTGCTCGGGAGCGGGCTGGTCGCGGTCGCATGGCTGCCCGCCGCGTGGATCGCAGGCACGGCCGACACCTTCGCGACGCTACCCGGCAGCGTCGTCGCGTGGCAGGAGGGGCCGCTCGGATTCCTCGCGCTGGCGGTGCTCGGCGCGGCGGTCGCCGCGGTCATTGCGCCCGTCCCGGCGCGCGTGCGCGGAATCGGCGTGCTGGTGCTGGCGGCGGCCGTCGGCGTGGGGGTGGCGCTCGGGCCCGTGCGCGAGGCGATCACGCGCGCCGAGACGCCCACCGGCTGGGCGATCGTCGCGTGCGACGTCGGGCAGGGCGATGCCGTGCTCGTGCGGTCTGCCGGGCAGATCGCGCTGATCGACACGGGACCGGCGCCCGAGCCGCTCGCGCAGTGCCTGGACCGGCTCGGCATAGACCGCATCGACCTGCTCGTGCTGACGCACTTCGACCTCGATCACCGCGGCGGCGTGGATGCCGTGCGCGGCAGGATCGGCACCGTGCTGCACGGACCGCCGGGCGGTGACGCCGATGCGGCGCTGCTGGCCGGGCTCGAGGCATCCGGTGCACGGTCGATCACGGCCGTGCGGGGCATGACGGGTGCGCTGGGCGGGGCCCGCTGGCGCGCGTTGTGGCCGCGCGCTGACACGCCACCGGGCAACGACGCGAGCGTCGTCGTCGAGGTCATCGGCGGGGGAGTTCCCACGGCGCTGTTCCTGGGGGATCTGTCCGAAGCGGGGCAACAGGCGATGGCATCCGGCGCTGTGCTACGCACCCGCTACGACGTCGTGAAGGTCGCCCACCACGGCAGCGCCGACCAGTCCGCGTCGCTGTACACGCGGCTGCGGCCGAGACTCGCCCTCGTCACGGTCGGCGAGAACGACTACGGGCATCCCCGCGCCGAGACGTTGCAGATGCTGACGGCGCTCGGTGCCCGCGTCGCGCGCACCGACCACGAGGGGATGATCGCGGCGTGGACCGACGATGCCGGCCTGCGGCTGTGGCATGAGCGCCGTGGTGCCGCGGGTGATGGAGCATTGGGTTCTGGTGTCGGGGGCTCGGGTGCTGCGGGCTCTGGTGTCGGGGGCGATGGGTAGGCTGGCTGGCATGAGTCCCGCGCCGCGCCGTTCCAGTTCGCGGGGCGGAACCGGTCGCACGGCGTCCGCGATTCCGCAGATCTCCTGGCGTGCGCCGCAGCCGGCGCCGATCGTGCTGGTCTCGGGGCCCGAAGAGGTGTGCGCTGAGCGGGCGATCGCCGGCATCCGCGACTTCCTGCGTGCCGAAGACGAGAGCCTCGAGGTGTCCGACCTGCGCGCCGACGACTACGCATCGGGCAGTCTGCTCGGGCTGACGTCGCCGTCGCTGTTCGGCGAGCCGAGACTGGTCCGGGTGTCGGGCGTGGAGAAGTGCTCCGACACGTTCCTGACCGAAGCGCTCGCGTACCTCGAGGCGCCGCAGGACGGCGCGACCGTCGTGCTGCGGCACACCGGTTCGAGCGTGCGCGGCAAGAAGCTGCTCGACGCGATCCGCGCCGGCACCGGGGGCGGCGTCGAGATCGCGTGCCCGGCCGTCAAGCGCGACTCCGACCGGTTCGACTTCGCGGCGGGCGAGTTCCAAGCCGCGCGCAAGCGCATCGCGCCCGTTGCGCTGCGGGCGCTCGTGGGCGCGTTCTCCGACGACCTCACGGAGCTGGCCGCGGCCTGTCAGCAGCTCATCGCGGATGTGCCCGGCGACATCACCGAGCAGGTCGTCGAGCGGTACTACGGCGGGTTCACGGTGGCCGACACCGCGATCGCCGGCCGCTACGGCGATGCCCTCGTGGCCCTGCGGCATGCGCTCGCGAGCGGTGCCGACCCCGTGCCGCTCGTTGCGGCGATCGCCTCGAAGCTGCGCACGATGGCGCGGGTCGCCGGCGCGCGCGAGTCGTCGTCGGCCCTCGCCGCGCGTCTCGGGATGAAGGACTGGCAGGTCGACCGCGCCCGGCGCGACCTGACCGGCTGGAACGAGGCATCCCTCGGCATGGCGATCCAGGCGGCGGCGCGGGCGGATGCCGAGGTCAAAGGCGCCTCCCGCGACCCGGTCTTCGCCGTGGAGCGCCTCGTCACCGTCATCGCGACCCGCGCCCCGTTCGGGGGTTGAGTCGGGCGGGACGCGTGGGCGTGGCCGCCCGCGGCGCGTGGCATCCCTTCATCCGTCCCGTTGTGCCGCTTCGCGGCTGCGGATGCCGCAGATCGGGACGGATGAGCGTAAGCGCGGCGCCGGGATGCGTGATTCCGGCATCGCGGCATCCACCTGGTAGACTCGGTGATTGGCTTGCGTGCGGGTCCCACCCTGCACGCCGCCGGAGGCGCCCCTCTACCGCTACCCCGGCACATCCATCGAAAACTCCGAACGAAAGAGCCGTCGAACGTGGCGAACATCAAGTCGCAGATCAAGCGCAACAAGACCAACGAGAAGGCGCGCGAGCGCAACAAGGCCGTCAAGAGCGAGCTGAAGACCGAGGTGCGTCGCACCCGCGAGGCCATCGCAGCCGGCGACAAGGCCGCTGCCGAGAAGGCACTCGCCAAGGCGACCCGCAAGCTCGACAAGGCCGTGAGCAAGGGCGTCATTCACGAGAACCAGGCGGCGAACCGCAAGTCCTCGATCGCCAAGCAGGTCGCCGCTCTCTGAGCCGCATCACCTTCGAGAAGAGCCCGTCCCCGCGTGGGGCGGGCTCTTCTGCGTTGCGCGCCCGCGCGTCATCCGTCCCGATCGGTCGGGTGGTGGGGTGGGTTGCCGCGTGTTGGGACGGATGAGGGGATGCCCGCCAGCGTGCGCCTCGGCATCCGCGCGTCATCCGTCCCGATCGGTCGGGTGTCGGCGTGGGTTGCCGCGTGTCGGGACGGATGAGCGGATGCCCCCGCCCACCCACCGCACCCACCCAATGCGCGCAGGCCGCCTCCGCATGCGGCATGATCGACTCACCGGTGCCCGACCGGCCGCTCATCGACGAAGGAGCCCCCACCCGTGTCGTCGCTTCCTCCCGGTACCACCCCAGCGACCACCCGGCCTGTGCGCGCAGGCGCCCGCTGGTTCACGCTCTTCACCCTCGCGTGGCTCGCCCTGTGGACGGTGCAACTCACTCCGCTGCAGCTGCTCATCCCGCTGCAGCTGAACACTCCCGACGACGCGGACGGCTGGATCTCGGGCGTGATCTCGTCGGGGCTCGTCCTCGCCGCCGGCGGACTCGCGGGTGTCATCGCAGCACCGCTCGCGGGCGCCATGAGCGACCGCACCCGTGGCGCGTTCGGCCGCCGACGCCCATGGGCGCTGGGCGGTGTCGTCCTCGGCGCCGCGTCGCTCGTCGCGATCGGCTTCGCGACAGGCCCGTGGGGCGTCGGCATCGCCTGGGTCGGCGTCTCGGTCGGCACGGCCGTGGCATCCTCTGCCTTCACGGCCCTCATCGCCGATCAGCTCACCGTTCAGCGCGGCGCCGCCGCCGCTGTCGTCTCGTCGAGCCAGGCCGTCGGGATCGTCGTCGGCGTCGGCGTGATCGTCCTGCTCGAACTCGGCCTGGTGGCGGGATATCTCGCCCTCGCCGGCTTCCTCCTGGTCGCGGGTGTCGCGGCGGCACTCTTGCTGCCCGACCCGCCGGCCCCGCGTGCGTCGGCGGCGGCGCGCTCGTCGCGCACCATCGGCGAGCGACTCGCCGCCTTCGGCGACCGCGACTTCGCCTGGCTGCTGTGGGGCCGCCTGATCGTCAACATCGGCAACGCCCTCGGCACGGGACTCCTGCTCTTCTACCTGCTCTACGGCCTCGATCGCGATGCCGCGACTGCCGAGGATGACCTGCTGCTGCTCATCGTCGTGTACACCGTGTTCGTCGTCGCGGCCGCGATCGTCTCGGGCCGGATCTCCGACCGGCGCGGGCACCGCATCGTCCTCACCGTGGGCGCGGCGATCGTGCAGGGCATCGCGTCGCTGCTGATCGCCCTGGCCCCGTCGTACGAGACGACGATGATCGCCGCGGCGCTGCTCGGCGTCGGGTACGGCGCGTACATGTCGGTGAGCCTGGCGCTCGCGACCGACCTGCTGCCGTCACCCGAAGACAGCGCCCGCGACCTCGGCCTGTTCAACGTGTCGGCGAGCCTCGGGCAACTCCTGGGTCCGCTCATCGGCGCGGGCCTGGTCGCCCTCGTCGGCAACTTCTGGCTGCTGTTCGCCGTCGGCGGCGTGCTCTCGATCGCGGGCGGCGCGATGACACTCGCGATCCGCAACCGCCCCCGCTCAGCCCGCCGCGTCTGAGACCGCGCCGGATGCCCCGGCATCCATCGTGGCCAACGCGAGATCCAGCAGCGCGTTGAACACGCGCGGACGCATCGCCGTCACGAGATGACTCGTGCGCGGCACGACGATCAGTTCCGCTCCCGGCACCTGCGAGACGAACAGGCGCTCGTTGATGCGCAACTGGTCGTACTGCCCGTTGATGAACCACATCGGCACGTCGATGCGTCGCAGCGCGGCGAGCAGATCGAGCACCGAGAGGCTGCGCAGCGCGACATCCTGCGCGTCGTACGCATACCCACCGGCGCCGAAATCGGCACGCGTCTCGGGCGGCAGCGTGTGCGCGAGCACCCACGCGCTGATCGGATCGCCGCGCTGCGGCAGCAGGTCGAACCCGCGCGCAAGGGCGCGGTAGGTCGCGAGGCCCGCACCGCGGGGGATCGCGGTGCAGGATGCCGCGATGAAGGCATCCACGGGCGGTTTGGTCTCCTGCCCGACGTACGCCGTCGACAGCAGGCCTCCCATCGAGTGGCCGACCAGCAGCACCTTGCCGTCGGCGGCGGCGTCACGGACCGCCCCGTCGATCGTCGCGAACGCGCCCTCGAGCGTGAACGGCTCCGCCATCCGCGCGCCGTGGCCGGGAAGGTCGACGGCGACCCCGGGCGTGCCGCGCGCCTCGAGGTGCGCGAGTTGCGCGCGCCACATCGTTGCGGATGTGCGGATGCCGTGCACCATCACCACCGTCGTCACCACGAAGCCAGCCTAGGCACGAGGCGCCGTGACAGCGCCTGAACACGCGAATGCGGCGCCGCCCCGAAGGACGACGCCGCATTCGGCGTGACGCCGTGCGATCTAGAACAGCGAGCGCACCTTGACCGCCGAGCTCTTCGAGCTCTTAGCGACCGTGGCGTCGTTCGGCTCGAACGTCGCCGTGTAGGTGTGCGTGCCGCGGCTCAGCGTGCCGAGACGGTACGTCGCGATGCCGTACTTGACGGCCACCTTCGCGACGACCTTGTCACCCTCGCGGAAGACCACGACACCGTCCGGCGTGCCCTTGTCCTGACGCACCGTCGCGACGAGCGTCGTCGGCAGCAGGCGGTTGATGTGGACGGGCAGCAGTGCGTACAGGTTCGTCGACGTCGCCGCCGGCTGCACCGACTGCTCGACCGTGATCGCAACCTCGACGACCGTGCCGGATGCCGGAGCCGTGAGTGTCAGCGTCGCTGCGCCCGCCGGGGTTCCGGCCGGAACCGTCACGCTCACCTGCGCGGCGCCACCGGTGACAGCGACCTCACCCAGGTCGATGCCGCCGAGCGAGACCTGCAGCGAGGTGTTCTCCGGCGCGCCACGGCTGGTCAGGTTGAGACCCGCCACACCGAACGACACCTGCTCGCCGGCCTTCACCGTCGCGGGTGCACCCGTGACCTCGACCGCCTGCTTGGCGTAGGAGGGCGCGAGCGGCGAGCCGTCGGCGATGAAGTCCATCCAGGCCTCGTAGTCAAGCAGGCCGGTGTCGACGTAGTCCGTGCCCTCGGTGAAGACCCGGAAGTTGTCACCACCGGTCGCGAGGAACGAGAACGTGCCGACACGGTACGTCGCCGCCACATCGAGCGGGGCACCGTCGATCGTGACCGACGTGACGCGGTCACCCTCGGGGCGGGTGGAATCGAACGTGTACGAGACGTTGTCCGACAGACCCAGCTGCAGGTACGGACGCTGCGGGACGGTGCCGTCCGCGGCGCGCTGCCACTGCTGCTCGAGGAGCGTCTTGAACTGGGCACCGGTGAGGCTCACGAGCGCCAGCGTGTTGTTGAACGGGAGCACGGCGTTCGCCTGCGAGAACGAGACCGTGCCGTCGGCGAGACCGGCCACAGCCGTCGCGCCGAACTCGGCCTGCGTGTCCCACAGGTCTGCGCGCAGACCGCCCGGGTTCGTCACACCGATCGTGGCGCCGTTCGGCAGGCCCGACAGGCTGTCGCGCAGCATATTGCCGACCGTGTTGCCGAGCGTCGACTCGCTCGCGCGGTCGTCACGGCTGCCGCCGGTCCATACGCCGTCGACGAACGCGCCGCCCGAGTAGGCCGTCGTGATGTCGCCGGCGACCTCGCCGACCGCGGTGTTGCCCACCTCGGCCGCCGCAGCGATCGCCTGCTTCACGATGCCGTCCACGGCCGCGACCTTGGGGTAGGTCGCGATGAGGTCGGCCGCCGGCGTCGTCGTGCGCTTCACGAGCTGCTCGGTGTGCGCCGTGACGGTGCCGTCCGAGCCGTCGATCGTCAGCGTGATCTTGCCGACGTTCGCGCCGTACGAGCCGGTCTGGACGACAGGACGGGTGCGGTCGGTGCCGGGGATCGTCGCCGACCACGCGTACTCCTTGTGCGTGTGACCGGTGAAGATCGCGGCGATGCTCGGGGCGGTGTCGTTCACGAGCGACGCGAAGGGCCCGCCGGCGGCGAGTTCCTCGTCGAGCGTGGCGCCGTCGGGCGTTCCCGCTCCGGCACCCTCGTGGTACAGCGCGATGAGCACATCCGCCTCGCCGTTGGACGGGTCGCCGTCGGTGAGCTGACCGGCGACGCGGTTGACCGCCTCGACCGGGTCGCCGAAGGTGATGTCCGTGATGCCGCCGGGGGAGACGAGCGTGGGCGTCTCCTCGGTGACGGCGCCGATGACGCCGACCGCGAGGCCACCGGCATCGAGCAGTGCGTACTCGGGCAGGGCCGGAGTCTCGGTACCCGCAAGGTACACATTCGCACCGAGCTGCGGGTAGTCCGAGGCATCCGTCACACGGCCCGAGAGATCGGCCCAACCGCGGTCGAACTCGTGGTTGCCGACCGCCGTGGCCTGCACGCCCAGGGCGTTGAGGACATCGATCGTCGGCTGGTCCTGCGCGACCGACGACGCGAACAGCGAGGCGCCGATGTTGTCACCTGCAGACAGCAGCAGCGTCGGGCCGGATGCCGCGGCGCGCTCCTGCTCGATGGTGCCGGCGAACGCGACCGTGTTGGCGTCGATGCGACCGTGGAAGTCGTTGATGCCGAGCAGGGTCAGCTCAACCGGAGCAGCCTCGGCCGACAGCCCCACGAGCACGGGGTCGTGGTCGCTGGAGCGGTAGGCGTCGGCAGCGTAGAACTCGGTACCGTGCGAACGGAAGCGGCTGTACTCGAGCGCGACCGACTCACCGGAGTTGATATTCCAGATGTCGGCACCCGTTGCGCGGTCCTTCGCAGCACCGCTCAGCAGGATGTGGTCGAGCGAGCCGGACAGACCCGAGAAGCTGTACGACGACGTGTCGACGTCGAGCGCCTGCGCGGCATCCACGTAGCCGGCGTCGTACAGCACCTGCAGCGGGTCCTCCGCCGTGTACGAGTTGAAGTCACCAGCGAGTGCGACGGTGTCGACGTCACCCTGGATCTCGGCGACCCAGTCGCGCAGGGCCGTCGCCTGACGCACGCGCGACTCGTTCGACGAGCCCTGACCGTCACCTGCGTCAGCGTCGCCGGGCCAGGGGCCCGCCGAACCCTTCGACTTGAAGTGGTTCACGACGAACAGGAACGGGTCGCCGCCGCCGGCGGCCTCGAAGACCTGCGCGATGGGCTCACGGGCGTTGCTGAACGCCTCGCCCGCGCCGCTCTGGTCGCCCAGCGCGCGCGACTCGCCGACACGGTCGACGGACGCGGTGCGGTAGATGATCGCGTTGGTGATGACGTCCTGCTCGGATGCCGGGGGCAGGTCGGTCGACGACGGGACGAAGGCCCACGTGTCGGCACCCGCGGCGGCGTTGAGCGCCGCGACGAGCGTCGCAGTCGCCTCGTCGGCCTGCTCGCCGAGCGCGGCCGAGTTCTCGATCTCCATGAGACCGACGACATCGGCGTCCAGGGCATTGATCGCCGCGACGATCTTGTCTTGCTGACGCTGGAGGTCATCGGCGTCCCACGCACCGCGCTGGTCGCAGCCCTCGCGCACCGTGACGCCGTCGCCGAAGCGGTCGGTGTGCGCGACGCAGGAGGGGTTCTCGTTGCCGAGGGTCGTGAAGTAGTTCAGGACGTTGAACGACGCGAGTCGCACGTCGCCGCCGACCTCTTCGGGGGCCGTCGTGCGCGGGTCGGAGAACACGACGCCGTCGGTGCCCGTGCCGTCACCGGCGAGGGGGCCGGTGGGGTTGAGCTTCCACGCGTTGTTGCGGTAGTCGACGATCACGGCGTCGGTGAAGGTGACGGATGCCCCGACGATGATCGGCTCGGTGAGCGAGACGTACGCGGGGGTGAGGCCGCTGTTGGCCGACGACAGGTAGTTGATGCTCGTGCCGTCGTCGAGGGTCACGCCGCGGGCGACGTTGTCGGCCGCGATGGCCGCTGCCGCGTCGGTGCCGGGGCGTGCACCGTCGGTCGGCTGCTGCAGGGGAGTGCTGCCGGCGGCAAGGCCCACCTCGCCGTACTGGTTCGTCGAGTACGTGTTCGAGACGGTGAACTCGCCCTGCGGGGCGACGAGCATCGACTCGAGCGACTCGCGCTGCGCGGCATCCGTCGGCCAGCCGACGGTCGCGGGAGTCGGGGCGGTCTGTGCGGCGACCTTCACGGCGCCGCCGGCGCCGACGGTGAGCTCGGTCAGGCCGTTGAACTCCGAGACGGCGCCCGTGACGCGCACGGTGTCGCCGAGGGCCACTTCACCGGTCGCGCTCGGCGAGTAGACGAAGATCGCGTCCGACGCGGTGTGTGCGGCGAGGTCGATCGCGCCGCCCGTGCCTGCGGTCTGGATGACGTAGCCGTTGAAACCACCGGTCGGGTAGTACGCCGTGACGACGCCCTCCGTCGTGACGGTCGTGCCGACCAGCGGGGATGCCGCGCCTGCGCCCTGGATGTCGGCGATCGCGACGATCGTCGGGTCGACCGGGGGATCGGTCGGGTCAACCGGCGGGTCGGTCGGGTCGGTCGGGTCGGTCGGGTCGGTGTCATCCGAGCCGAGGCCCGTCGGCGTGGGGGTGCCGGCGGTGAAGTCGGCCTTGTTGTCGGCCGTGTTCGCGAACGACGCCGAGCGCGACACGCTCGTGCCATTGGTGGTCGCGGGCGCCGCGCCCGTGCCGGCGAAGTGCGTGGCCGCGCCCCAGCCGACGAAGTCGACGACGTCGTCGCGCGTGGTCAGGTCGGCCGATCCCGACAGGGCCGTCTGGTTCGAGACGAGTGCGACCTTGCCGCCCGTGCCCGACATCGGGATGCTGCCCTCGACGTCGGCCTCGATGGCCGGCTGCGCCGAGTTCGTGCCGAACGCCTCACCGATGAGCACCTGGCCGTCCTTCGGGACGGTGATACCGGTGAGCGCCGTGACCTGCCACGAGCTGCCGCTCGTCGACGCGTACTGCACGCTGTACGCGGACAGGTCGATCGGCGCGCCCGAGACGTTCGCGAGCTCGATGAAGTCACGGTTGAACGCGCCGCCGCTGTTGCCGCCGCCGCCGTACACCTCCGAGATCACGACGGGGGCGTCCGTCGACACCGCCGCCTGTGCCGCAGTCGGCACGAGCACGGCGCCCGCCGTCGCAGTCGCCATGGCGGCGATGATCGCCAGCGATCTGCGGAGCGGGTGGGAAGCGGGGGGAACTGAGGGATGCTGCAAATGCGACACGATCGTCTCTCCGAAGGCGGTCCGCGCGCGAAAGGGTGCTCGCGCAGACGTCGGCCGCCAGATCGAGCATTCTGTGCCCGCTATCGGTTGGGCAAGAGACAGCTGGGTTAACTCTTTCTCATCGCCCAGACCCCTGGCGTGTCTCCCTCGCGGCCCGCTATCGTTCGCGGCACGAACGGCTCAGCCGAGGCATCCGCCGCTGCGCACAGCCGACCGCCGGTAGACTGCTCGGGACATGTCACCCCGTGCCCTGAAGCCTCTCGAGCCGTCTGCGACCCCTCCC
>ERZ778021.2341-NODE-2341-length-17131-cov-5.700281_pt1 | contig 17131 bp, 14 predicted proteins | sample MGYA00375751_ERZ778021 | MGnify/ENA primary metagenome ERZ778021 (study PRJEB29350, sample SAMN05389814) | bioreactor metagenome | isolation source: Thiocyanate stock bioreactor | place: South Africa: University of Cape Town | collected 2013-08-29 ... | reverse complement strand
CAGGTCGATGGGCCGAAAAGCGCTGATATAGAGCGCTTTTCGGCCCATCAACATCTCGGGCGTCACGGAAGGGTCACTTCGGGCGCCTTCCCTTGGGGAACGTGGAGTTCCCGGCGTCTCCGGCGGCCTGTGGAGCCTTTCCGCCTCATCGGGACGGTTTCGCTCCACACCCGGGACGCGCACCCTCGCCCTCTCCCCGTGACGCGGCCCTCTCGTAGGCGCTCACAGCCTGCCCGGACCGCCTACGAGAGGGCCGGGTCCCTTACCCCGTCCCTAAGCAGCCGCCCCGACCCTCAGTTGAACTCGATCACGCTGCGGATGCCGTCCTGGGCCTCCATCAGCTCGAAGCCCCGGTTCACTTCGTCGAGCGTGATCTTGTGCGAGATGAAGGGGGCGACGTCGATCTCGCCGGCCATCGCCCGCTCGATCAGCACCGGTACCTGGTCGCGGCCCTTGACGCCGCCGAACGAGGATCCGGCGACCCGTCGGCCGGTGATCAGCAGGCGCGGCACGACGTCGAGCGTCTCGCCCTTGCCCGCCACCCCGGCCACCGTGCAGAGCCCCCAGGCCATCCGCGTCGCCTCCAGCGCCTGCTGCATCACCTTCACGTTGCCGGTCGCCTCGAAGCTGTAATCGGCGCCGAATTCGCCGTCGGTCATCGCCAGGATCTGCTGCACCGCGTCGGGCCCGCCGATCATCGTGTCGGTCGCGCCTTGGCCCTTGGCGAGCTGCAGCCGGTCCTCCGACATGTCGACGCAGATGATCCGCTCGGCGCCCTGCAGGCGGCAGCCGGCGACCGCGCCCAGCCCGACCATCCCGGCGCCGAAGATCACGCAGGTGGTCCCCGGTTCCACCGCCGCCGTGTTGATCGCCGCGCCGAGCCCGGTCGAGAGCCCGCAGGCGAAGAGCGCGATGTGCTCGAACGGCGCCTCCGGGTTGACCTTGGCGAGCGCGATCTCCGGCATCACCGTGTACTCGGCGAAGGTCGAGCAGCCCATGAAGTGGCGGATGTCCTCGCCGCCGCGGGAGAGCCGCACGCTGCCGTCGGGAAGGTGGCCCAGGTTCTGCTCGGCGCGGATCGCCATGCAGAGGTTCGTGCGCGGGTCGACGCAGTGGACGCACTCGCGGCATTGCGGCGAGAAGAGCGTCACCACGTGGTCGCCGGGAGCCACCGAGCCGACCCCCTCGCCAACCTTCTCGACCACCCCGGCGCCCTCATGCCCGAGCACCGCCGGCGCGTAACCGGAGGGATCGGCCCCCGAGGCCGTGTAGAGGTCGGTGTGGCAGACCCCGCAGGCTTCCAGCCGGACCAGCACCTCGCCCGCGCGCGGCTCGGCCAGCTCGACCTCCTGGACGGCGAGCGGCTGCCCGAACTCCTCCAGGACCGCGGCACGGATCTTCACTTTGGCTCTCCTTCTTTAGGGACGCTGCGACTGCGACTGCGACCGATCCTAATGTCGCCCGCCGGCGAACATCCGTCTACGCCAGTAGTTGGTATTAAGTAGCAGGGGTACGGAGGCCGACATGTCTTCCATGCCTGCCTTTTTGCGCCACAAAACCCCTGCACGGTCCGCCTTCGCGCTCCTCTCACCGCTGGCCGCGCTGATCGCCCTCTTTGCCTTCGGCGTCCCCGGCGCACAAGGCGGCGACCCGACCTGCCAGGGCAAACCGGCGACGATCGTCTCCAACGCGAGCGTGATCCATGGCACCAAGGCCCCTGACGTGATCGTCGCCGGCCCCGGTGACAACACGATCTACGGCGAAGGCGGCAACGACCTGATCTGCGGCGGCGAAGGCAACGACACGATCGACGGCGGTCGCGGCGTCGACGAAATCTTCGGCGAAGGCGGCGACGACACGATCGAAGGCGAACGCGGCTCCGACACCCTCGACGGCGGCCCGGGCAACGACAAGATCTTCGGCGGCCGCGGCTCCGACAAGATCGAAGGTGGCCCCGGTACCGACCTGGTCGAGGGCGAACAGGGTAACGACGACGTGAACGGCGGCGAAGGCGACAAGGACATCGTCGAGGGCAACCAGGGCGACGACTCGCTGAACGGCGGCCCCGGCAACGAAGACGTGATCATCGGCGGCACCGGCAACGACAAGATCAACGGCGGCCCCGGCGAACACGACATCGCTGACTACATGGGCATCGGCGGCGCGGTCACGATCGACCTCGCGACCCAGACCGTCACCGGCGCCGAGGGCGAGCACCTGGAAGGGATCGAGGACGCGATCGGGGGGTCCGGCAACGACACGCTGATCGGCTCCTCCGAAGCGAACCGGCTCGACGGCGGCCCCGGCGACGATCACCTGGAGGCGGCGGGCTCCGGCGACGCGGCCTTCGGCGGCCCTGGCACCGATCAGTGCAGCGGCGGCTTCGCCGAAGAAACCTCCTGCGGCCCCTCGGCCGGCGCCAACGGCCTGGCGGTCGAAGTCGACGCTGATCCTCACCGGCAGCCCCGGCCCCGACCAGGGCGTGGTCAGCTACTCCGCCGGCAAGTACGTGATCAGCGGCGCCGACATCACCAACGGCGACCCGACCAACCCCGACTGCACCGGCAGCGGCACGATCACCTGCACCGGCAAGGTCGACGCGATCGAAGCGAACCTCGGCGCGGGCGACGACGAACTGACTATCGGCCAGAGCGTCCCGCACTCGATCTCCTCGACCCTGGAAGGCGGCACCGGCTCCGACAAACTCGTCGGCGGTCCCGGCAACGACGTCCTCTACGCGGGCGAAGACTCGGTCCCCGACACGCTCGAAGGGGGCGGCGGCAACGACGTCCTCTACGGCGTGAACATCTTTCACCCGCGCAAAGACTCGGGCGCGGCGACGATGAACGGCGGCCCCGGCTCCGACCTGATGATCGGTGGCCAGCCCTGCGACGGGGATACCTTCAACGGCGGCCCCGGCGCCAACGACAGCGCCTCCTTCGCCCGCGTCCACAACTCGGGCAGCGTCGCCGTCGAAGCGACGATCGGCGGCGCGGTGACGACCCCTGGGGTGGGCAACTGCACCCCCGGTCACATCGACTCCTCGACCGAGAAGATCGAGGGCTCGCCCGGCAACGACATCCTCACCGGCGACAACGGTCCCAACACGCTGCTCGGCCGCGGCGGGAACGACAAGCTCGACGGCAAAGGCGGCGTCGACGACTGCGTCGGCGGCGGCGGCCACGACACGGCGACGAACTGCGAGAAGACGGCCTCGGTTCCCTGAGCGCCGCTAAGCCAGTCGGCGCTCGAAGCTCGTCTGCAGCGACTGCTCGTCGCGGTCGCCGGGGACGGTCTTGTCGAGCCGCATCGTCGCGGTGCGGCCGTCGAGGTGGAGGGTCGCCACCTGGTTGTCGAAGCAGGGGCCGTCGCGCAGCTGCCAGCGGATGCCGGGATCCTCGGCCCCGGCCGCCTTCGCCAGCGCCGCAGCGACCCGGGTGAAGGGCGCTGTGAAGCCCGCCCGGATCACCGCCTGCTCTTTGGTAGAGAGCGGGTTGCGGTACGGGGAGCAGACGGCCTGGTAGATCGGCGCCTTGCCCGCCGCCTCGCTCGCGGGCCAGCCAACCTCGCAGAGGTAGGCGTGGTGGACGTCGCCCGCCAGCACCATCACCGAGGCCGGTTGCGCCCCGCGGCGCCCGGCGGCGACCTCGCCGAGCAGGTCGCGCAGCGCCCGGAAGGAGTGGCTGAAGCAGCCCCAGTGGTCGAAGTCGACGGCCCGCCGCAGCTTCTCCGCCTGTCGCGCCGCAAGCGCCCCGTGCGCCCCGTCGCAGACCTGCTCGTTCCACGCCTCGAGCCGGTCGAGCCCGGGGGAGAGGAGCCAGGGCACCGTGGTCGCGACCAGCAGGTGGTCGAAGTCGCCCTCGGTCTGGGCGACGATCCACTCCCACTCCTTCTCGTCGACCATCCGCCGGGCACCGGGGTCGAGCACCCGCCCGGCCCGCGAGTCGACGAAGATCGCCCGCGTCCCGTTCAGGTCGCGGCAGAAGCTCCAGCGCACGCCGGAGCCGTTCGATTCGATCCGCTCGGCCCAGTCGAAGAGCACCTCCTCGGCGTGCTGGTTGCCGCGCACCGCCGCGTAGACCTCCTCTTCATCCAGGACGGCGGGGGAGAGGTTGCCGAGGTGTTGGTAGATCCAGTAGCTGGCGATGCAGCCGATCTGGCGGCGGTGCCACCAGGAGCGCTCGCGCATCTCCGCCACCCACGACTCGGAGATGTTCCAGTCGTCGCTCATGTCATGGTCGTCCCAGAGCATCGAGGTCGAGACGTTCGCGAACAGCCAGCGGATCAGTGGCTCGCGCCAGCTCTCCTGGTAGAGCCAGGTGTACTCCTGGAAGTCGGTCACCTCGGCTTCCGGGGCGGTTTCCGTGCCCCGCTTCTCGCCGATCTTCGCGCGCGTCTCCGGGCTCCCCTCGTCGACGTAGATCTGGTCGCCGAGCAGGAAGAGGAGGTCGGGACGGCGCGAGTCGTCGCGGCTGATTTCCTGGGCCAGGACCCAGAGCGCGTCGACCTCGTGGCCGCGTTCGTCCTCGTCTTTGGACTTCGTCCACGGCTCCTCGTGGGGGACGGCGACCCGGCAGGACCCGAAGGCGACGTCGAGCGGGCCCTCGCCGCCGAGCGTGCGCAGCGAGGACGGCGGTAGTCCCGAGTCGGCCTCTGGCCAGCGCACCTCGCCGTCGAGGCGCACGTCGTAGGGGTGGTCGGTGCCGGGTTTCAGGCCTTCGACCCGGACCAGCGCGTAGTGGTGGCCCTCGACCCGGAAGGTCGGCTCGACCGCGCCGAGGATCGATACCTCGCATTGCTCGTCGGTCTCGACGAAGAGGGTCACCTCGGTGTCGGAGACGTAGCGAAGGAGGGGGCCTAGGACGAGATCGGCCATTCGGGTCGTCGTTCCCGATCTGGGATGGGACGAAACTGCAAGGGACGAAACGTTCGCGGGTCCACGGGGGGACCCTTCACTCACAACAGCGGGGAGGTTCGTTCAGGGTCCCCCCGCGGACCCGTTCGCGGGACGCTGGGCTCCGCGGACCCGTTCGCGGGACGGCTAGATCGCGGTGAGTTGGGTGCGCTCGTCGTCGGTGAGATAGAGCTGGACGGAGGCCAGCAGGGGGGCGAGCTGGGCGGGGGTGCGGGCGCTGGCGATCGGGGACAGGACCGTCGGCTGTTCGCGCAGCCAGGCGACGGCTATGGTGGCCGGGGCGACACCGTGGGCGGCGGCGATGTGGTCGAGGGCGCTCAGCATGCGTTCGCCGCGCTCGTCCAGGTATTCGGCGGCGCCTTCCGCACGGGGGCTGTCGATGCTCGCGCCGCCCGGCCTGTACTTGCCGGTGAGGAAGCCTTTGGCGAGCGAGTAGAAGGGGAGGACCGGCACGCCCTCGCGCTCGCAGACCGGCCGCTGGTCGGTCTCGAACTCGCGCTCCATCAGGTTGTAGTGGGGCTGCAGGGCGACGTAGCGGGGAAGCCCCTCGCGCTCGGCCGTCGCCAGGGCCTCGGCCAGCCGCTCCCCCGAGTAGTTGGAGGCGGCGATGTAGCGGACCTTGCCCGCCTCGATCAGCTCGCCGAACGCGCCCAGCGTCTCCGCCAGCGGCGTCTCGGTGTCGTCGAAGTGGGCGTAGTAGAGGTCGATCGTCTCGACCCCGAGGCGCCGCAGCGAGTTCTCGGCGGCGGCCTTGATCGTCGCCGGCCGCAGGTCGGCGAAGCCCGGCAGTTTGCCCACCTTGGTGGCGATCACGAGGTTGTCGGGCCGCCCGCGCGCCGCCAGCCATTCGCCGATGATCGCCTCCGACTCGCCGCCTTCGTTGCCCGGCACGCGGGCCATGTAGGAGTCGGCGGTGTCGAGGAAGTTGCCGCCCGCGGCGACGTAGGCGTCGAGCACGGCGAAGGACTCCTCGCGGCTCGCGGTCCAGCCGAAGACGTTGCAGCCGAGGTTCAGCCCGAAGACGTCGAGGTCGGTGCGGGGGATCGGCGCCACGCGTCCGAGTCTAGGGACCACGGAACCTCGGCCCGGCAGGTTGGCGGAATGCCTGGACATACGGCTGTGCAAACGTTCGCCGGTCCTCTCGACTCGATAGGTTTCCGATACGCATTAAATTGAATGCTCGTGGGTATGTCGTCTGCGCTCCCGCAGACACAGCGGTACAGACTTCGGAAAGGGCGCATCGGGTGGAAAAGAAAGAACTGGGGCTCAAATTCTGGGCAGCAGTGGCAGTCAGTGCGATCGGCATGGGCGTCGTGATCGCCTTCGTAGCAGGGTTCTTCCTTGGTCACTTCACCGGCCATCACTCGACCACCACCGTCGCCGCCGGCCAGACCTCGGCCCAGGAATCGACCACCGAATCCTCGGAAGGCGAAGAAGGCGAAAAGGTCACCGCCTCCAACGGCATCACGCTGGCGCCGAAATTCACCTCGGAAGAACTCTACGAAGCCGCCGGGGACAACTGGATCACCAACGGCGGCGGCACCACCAACGCCCGCTTCTCGACCCTTGACGAAATCAACACCGAAAACGTCAAGGAACTCAAGGGCGATTGGATGACCAAGATCGGCGCCAACGCCACCGCGGCGAAGTTCTCCGCCGAGGGCCAGGCCATCGAGTACGAAGGCACGATCTACATCTCCGACGGAGCCGAAGACGTCTTCGCCCTGGACGCCACCGACGGCCACCGCCTGTGGACCTACGAACCCCACCTGCCGCCCGACCCGCTCGGCGAAGTCGTCTGCTGCGGCTGGGACAACCGCGGCGTCGCGATCGGCGACGGCATGGTCTTCGTCTCGCAGCTGAACGGCGCCCAGGTCGCGCTCGACCAGGAAACCGGCAAAGTCGTCTGGTCGACCACGGTCGTCAGGCCGCGCTCGGGCTTCTCGATCACCAGCGCCCCGCTCTACTACAACGGCAAGGTCTACGTGGGCGGCTCCGGCGGCGAGTACGGCGTCCGCGGCCGACTGACGGCGCTGAACGCCGAAACCGGCAAAGAAGAATGGAAATTCTGGACCACCCCGTCGCCGAACGAACCGGGCGGCGACACCTGGCCGAAGGGCACCGACGCCTACAAGCACGGCGGCGCCTCGATCTGGAACACCCCGACGGTCAACCCGGAAACCGGGATGCTCTTCTTCTCGACCTCGAACGCGTCGCCGTGGGTGGGCGACGAACGTCCGGGCGAAAACCTCTTCACCTCCTCGATCGTCGCCCTCGACGCCGAAACCGGCGAATACAAATGGCACTACCAGCAGGTCCACCACGATCTCTGGGACTTCGATTCGCCGTCGCCGACCGTCCTCTTCAAGGGCGAAATGAACGGCGAAATGCGCGAAGGCGTGGGCGAGCCCTCGAAGACCGGCTGGGTCTACCTGGTCGACCAGAAGACCGGCAAGCCGATCTACCCGATCCCCGAGGTGAAGGTCCCGCAGGATCCGGCGCAGAACACCTGGCCGACTCAGCCGGAGCCGACGATGGAACCCTTCAGCCCGATCGAAGCGACCCCTGAAGCGGTCGAAAAAGCCGAAGAAGCTGTCGCCTCGAGCAACCCGAAACCGAAAATCGTCGGCAGCAAAGTCTTCACCCCGCAGAGCTCGGATCCGAACGTGATCAACCTCGGGGCGAACTCGGCGGTCGGCGGCGACAACTGGCCGCCCTCCTCCTACGACCCGGAAAAGAACATGTACTTCGTCTGCTCGCAGAGCGGCGCACTCGGTCTGATCGTGCCGCCCGAACCGCAGAAATATGTCGAAGGCGAAACGTACATCGGCTCCGACACGATCGTGGCGACCGGGTTCAACACCAAAGGCTTCATCACGGCCTACGACATGTCGACCGGGAAAATCGCCTGGCAGAACGAAACCCCTGAATCCTGCTACTCGGGCACCGTGACCACCGCCGGAGGCCTGCTGTTCGTCGGTCAGAACAACGGCGAACTGCAGGCGTTCAACTCTGAAACCGGCGAAAAACTCTGGGGCTTCCAGACCGGCGCCGGCGCCAACACGACGGTGACCCCGTTCGAGGACGAAGGCGAAGAGAAAATCGCCATCTACGCGGGCGGCAACTCGCTCGCCGCGACCTCGCACGGCGAAAACTTCTGGGTCTTCTCGCTCAACGGCACGATCGAATCGCTGGAAGGCGAGGAAGCCGAAGCCGAAGGCACCGAGCACGCCGGTGAGGAAACCGAAAAAGAAGGCGAAGCCTCCGAAGAAGAAGGGGAAGCCTCCGAAGAAGCGGGCACCGGTGAAGAAGAAGGCGAAGCGGCTGAAGGTGCGGAAACGGCCGAAGCCGGCGCGCCGAACGCCGAAGCGGGCAAAGAAATCTTTGCCGAAAACTGCTCGGTCTGCCACGGCGCCACCGGCCACGGGGGCAACGGCGGTCCTGACCTGACCACGATGCCGCTGGCCAAAGAACAGGCGGGCGCCGAAAAACAGGTGACCAACGGCGGGGGCGGCATGCCGCCCTTCAAAGGCACCCTGTCGGAAGAAGAAATCGCCAACGTGGCGGCCTACGTGGTGGAAGACATCGTCGGCGGCAAATAGCCGCCCGACACCGGACAGGAGATGACGAGGATGAAGTCGAGATCGTTTGTGTCTCTGCTTCTCCTCGCCGTGGTCGGAGCGCTCGTCGTCGCCGGTTGCGGCGGCGGGGGAGGGTCGAGTTCGAGTTCGAGTCCAAGCAGCGCCTCGGGCGGCGGTGAAGCCTCATCCGGGGACTTCGCCTCGACCGCGGAAGCGGCCTGCGCGACCGCGAACAAGGAAATCGAAGCGCTCGGCACCCCGGGCCAGGCCCAGGTCCTGAAATACCTCGAAACCACCGAAGCGGTGATCGAAGAACTTCACGAGCAGGTGCAGGCCGCCGGCGGCGAAGGCTCCGCCGAAGCCGCCTACACGGAAGGTCTGAACACCGCGGTCCCGGTCTTGAACAAAATGGCGAACGCCGCCCGCAACGAAAACTTCGACGCGGTCCGCGAACTATCCGACGAACTGATCCAGATCCACCTCGGCGAACTCGCCGAAGCGGCCGAACTGAAGACCTGCGCCGAAGTTCCGGGAGGCCCCGCATGAACCGCCTGAAGCTGGTTCTCGGGCTCGGCGGCGTGATCGCGCTGCTCGCCTCGGTCGGCGTGGCGATGGCGACCACCGGCGCCACCACCGGCTACCCGCAGCCGAAGGTCGTCGTGCCGAGCAGCGTCTCCTCTCCCTTCGAAAACCGCTACGTGCTGACCGCGGTCGGCAGCGGCGCGGGCATCCGCAGCGGCGAGATGAAGTTCGAATTCGAGGAGGGCTCCTCGCCGCAGTTCCTGGTCGGGATCTCGCAGTTCTACCTCTACAGCCCGACCGGCGAAATCGAAACGGCGCTCTTCACCTTCTACCCCTTCACCGAACTGCCGGGCGGCAAGGGCCTGAAAGCCCCGGTGCTGAAGGTCGGCGCCTCGGCCTCCTACGGCCAGGTCACCCCGGACGGCGAACTGCGCCTCGAAAACCCGGTCGGCGACAAGGTGAAAGGCGAAATCCGGATCAACGGCGACGGCCCCTGGCCGGTCGAATTCCGGATCCTCGGCGAGGACGAGAGCACCCACGGTCACCCGCCGGTCGCCAAGCAGATCCCGGAAGCCGAACCGACCAACCCGGGCTGGGGCGCCCAGACCTCCGAATACGTGGGCGAATACGAACTCACCAACGCCGCCGAAGACCCGACGGCGAAAGCGGGCACGCTTGGCGCCGTCATCGGTGTCGCCGAGGGACTGGGCGTGAACGGCGCCGTCGTCAGCGGTGGCTCGATGACCGTCGGCGGCAACCCGGCGACCGCCGAAGTCACCGTTGAAACCGGCTCGCAGAAGCGGACCTTCACCTTGACCGACCTCGCCTGGCAGGGGGACAAGCGGACCGCCCAGGTCCACGAAGGCGGCGCCGAGGGGCCGGCCATCGGCCGCTTCGAAGGCACCGGCGGCCAAGGGACGGTCAAAGGCTCGATGGTCGCCGGGCACACCCTCTACAAGGTCGAATTCCAGCTCAAATGAGCTGAGTCGGGAGGGCGCCCACGGGGGCGCCATCCCGCTCTAGCCTTCGCGTCGCCAGGCGCGCCAGTAGGCGCGCAGACGGCGGCTGAAGGCCTTCGGCTTCTCCGCGTAGATCCGCTCGCCGGCGGCGCGCGCCTCGGCCAGCAGGCTCTCCTGTCGGGCCTCGATCAGCACCTTCAACGTCTCCCGTTGGGCGGCGCCGAGCTGCAGCCTGCGGTCGAGATCCTCGGCCAGCACGGCGAGGTCGTGGTGGTCGCCGAGCTGTTCGGTGAACTCGTGGATCTCCTCGGCGCTCGCCTCCATCACCGGCTGCCAGGCGTCGCGCAGCAGGCGCACCTGGTACCAGAGATCCTTGCCCCGTTTGCGCAGCTCGTGGACGGTCTCGAAGCTGGGGTTCTCGCCGAGCGCCTCGAACGCCTCGCGGCCCTCCCTGTAGGCGGTGTCGAGACCGGGAGCGAGCAGCTTCCAGCCGTCGGCGCGGATCTTCCACCGCGGGGCCCGGTAGGCGACCGTGTCGATCGCCTCGACCGCGTCCATGATCCCGTCGGCTTCGCCGCCGACGATCCGGTCGCGGTCGCCGGCGAGGGCCTCGCGCCAGAGCGCGGTCGCCCCGGGCGGCGCTTCGCCAGGGCCCGCGGCCAGCGCGTCGAGCGTCGCCAGCTTCACCTCGGCGTCGCGGCTGGCGGAGAGCAGGCGCCCTGCGTCGCGCAGCGCCTGGTTCTCCCGCTTGAAGACCTTCTCGCCGAGCGCGTCGCGAATCAGCCGCAGCGCCGCGCGTGCCTTCTTCAGGTCCTTGCGGGCGCCGTGGATCGCCTCGGCCAGCGCGTCGCCGTCGTCGGCGGACACTTCGCGCAGCCGCTCGGCGGCCTTGTCGAGCCGGCCGACGATCACCCGCCGCATGCCATCGGCGGCGTCCTCGTCGTCCAGCAGGCGGTAGGTGCGGCCGGCGGCCAGCGGGGCGGTCTCGTCGGCGGCGGGGACGGCCGCGCCGTTCGTCTCGGTGCCGGTGACGATCTCCATCTCCACATGGTCGCGCTTTCCGTTCGCCGTGGGCAACCCCTTCGTCGCCAGCGACTGGTTGGCGAAGCCGGGATCGCCGGTCAGCTCGGGTCCGAGCCAGTCCGGCGGCTCGAAGCGATCGGCCTCCTCGCGCGTCGCGAACTCGATCTCCGCCGTGCGCAGCCCGTCCAGTGCCCCGGCGTAGACGTCGACCTCGGCCCGCAGGTCGTCGCCGAGCGGCACGTAGTGGCGGACCTTGCGCACCCGCCTGCCCGCGGTCAACGGCCAGAGCGCCGCGAAAGCGCCCGGCCCGAGCGGCACCTCGACCTCCTCGCGCACCTCGCCGTGGCCCGTCTTCGCGGTCAGGAGCAGCTCGGCGCCCTTGCGTCGCAGCCGCACCTCGCCGTGCTCGTCGACGGCCAGGTAACCCTGTTCGATCACGGTCTGGCCGCTCTCGGCCTGCGGCCTTTCCGCGACCAGGAACTTGCGCTCGATCTCGGCCACGCAGGGATCGTAGGCCCTGTGGTGCAGAATCCGCGCATGAACGCCCGTCCCAGCCTCCGCGTCGGCGATGTCCTGAACGAAGTCTTCGCCCTCTACCGGGAATGCTTCGGGGTGCTGATCCCGACCGCCTTCTGGCTCTTCCTCGCCGCCTCGATCCTCGCCGGGATCGCCGGCAACAGCTTCGTCCTGGCGGCGATCGCGGGCATCCTCGCGCTGGCGATCGGCACCCTCTACCAGGGGATGGTGGTCAGCCTCGTCGCCGCCAAGCGCGCCGGCCAGGCCGAGCCGTCGGTGCGCGAGCTGTTCGCCTCGGTCTCGCCGGTGTTGCCCACCCTGCTGATCACCAGCGTCCTCGCCGCGATCGGCGTCTTCGCCGGCTTCCTCTTCTTCATCGTCCCCGGCTGCATCCTGCTGACGATCTGGGCGGTGATCGCCCCCGCCGTGGTGATCGAGCGACGCGACGTCTCAGGCGCTTTCAACCGCTCCCAGGCGCTGGTGCGCGACTTCGGCTGGCCGGTCTTCGGCGCCACGATCACGGCGGCCCTGATCGCCGGCATCGCCGCCATCGTGCTCGGCAGCATCGGCGAATCCATCGCCGGCGGCCCCTTCCTGCGGATCGTCTTCAGCGCCCTCGCCGCGACCTTCGCCGCGCCGATCACGGCCCTCGTGGCCGCCGTCCTCTACTACCGCCTGCTGGCGATCAAGGGCGACACGAGCGGCGCCGACACCGACCCGCTGATGCCGCCGCCGCTCGACCCGAATAGGTAGCCGCTCGCCGGGGCGGGCGAGGCACGCCGTCCCCGCCGCCCGGCCCACGAATCACACCCGGCGCCACCCTCAGCGCCCTAGACCTCAGTGCTCGAGCAACCCGGCGACCGCCAGGGCCAGCCGTTCACCGCGGCTGGTCAGCGCGTACTCGGCGTGGGGGGGACGGCCGGCGACCAGGCGCCGCTCGACGATCCCGGCCGCCTCGAGTTGCTCCAGTCGCTCCGAGAGGGTCGTCGGCGACACTCCCGGGAGCGACTGGCGGAACTCGTTGAAGCGGTGGGCGCCGCTGGAGCAGGCGTAGATGGTCGCCATCGTCCAGCGCCGCTCGAGGAGCCCCGCGGCGGCGCGGAGCTCCTGCGGAACGGGCTGACAGTTGTTACACCGTGGCGACATCAGCGCCGGCCTCGGCGGGCTCGAGCGCCAGCTCGAGCACCTCGTCGATGCTCATCACCGGGTGGAAGGTCATCTGCTCCCGCACCTCCTCGGGGACCTCGTCGAGGTCACCGCGGTTGCGCTCGGGCAGGATCACCTCGGTCAGGCCCGCCGCGTGGGCGGCCAGGACCTTCTGCTTGAGGCCGCCGATCGGCAGCACTCGTCCTTGCAGGGTCACCTCTCCGGTCATCCCCACAGTGTGCTTGACGGGGCGGCCGGTGAGCAGGCTGACCAACGCGGTGGTCATCGCCGTGCCCGCGCTGGGGCCGTCCTTGGGGATCGCCCCGGCCGGCACGTGGACGTGGAACTCACGCTGGAACCGGTCCTCGGGGATGCCCAGGGCCTCGCGGTGCGAGCGGACGTAGGAGAGGGCGATCCGCGCCGACTCCTTCATCACGTCGCCGAGTTGGCCGGTCAGGACCAGGCCCTTGTCACCGTCCATGGCGGTCGCCTCGATGAAGAGGATGTCGCCGCCCGTGCCGGTGACCGCGAGCCCCGTGGACACGCCCGGGATCGCCGTGCGCTCCACCGACTCCTGGAACACCTTCTGTCGTCCCAGGGCCTCGCGCACCGCCTCGATGTCCAGGGCGATCGGCGCGGCGCCTTCGCCGGAGGCGATCTTCGTCGCCGCCCCGCGCAGGACCTTGCCCAGCTCCCGCTCCAGCTGCCGCACGCCCGCCTCGCGGGTGTACTCGGCGATCACCGCGCGGAGGACGTCGTCGGAGACCGTGATCTCCTCCGGCTTCAGCCCGTTGCGCTTCACCTGGCGGGGGACCAGGTAGCCCTTCGCGATCGCCAGCTTCTCCTCGGTCGTGTAACCGTCGAAGGAGATGATCTCCATGCGGTCGAGCAACGGTGCCGGGATCGTGTCCAGCAGGTTCGCGGTGGCGATGAAGACGACCTCGGAGAGATCGACCTCGACGTCCAGGTAGTGGTCGCGGAACGAGTGGTTCTGCGCCGGGTCCAGGACCTCGAGCAGCGCCGCCGACGGATCGCCGCGCCAGTCGGCGCCGACCTTGTCGACCTCGTCCAGGAGGATCACCGGGTTCATCGTCTCGGCGTCGCGCAGGGCGCGGACGATCCGTCCCGGCAGGGCGCCGATGTAGGTGCGGCGATGGCCGCGGATCTCCGCCTCGTCGTGCAGGCCGCCGAGGCTGATGCGGACGAACTCGCGCCCGAGGCTGCGGGCGATCGACTCGCCGATCGAGGTCTTGCCGGTGCCGGGAGGGCCGACCAGGGTCAGGATGGTGCCGTTGGCCCGGCTGTCCTGCTCGATCTCGTCCTTCCTGTCCTCGCGCAGCTTGCGCACGGCGACGAACTGGGTGATCCGCTTCTTCACGTCGTCGAGCCCGGCATGGTCGGCGTCGAGCACCTCGCGCGTGTGGTTGGGGTCGAGCTTGTCCTCGGAGCGCTTGCTCCAGGGGACGGCGATCAGCCAGTCGAGGTAACTGCGGATCATCGAGCTCTCCGGCGACTGCTCGCCCTGGCGCTCCAGTCGGCGCAGCTCCTTGGTCGCCTGCTCGGCGACCGCCTCGGGCATGCCGGCCTCGGCGATCTTCGTCTCGTACTCGCCGATCAGATCGGTCTCGTCCTCGCCCAGCTCTTTGCGGATCGACTCCATCTGTTTGCGCAGGAAGTACTCGCGCTGCTGCTTCTGGGCGCCCGACTCGACGTCGTCGCGGATCTTCGAGCGCACCTGCAACTCGGCCAGCCGCTCGCGCTGCAGGCCGACGGCGATCTCCAGCCGCTCGGTGACGTCGATCGTCTCGAGCAGGCGGAGCTTGCCCTCGTTGGGCACATCGGGGGCAAGGCCGGTGGTGTCGGCGAGGGCGCCGGGCTCCTCGATCGAGCGCAGGAAGGTCGCGATGCGCCCGTCGTCGCCGCGCAGCTCGAGGATCTCCTCGACCACGGCGCGGTATTCGCGCGCGATCTCGACCGTGTGCTCGTCGTCCGGGTGGCCGTCGTGGATCTCCTGCACCTCGACGTGCAGGGTGCCGTCGTCATCCATGTTGGTGGCGGCGCCGGCGATGCCGCGGTGCAGGCCGACCACGGTCGCGACGGGGACGCCGCGGCGCGAACGGCCGTGCTCGACCACCTCGGCGATCACGCCGACGCGACCGAACTCGCCATCGCGGCGAGGGATGAGGAAGACGCGCTCGTCCTCGCCGACGTCGATCGGCAGGGTGGCGGTGACGGTCGGGAACACGATCGCGTCGTCGAGAGGAACGAGTCTGTAGGTCATCACTAGGTTCACTTTCTGTAGTTAGTCCTATATGAGGATAGCGCTACAGCTTCCGAACCTCAACCCCCGCCCCGCGCCGGGGTGCGTTCGCACTAATGGCCGGATAGCGGAGCTAAGTGCGAACGCATCGGGGGTAGGGTGAGAGACATGGACAAAATGCGCGCAAAAGAGCTGGTGGCGGCGGAGCGGGAGCGGGTCGAGGCGGCGCTTGCCTCGATCCGCGGCGAAGGTCGGGAGGAGTCGACGGCGGACGCCCCGACGGGTGATTACAACAACGAGAACCTCTACGAAGACGAGCTCGCCGCCGGCCAGGAAGGCGACCTGCGCCGCCGCCTGGAGGCGGTCGAGCGCGCCGAGGAGCGCCTCGCCGCCGGCACCTACGGCCTCTCGGTGAGGTCCGGCGAGCCGATCCCGGACGGCCGCCTCGAGGCCGAACCCCTGGCCGAACTCACCGTCGACGAGGAGCCCGGCGGCACGAAACGCTGGTGAGGGACCCGATGCCGAAGGTGAAATCGCAGATCACGATCTCACTCGACGGCTACATGGCGGGCCCGAACCAGAGCGAGGAGAACCCGCTCGGCGAAGGCGGCGAGGCCCTCCACGAGTGGGCCTTCAAGCTGGCTTCGTTCAACGAAATGCACGGCCGCGGCGAGGCGGGCGAGCGCGGCCCCAGCGACGACGTGCTGCGCTCGACCCAGGAAAACCTCGGCGCGGTGGTGATCGGCCGCAACATGTTCGGCCCGGTCCGCGGCCCTTGGCCGGACGAGGAGTGGAAGGGCTGGTGGGGCGACGATCCGCCCTTCCACTGCCCGGTCTACGTCCTCACCCACTACCCGCGCGACCCCTTCGAGCTCGAAAACGGCAACAGCTTCCACTTCGTCACCGACGGGATCGAGAAGGCGATCGCGGGAGCGAAGGAGGCGGCCGACGACCAGGACGTCTCGGTCGGTGGCGCCTCGACCCTGCAGCAGACGATCGCCGCGGGCCTCCTCGACGAGATCGTCGTCACCCAGGTGCCGGTGATCCTCGGCGGCGGCGTGCGCCTCTTCGACCACTTGGCGCCCGGAGCGGCGGAGGTGGAGCTGGCGGAGGTCGTCGAGGGCGCCGAGGCCCTCCACCTCACCTACCGGCTACGCTGAGCGCCGCCGGGTCCCGGCGCCCCCTAGGACTCGAAATGCAGCTGCGTGGCGAGCTCGCCCTGTCCGGCCAGGAAGTAGCGCTTCGGTCGTTTGCCGACTTCGACCAGCCCCTGCTCGACCGCCTGCACCAGGCAGGCCCTCGCCCGCATCGGTTGCAGCTCGAGCAGCTCGGCGACTTCCTTCTCTTTGCGCGGCTGGTCGACGGCGATCGCTCGATCGGCCAGACGCGAGCGTGGCCCCGCCCCGGCGCTGCGCAGGCAGGATGAGAATTTTAAAGCGAGCATGGGTGCCCGCCGATAGGTTCGGGACATGGCGAAACGTGACACTCCCTCCCCCGAAGAGGCCCGCTTTTACGGGACCAGGTTCCTGACCGAGGACGCCCCCGACGGGCCGTTCCCGAAGAAGGGGATGTCGGCGCTCGACTCGCAACGTCTGGTCGAAGAGGAACTGCAGCTGGAGGGCGACCCGAACCGCAACCTGGCCACCTTCGTCACCACCTGGATGGAGCCGGAGGCGGAGCGGCTGATCGCCGAGAACAACTACCGGAACTTCATCGACCACGCCGAGTATCCGATCTCGGCCGAGATCGAGCAGCGCTGCATCCGCATGCTCGCCGACCTCTTCAACGCCCCCGGCGAGACCACCGGCGCCCGCTGCCAGGGCTCATCCGAGGCGATCATGCTCGGCGCCCTCTCGCTGAAGTGGAAATGGAAGGAGCGTCAGAAGGCGGCGGGCAAGTCGACCGACAAGCCGAACCTCGTCTTCGGCGGCGACGTCCACGTGGTCTGGGAAAAGTTCTGTAAATACTTCGACGTCGAACAGCGGGTGGTGCCGCTGAAGGAGGGCAAGTACACGATCGACGCCGACGACGTGGCCCCGCAGATCGACGAGAACACGATCGGCGTCGCCGCCGTCCTCGGCACCACCTTCACCGGCCACGCTGACGACATCACCGGCATCAACGACTACCTGGTGAAGATGGTGCCGAGGACGGCGGCGACAGATCGGAAGAGCACACGTCTGAACTCCAGTCACCGATGTATCTCGTA
>ERZ778021.2339-NODE-2339-length-17156-cov-5.148529_pt1 | contig 17156 bp, 14 predicted proteins | sample MGYA00375751_ERZ778021 | MGnify/ENA primary metagenome ERZ778021 (study PRJEB29350, sample SAMN05389814) | bioreactor metagenome | isolation source: Thiocyanate stock bioreactor | place: South Africa: University of Cape Town | collected 2013-08-29 ... | reverse complement strand
GACATTGTCTGGCCGCTTCCCTGTGATGATTTGCTGTTTGTGGGCAGGGCGACCAAAGGAAAGCTCAACAAGCTGGGGATATTCACCATCGGGGATATTGCCAATGCACCGCTGTATGTGATTGAAAATGCTCTCGGTAAAAACGGCATATCGATCTGGGAAAATGCCAGAGGCTACGACAGCGGCAGGGTAGTCAGCATGGATGATGCCTCTGTAGCCAAAAGCATCGGCAAATCCGTCACCTGCAGCAGGGACTTAAAGGACAACGGCGATGTCTGGCGGGTGCTGTTGCAGCTGTCGGACAGCATATCCCGCCAGCTTCGGGAGACCCGGCTCACTGCCGGGTTGGTGCAGATTTATATCAGAATGAATGATTTGGAGAGCGAGGAGCATCAGATGACACCTTCTGTCCCTGTACGTTCCGGCTACGAGCTAGCGAAGCACGGTCTGGAGCTTTTTACAAAGCACCATCGTTGGGAAAAGCCGCTGCGTACCATCGGCATTCGGGCCGGGCGGCTTTTGCCGGAAGGGGAAGGGCTGCAATGCTCCTTTTACTGCGATGCAGGCAGAGAGGAAAAACGGGAAAGCACCGAGCAAAGCGCCGATTTGCTGCGGGGAAAATATGGCAGTGATACCGTGAAACGGGCAAGACTGCTTTACAACACGCTGGCGGATGAGGTTCACAGCGATGCCTGCAGCTTTCATTTTATGGTCAGGTAAGCTGAACAAGCACACGTCCGGACGGAATGAAAAACATCCGACATTGCTTCAGAACAATGTCGGATGTTTTAATCTTATCGATACTTCCGGGATCAGGATGAAAATTTATAATATAAAAATAAAATAAGAGGCAAACCGCAAATGAAGGCATTGATCAGTAATCTTGACAAGATCAGATTTCTGTCTACGGCAACTTCCTGTTCTGACTGTTCCTTACGAAAGTTTAGGATGGAAAAAACCACAAGTCCCGCAACAAAAGCTGCAGTGCAGGAGGGAGCAAGATAAGAAAGCACGGTTTCATTTTTTATAATGTCTTTTAGAATTGAGCCAAAATATTTATCGTATTTGTCATAGGGAATATTTCCGAATATTTTTGAAAGGAATGTATTGTTTGTTGTATACAGGGAAAACACAGGGCTTCCTGCGATATCAAGCGAAAATATCACCGTACCACATAGCAGGGTCTCTATCAGCATATTAATTTTCAAATATTTTTGGTTCGTAAAACACAGCATACAAACAAATGGAGATAACAGTATAATCCAGTATAGATTGGTGTAACAACAAACAAATAAAATTGCCATGGCCAAAAAGGACACATACAAAGCCATCCGATTGTTATCCTCATCAGGGTTTTTAATATAGCAGAACAGCCACAGACAAACGGTCGCAATCACGAAAATGGGAGTGGATATAAAGGTCAGCGGAAGCACCTGAGAGAAAAGACGACCGATCATATTTATCGCAATCGCAGAGGAGCCTGCCGGCATGGGGAAAATCATAGATGAAATACAGTAAATGCTTAAACTGGCGATGCAATACAATAAAATCCGGAAAATCCTCTTTTCTTTGAGCAAAAGAAGAGGGATGAAAATGAAAACTGCAAATAATTTAAATGAAAACGCAATCGCAAAAAACAAAAGAAATTTTTGCACGTCGTTTTTTACATAATAATAAAAACCCAATAAAATAAAAAATACAGAAAAAATATCATATTGACCGGTAACAACCACAGCAAAAAACACAAGATTGCTGGATAAAAAATAAAAGGCACACCATTTTGCATGATGAACGGATATGGATAACTGAATACATATTTTCTTGACAAGATAAGCCGAACCCAGCAAGAAAGGGAGCAATATGCATTTTGCATACATCAGGGCAACGGTTGAGGTAAAGGGGTCTTTATGAAAAACATGCTCCATGACCCATAACGGAAAGTTCCATATTGCAAAAGCAATATAAACGGGAAAGGGATATATCGCACAGGATGTGGCATAGTTCGTGATCTGAGGTTGTGTATTATCAAAATAAAAATTGTTTAAGTGTCCTTCAAATAAAGATGTCCATACGTTGATACCATGACGTGTGGTAATAACGATATCCCAATAAAGATGTGAAAAAAACATGATCCCAATCATGGAAAATAAAATAATCCATTCAGCTTTATATGGTTCAAGGCTGTTGCGGTATGCTTTTAAAAAACTCTCGAATTTTAATTTTAACATGTAAGATCCCTCTTATACTCTTATAAACATGATATGATTCTATTCGCTGATTTCGTTGAAATTTAATCTCTTTTCTTCAACAACCAAAGGTCTTCGGGTAACACGGGCATTGATGCTCATAATATATTCGCCCACAAGACCGATAAAGAAAAGCTGGATTGAGCCAATTAAGAATACCCCGATCAATATAGGTGCCATTCCGGCCACAAATGAATTCCAAAAAATCAATTTCATGAACAGGTAAACAAGTGCAACCAAAAAACCGATTGCAGAAAACAAGAAGCCGATGATAGTTGCCAAACGCAAACCGATTTTTGTGTAAGAAGTAAAGCTTAACATAGCTGCATCATACAATGTGTACCAGTTGTTTTTGGTCTTTCCTGCACGTCGTTTCAGCTGTTCATAAGGGATTTCTTTACGAACAGGTCCCAGTTCGGCTACGATACCCCGTAAAAACGGAGTGGGATCATCAATGTTATTTAAAACAGCGATGAAAGATTTGTCATAAAGACCAAATCCCGTAAAATGTTCAATTTGTTCCACATTGGACATTTTTTTAATGGTTTTATAATAGCAGGTACGCAGAAAACGAACAAATTTATTTTCTTTGCTGGAGGTTTTGATTCCGCATACAATGTGAAAGCCCTGCTCCCATTCATAAACAAATCTTGGGATCATATCGACAGGATCCTGAAAATCAGCGCACATTAAAATGGTGCAATCGCCCGTTGTTTGGCACAATCCATAATAGGGCGAGTTGAATTGCCCGAAATTCTTGGAATTAAAGATTGCTTTGATCTGCGGGTTATTGTTGCACAGGTCGCTGAGAATAGACCTTGTTTTATCAGTTGAAAAGTTATCAATAAAAACAATTTCATATTGATATTGTGGTAAATCCTTCTGAAATACTTCAATGATGGCTTCTGTCAAAGGCTTTACATTTTCCTCTTCATTGTATGTAGGGATCAAAACGCTGATGGTTTTCATTCATATATTCCTGCCTTTCAAATTTGCCGCTAACGGTCAAAGCTGTGAGAAGAAAAATAGGGACATCATCCATTGATGAGAGATCGTTTTATACTTCGTCTGTCTCGTTCATCCCTCGTAAAATATCGGAAATACCCTCCTGAAAACTGAATTGGGGTTTCCAGTTGAATTCCACCTTTAATCGGTCAACAGAGGGTTGGAACCCCACCGCTCCTTCAGCCGGGTAAGGAAAGGCTCCAAAATGAAGGGGGACTTTTGCGTGTAGTTGCTCTGCCAGTTCTAGGATATATTCCTTCAATATGCGGGGTTCTCCGGATGCAATATGATACATCCCGTTTGCCTTCGGGGAGCTGCCGAGTAAATAAAGTGCGTTTGCGGCGTCTGATACATGAAGGAAATCCCACATTTGGCCGCAGGGTGTCAAATCCACCGCTTCATTTCGAAGCATTTTTTTGATACACGACATAATCAGCGTGGTTTCATTGTCGTTGGGACCGAACAGGCTGAAAATCCTTGCCCACACAAAATGCATTTTCAATTCCTTTGCGAGCTGATTAGCATCATAAAAAAGCTTCAGTTTGGCTTTTCCGTAAGCAGTGACGGGATTTTCGCTTCTTTCCTGTTCATCAAGCTTTCCCTCTGTGATCCCATATTCAGCTTGCGAACCCGCACCGACAAACAGGTTGCATTTTAATGCGTGAGCCGTCTGAACCGCTTCCATCGCTATTTTATAATTATTCTCCTGCAGCAGGACATCATCTCTCGCTTTTGCTCTTATTCCATCCCATGCCAAATGATAGAAGGTATCAATTTGGGGTAATTTCAGCTGGGCAAGCATTGCGATGTCCTTCATATCAAGGGCAATGATATGAAGGTTGTCCGATTTTGGCAAACGGTGGATATGAGGAGAATCCGGACGAACCACGGCATAAACTTCAACGTTGTTTTGTAAAAGCAATTTTGTCAGTTCTCCACCGATAAAACCCGTTGCACCTGTAATAACAGCGTTTTTCATTCCTATTCTTCTTTCAAGTTAAGCAAAAATTTATAAATTCATTAAATAGTCATAAATTTCTCTGTCGATAGCCGGTTCCTGATCCTGATTGGGCTTATTCATTGCCAGCTTAGGAAACACATAGGTTTCATGGGGCAACATGACTTCAATCACAGCAGGACCATCCTCAGAAAAAATCTTGTCGTCAGAAGGAATGTTTTCGCTGATGCAATAATAAGGCAAGTCATAAGCAGCTGCGATTTTTTGGAAGGATGGAACGGTATATCCATTGTCGGTGACGGTCTGGGTGTAGATAGAATCAAAATACATTTCCTGAAAATGGCGGATCATTCCCAACGAATGGTTGTTCAGAATCACAACCTTGACAGGAATTTTTTCTCTTGCAATAAACTGTAGCTCCTGTATGTTCATCTGAACTCCGCCGTCACCGTTAAAGCTGACTACTGTTTTTCCGCTGCCATAATAGGCACCAATGGCCGCAGGCAAAGAATAGCCCATCGCACCATGACCGCCAGAAAAAAACATTTCTTGGTTATCCTTTATGTCAAAAGACTGGGCAAGCCAAACCTGGTTCTGTCCCACATCAGTAGTAATTACGGTGTTCTCGGGAATTATTTTGCTTAATTCTTTTACGATGCCATTGGAAGCTTCCTGATCAATGTTCAAAAGACGGTCGGTGATATCATTGCACACATGAATCCAGTCAGAATATTGCCCCTTCAGGCTTTCCTCCGTATTTTCAATCAGCCATGGAATGACTGTCCGTAAGTCTGCGGCAATTTGCAATTCATCGGGCTTTATGATATTTGTCATCTCATCAGCGTCTATGTCAACACGGATGAGCTTAGCGTCGGGAGCGAAATTCTCTTTGACTGTGCCAACCTGCCTGCAATCAAGCCTGCTTCCCAAGGATAGAATCAAATCACTTTTTGCCACAATAAAATTAGCACGTCTTTCCCCATACGCACCAATAAAGCCATAATAATTTTCATACGAGCCGGGCAATACATCAACCGCAATCATACTGCTTACAACCGGGATACCCAAACGATCGGAAAGCTTGCGGAGCTGCTTTTGCATACCGCTTATTTTCACCCCTGCTCCGACAATCATACAAGGGCGTTTTGCGGATTTTAATTCTGTTAATATATCAGCCAAATGAAAGGGTTTTTCTTTTTTTGGTTCCGGCTCATAAGAATGCAGTTCCTCCGGCTCAATATCCTGACGCTGAATATTCATAGGAATATCCAACAACACAGGACCGGGTCTGCCGGACGCACAGATACAAAAAGCTTTTTCCAGTTCATAGCGTATTTCTTCGGGCTTTGTGACTTGCACGGCATACTTCGTCACGGATTGTACAATCCCGATAATTTCTGTTTCCTGAAATCCTTTTTGGCGCACCGACAAACCGCCCTTTGATTCATAGGTATTCACCTGCCCGGTAATAAAAATACAGGGGATAGAATCAAAATATGCGTTTGCGATACCCGTGATGAGGTTGGTAGCTCCCGGTCCGCTGGTCGCATAGGCAACACCGGGACGCAAGGAAGCCTGGGCATAGCCGCAGGCACAAAAAGCAGCGCCCTGTTCATGGTAATTTACATGAGCGGTTATCCGGTTTTGCTTGTTGAAGGAATCCATCAAATGAGTTACCATGCCGCCCGGATACCCAAAAACATCCGTAATTCCTTTATCAGCTAAAAATGAAACGATATAATCACTGATTTTCATGAAACATAAGCCTCTCAAAATATTGATATTTTTTACCGTTTGGATACCCTAAACCAAGGAAGCCATCCATGCCCCCCAGGGGGATTGGATTACCGGAATGTCCAGAATTTATTGAGCAAAAAATTGAGCGGAATCGTAACGGATAAATTGATAATAGGTGCAATCACCTTTGAAATTCCCATGAATTCAACCATCAGATACATAAGACCTGTTCCCAACAAGAAGGTTAAGCCATATACACCAAATGACTTTAAAATGAGCCGTATATGCCTTTTTTCCTGCTTTTTAAAGACGTATTTACTGTTCCAGTAATAAGCATTCAGAACGCTGACGACAAAACCTGTGGTGTTTCCCACGATATATAAATGATGATCAATAAAAATAAAAATATAATAAATTCCCAAGTAAATGATATTGTTGGACAAACCGACAATACCGAACTTGAAAAACTGTATGAACAGTTTCATGAAACCTTGTTTATTCTCTTGATTAAACTTTGAAAACAAACTCACTGCCTCACCGCTTTTATAATCGTTTTCGCCATATAATCAATATGGTCATCCGTCATACCGGGATAAACGCCTACCCAAAATGTTTGATTCATTACGATATCCGTATTTGTAAGCGCTCCTGAAATCCGATACCCCGTCCCGGTTTTCCGCATTTCATCAAAACAAGGGTGCTTAACAAGATTACCGGCAAAGAGCATTCTGGTTTGCACGCCGCTTTTTTCAATAGATTGGACCACTGCATTGCGGTCTGTTCCCTCACGGCAGGTAATCAGGAACCCGAACCAGCTGGGTTGTGAATTTTCGCAGGCTTCCGGCAAGATAACTTTGTCGGCTATTTCAGTGAGTGCGGACTTCAGGCGGTTAAAATTATATATTCTGCGTTCAACGAAGGAAGGGAATTTCTTAAGCTGTGCACAACCGATAGCAGCCTGCATATCCGTTGCTTTTAAATTGTATCCGAAATGGGAATATACATATTTGTGGTCATAATGCATCGGAAGCTCTCCGTATTGTTTATCAAAACGATGTCCGCAAAGATTGTCCCTGCCTGACGGACAGACACAGTCACGTCCCCAGTCGCGTATGGAACGGACAATTTTGTTTAGCAGAGGATTGTTGGTATAAACTGCACCGCCTTCGCCCATGGTCATATGATGCGGCGGATAAAAGCTTGAGGTACCGATATCACCCACCGAGCCGGTGAACTTTGTTTCCCCGTTTATGGTATAGCGTGAACCGAGTGCATCACAATTGTCTTCAATGAGCCAAAGATTGTGTTTGTCACAAAATTCTTTTACCATCTTCAAATCAAAAGGGTTCCCTAACGTATGGGCTATCATGACACATTTGGTCTTTTCCGATAATGCTGCTTCCAGCTTCGTTACGTCAATATTGTATTGAGGTATGGTGATGTCAACAAAAACAGGAACCGCACCATATTGAATGATAGGTGCTACCGTGGTAGGAAATCCGCATGCTACGGTTATAATTTCGTCCCCGCGGTCAATTCTTCTTTCTTTCAGCAAGGGAGATGTCAGCGCCATAAACGCCAGTAAATTAGCGGAAGATCCGGAATTTACAAGGGAGCAATATTTAATCTGTAGATATTTTGCAAATTCATCTTCAAACTGGTCGGTATATCTGCCGGATGTCAGCCAAAATTCCAAAGAGCTGTCAACCAGATTAACAATCTCTTCGTGGTCATAAACACGCGAAGCGTAGGGAATACGCTGACCCTCTTGAAATGGTTTATTCGTTTGATGATAAGTATTGCTGTATTCCTTCACGACTTGAAGAATATATTCCTTGGCCTTTTCCTCAGGCATATTATCAAACATAAATTAAGCTCCTTGTCTTTCCGAAAATTCTGAAATTTGGTGATCCATGCAAGTGGAAATATCCTGATGGTTCATATAAATTTTTGCCCATTCAACTGTTTTTTGTATTGCCGTTTCAATATTCCATGTAGGTTTCCAATGAAACGTCTTTTTTATTTTTGAACAATCAAGCTTCAATAAATTTGCCTCATGAGGTCCGCCGTCAGACTGGTTTACCCATGTTAATCCTCCTGCCCATGATTTACAAAAACAATCCACAAGCACTCCGGTTGTCACACAATCGCAGTCATCCGGACCAACATTATAAAAGCCTGCATATTTTCTATCTTCGTACTGCGCTCTTGCTATGGTTAAATAGATGAAAAGCGGTTCCAGTACATGCTGATAGGGGCGGACAGAATGAGGATTCCTCACAATGATTTTTTCATTTTTCATAGCCGCACGAATACAATCAGGAATAATTCTATCATTGGCAAAATCACCGCCGCCGATAACATTTCCGGCACGTGCAGTGGAAACTGCGGGATTGCTGTTTTGAAAAAAAGAATTCAGATAGCATTGAGTCACCAATTCAGAACAGGACTTGCTGTTAGAATACGGGTCAAAACCGTTCAATGGTTCGTTTTCTCGATAGCCCCATTCCCATTCATTGTTCTGATAAACCTTATCGGTGGTAACATTGAGAAAAGACTGTACCCCCGGGATGTTACGAACACATTCCAAAATATTCACAGTCCCCATTACATTGGTCTCATACGTATAATGAGGATTCTGATAGCTGTCACGGACGATTGGCTGAGCAGCCAAATGAAAAACAATTTCCGGCTTTGCTTGATTCATCGCATCAAAAAGCTGTCCATAATTGCGTATGTCACCAATGACCGAGGTCATGGAAGCTTCTATTTGGCAAATACCGAATAAATTGGGATTGGTGGGCGGGGAAAGAGAATACCCGGTTACCTTTGCACCCGCGTTAATTAGTATTTTGCACAGCCAAGTGCCCTTAAATCCGGTATGACCTGTTACAAAAACCCTCTTATCCTTGTAAAAGCTTAAATCCATTATAAATCACCATACCTTCCAAGGTGCTTTATTTTCAAACCATAGTTCCTCCAGCTTTTGTTTGTCCCGCTGGGTATCCATACACTGCCAAAAGCCCTCGTGTTTATAGGACATCAATTGATCTGTTGCAGCTGCCGTTTCCAGCGGATATTTCTCAAAAACTGTGCTGTCATCCGCAATATAATCAAAAATCTCAGGCTGCAAAACCATAAATCCGCCGTTGATCCAACCACCGTCATCTCTGCTCTTTTCACGGAACGCCTGAATTTTATTCCCGTCCATATCCAGCACACCAAACCGGCCTTCCGGTCTTATCGCGGTCAATGTTGCCATTTTACCGTTTTGCTGATGAAATTCCACAAGCTCCTTAATGTTAACATCAGAAACTCCGTCTCCGTATGTAAGCATAAAAGGTTCATTGCCAATGTAGGGTTGGATCCGTTTTACCCGTCCTCCGGTCATTGTATTCAGCCCTGTATCAATCAGGGTTACTTTCCATGGTTCTGAATAATTATTCAGAATTGTCATTTCATTTTTGGGCAAATCAAAAGCGACATCCGATGTATGAAGAAAATAATCCGAGAAAAACTCTTTGATCATATAAGCCTTATAGCCCAGACAAACTACAAAATCATTATATCCATAGGATGAATATATTTTCATAATATGCCATAATATCGGCTGATCGCCTATCTCGATCATTGGTTTTGGCTTCAGATGGCTTTCTTCAGAAATACGCGTACCGAATCCGCCTGCTAGTATAACAACTTTCATGATTACAATCTCCCTAATTAATAATTTCAGTTTAAGCCTTCAACAATACTTTGAAGAAAAGTGTGTAAACAACCGGTACCAGATATACAACAACAACAGAACCATACCAAGCTAGCAGAAAGAATGTTTCTAATATGGACTGTAAAAATCTTGGTGCAGAAATTTTAATCTTGTATTTCTTTTTAATGTATAATCCCGCAATCAACAAAACGAGTGCAGAGAGGCTGATGAGAAGCCCTGTATTCATGCCTTTGGGACTGAAAGACATCTTGATATCATTTTTTCCGTTTTGCAGCTTTATCCCTATAAATGTATCTTGTATCTTTACGATGTCCGCTTTTTTTCCATTTATGGTACAGTTCCAACCGTCGTCATAAGCAATGGGCAGAAAAAGAATATTCTTATCGGCAGTTCCGTTGACGGTGAGCGTAAGACCCTGATGAGTGCTTTTCTGGTTTGTATTGTATTGATTATATTTTTGTGTAAAAGCATTCAGCTTGTCCAAATCAAGCAAAGCCAATTGGATTTGCGCTTCAGGATAGGCTTTGGTGCTGGTGAATTTAAGTTTTACTGTTTCGTTGGAAAAAGCGCCGAGGGAAAGAATATTTCGATTAAATAAGATCGGATATAGCATATTGGAGTTGTTTTCTATGGAAGGGACGGGTATTAATTTATCGTTCACATAAATATTAACCTGTTGATCCGCACTTCCGGAATAGAAATATAAAACCTTATTCCCCGGAATATTCAACGTATAATTTATCGTCTGCTTATCCCCGGGCGCATCCGACGATTGGACGATACTCTTATCAATATCAGCATTATATTTAATGCTATGAATTAACTCCGGTTCTCCCGATAAAGCACGGAACAATGCATTTTGATATTCAAAATGATTTGAGTAGCTCGGGTTTAGCTTTAAAATGCTCTCATTTGCTGTAATCCCAAAGGGCAATGTATAATTATTTTTATACAGCTTTAACTTATCGCTTGACTTTACATAGGTATATAGCCTGGGATCCAGCTGATTGAATGATAACGTGTTTTTAACATTGAGCAGCGCATCTGAAAAAATTGTACCGCCGGAATCCAAAAGACGGGTATAGCATATGGAATAGCCAAGTGCGTCAAAGTTTTTCTGTATATTGCCGGTTACCGTATGGGTCCAGTTTGACAATGCCGGTTGCTGCAATATAAATGGATAATTGCTGTTTAAGGTGTTTCCGTCATTCTTGATTCTGTTCAGATTTGTTTTCGGTATTTGCAATGTATCCTTGGTTTTGTTCGTTACTGCAATAAAATTTGATTTTTGTTCAGCGTTCACGTTGATTAGATTCACAGGCGGTCTGATGAACATATACCCGCCCAGAAACATTTCTGCAACCAATATAAAGCTGATAAATGCATAATTGATACGACGATTTTTCCTGCTTAAAATAATCACATATGCGCACGTAAACAACACAAAACCAATCACAGTAAAGCTGAACAGGCTGGTCCAATAATCTCCTGCTTGTGTTTTTTTATAGACCTTCATATAAAAAATAACGAAGATGACCATAACCAATAGCCCAAGAAAGATTTTGTTTGTTTTGTTGATTCCTTTAAAAAACACAGAATCATTATCTAACTGATTTAAAGCAGGATTTTTACTAATATAATAGCAAGCGGCACTAATTAAAACGAAAGTTAGAATATACGCAAATCTCATGGGAAAGCCGACATAGCTTCCGCCATGCCATAGTAAATTAACGTTTTCGAAATAGACTTGTAAAGAAACACTCAAAATACAGGCAATCACAAAATAATTACGTTTTCTGTCCTTTTTGTTGGCGATAATGCCCTTAACGGTTACCACCACAGCAAAGGACACACCAAATAACATGAACCATTTTGCCTTTTCTGTGTAGTTGGTTGCATTGTAAATATCAAGGAAGAACTGATATAAATCTTTCTTTTGATCGCTAAGCCTTTTTGACTGCATGATCTGCAGTAATGTTGGAAAAACAATGAACATCGACAGCAAGGCCGACATAACTGTTCCAAGACCCAACGACCACACTTTTTTTAATCGTGCGTATCTGGGAGTAATCAATGTTAAGTAAAGCCCGGAAACAAAGAATACAAACATTACTACCATCATTGCGTTGTAGAAGTTTGTTATCAGACAAATGGTAAGCATGATGGTATAAGGCAATATCTTTTTAGTTTTGAACAAATGATCCAGGGAAAGCATCAACAACGGAAAGAAAGCAGCAATATCAAGCCATTGACTATTGGTGTAATATTGAAGCGCAAAACCACAAAAAGCATAATTTACGCCCAGAACGACCGGCCAAAGTAAGTGGACCTTAAATTTTTTGTAAAGAAATATAAACATGGTAGAGGACATTGCCATCAGCTTAATCATTGTAAAGAAAGACATGCTTTGAAGGATTTTGCTTCTGGGAACAAAATAAAAAAATAAATTAAAGGGACTGAGCAGACTTCCGATCGATACCGATTCGGTCATGTTGATTCCCAACGCGGAATACCAATCATAAAACAATGATTTTGCACCGTGCATTGCATCATAAAGATGGTAATACAGCGGGACATTCATCTGGGCCATATCGCCGTAATCCACGGTTGTTTCCCCGAAAGGGTATACTCCCTTCATTTTGTAAATGATTAACATCACAATCATAACAATCAGAGGAGACCATATGTATTTTACGATATTAAGGACTTTTGGTCTCGTTTGTTCATTCATATTGATAAAACCATCCTCGCTTTTGTCTATTCTGTATCATTAAAAAAGTACTACAATATGTAAGATTATAATACATATTCCTCAGAAACACAAGATAAAATTAACCATTATGGCAGATCTTATCAAATAACGAATCCATACAAAAGCTGAATAAAGAATCCCCGGAAACTCAATTTTTGAAATCATTTGGAAGCTATCTTTCATCCATGGTATCCGTTAGCCGAAGTGGATTATTGATGGTGCTGTCTTTGCTGGTAACCGCCTGAATTTTTTGAAAGCAACAGGAAAAGGCTTGGTTTTGCTGTGCTAACAGTGTAACCCTGTGTTTCTGTGTTTCTCGTTATAGCAGGGTTTTACAATCATTGTGATTTTTTCACGAAAGCAGTTAGGCTTAAAACAATGCATAAAAAATCAGCGGGCTTTCACCTGCTGATTTTTGACAAGAAACCTATTTCGTGATTTTCATCTGGAACATTTCCATCCAACCTTTTTTGTATCGCAGTGAAACATAGCCGATGGAGGAAATAACAAAGGCTCCCACAATGTCCACCATCAAATCCTTCATGGTATCCATCAGTGCGTCTTGACCGATCAGACGGGTGCCGTTTTCCAGCATATATTTTTGCATGTTGGTGTGAAAAATATAATCGGCGGAAAACTCATAAATTTCCAAAAAAGCGCCCAAGGAGACAGCGAAGCAAAATGTGAATACCGCCACAAACAGAGGGCTCAAATTCATGGGGACTGTATCGGTTTTGTTCAAAATCGTAATAAAGGAAAAGCCGAAGGAGCCCAGCATAGCCCCGCTGAAGGTATGTAATACCGTGTCCCAATGAGGAACGTTATAATAAAAAGAGCGGAACTCACCCAGGTAAATGGCACAGTAAAGAAAAATGGCATAGGCAATGAGCATAAAGGAAGGGATGGAAAGCCTGACCTTTTTGATTAAAAAACCGGGAAACAGCATAGCCACAATGCCGAAAACCGATTGAAGCAGCATGAGAATGTAATCGCTTTTTACACGGATTATAATCTGTGAATTAGGTGCGACAGTGGGAGCTATCGTCAGCTTAATCAAAACATAAACAGCAGAAAAAACAAAAGAAAGGAATATAAACCCCATCAAAACCCTCATATTAAAAAATTTTTTAATGTTCATCATTCTCCCTCATTTTCATAAATCCAATCAATGCAAAGCACTCACACTTCGGCGGATTGCAACCTGCGTTCATAAAGTCAATTTAGTCAGAAACCTTCGCCTTCGATTCGATTCGATGGGAATTGACTCTGCTTATATATATGTTTTATTATATATAAATAATTACAATGTATCAATGGTTTTATAATACAGCAATATTCATATATAAAAACAAGGTTTTCGGCGGAAAATCAATAATAAATAGTCAATTATCGTTATTGTGAGTCTTGTCACCCTATGATATCATTAAAATATCGAAATTGCACGAAAAAAAGGAGATAACCCATGACTCGAATTTCATTCAGAATATCTGCGTTTACTATTTGCATGATGATCATAATGCTCATCACCCTCAGCGTACCTGTTCCAATGCGTGCTGAGGCGGATATTGCAACCATTGATGATTACAAAAATACGTTGAATCTTGCCTGGTCGGACGAATTCAACGGCACCTCACTTGATAAAACCAACTGGAGATACGAAGGCAGCGCAATGCACCGCAACAACGAGCTTCAGACTTACTGCGACACAGATGAAGAAGGCAATGTTTATCTGGAAAACGGAAATCTGGTGATTGAAGCACGCAAGGAAACCCGTGGCAATTATAACTATACCAGTGGTTCTATTTTTTCACGAGATCTGAAAACCTTCCAGTACGGCGTCATTGAAATGCGGGCAAAGGTTCCCTCCGGTAAGGGAATCTGGCCGGCGTTCTGGATGCTGGGCGTAGACGAAAACGGCAATAAAATCTGGCCGAATACCGGTGAGCTGGACATCATGGAACACATCGGCAGCGAACCGGCAAAACTATATGGTACCATCCATGCCGCCAACGCATCCGGCAATCAAATTTCAGAAGGCTGGAATTATAACAATTCTGCTCCTCTTGCCAATGATTATCACACCTATGGCGTCATGTGGAACGAAGATACCATTACATGGTATATCGACAACACCATATATTATACCACTGAAACAGACAATGAATTTTCTGTTTTTGACAAAAATTATTTCTATTTTATTCTCAATCTTGCTGTGGGCGGCAGCTGGCCCGGCAGCCCTGACGATTCTACGGTTTTCCCTGCTAAATATTATGTGGATTATGTGCGTGTTTATCAATCCGCTCTGCCGCAGCTCGTTTCCAAAACGGAAAGTTCCATTACAGTACAGCCCCAAAGCGGGTATGAATATTCACTCGACAAAGGCACCTGGCAGACAGGCAATGTGTTTTCAGGCCTGAACAGTTCAACGGTTTACCATGTGTATCAACGTAAATCGGCGACCAATTTGTATGCACAGAGCGCCGCCAGCCAGGCTTTGGAGGTAATCACCTCCGGCTCTAGCCCAACGACGGCCACGACCGTTACGACTGCACCTACTTCGCCGACGATTACAACCGCCGTCCAGGATAACACGAGGGTCCTTTATGATTGGGAAACCCAGAAGGGAAAAACCGATAAAGGAATTGCCGGTCTGAACAACAATGATATGTCTATCTGGAACACAAGATATCTGGCTACCTCAATTCCTAGCCTTGCGCCGGGAAGCACAGTGGGCATCCAGGGATCCTGGTATGTGACCTATTCGGACAAGTCCCAATTACAGATTACATTACCAGCGGGATGGGCCACAGACACCCTCGGGCTAAAGCTTTGGCTGGGCACCAGCAAGGCGTCTCAAACCGTTGACATTCGTTTCAGCAACGGTGTGATTTATACGGTGAGTGTCACATCAACAGGGGGATGGTATACAATAAAATGGGCTGATAAAAGTAAAACTGCAGCCAGCCTTTCGTCTGCGACCACAGTAAGCCTGTGGTATTATCAGTCGGCCAATGGCGATACGATTTATATGGACGATATACTTGCGCTGACCAACTCAGAATCTAACACTTCAACCTCAACATCCACAACCACTTCGACTAATACATCCACCTCAACCACCACAACTACGTCAACATCGACGACCACTACCACATCTACAACTACGTCCACGTCGACGACCACTACCACATCTACTTCTGCCCCAACTACAGCTTCAACCACTGCGACAACAACCATTACCACCTCTCCTACGACAGAGACGACGACAACATCCGCAACGGTACCAACCATCCCACAACCGTTTGTAAACCCGTATGTTACTTTTGATACCTATCTGAGAGGAATTAACCTCGACAACAATTCGGTCACTAGCTTCCTGTCCGCCTTTGGCTCTCAACCGGGCTATGAGATCGGAGTCTATAAAGGAGAAGAGCCGATAACCTCCGGTCTGGTGGGAACCGGTTGTGTGATCAAGATTAAGCAGAACGGCTCACCGAAAGAACAGTACACAGTCATCGTTTACGGTGATGTGGACGGCGACGGAACCATAAGTGTTCTTGACCTGATAAGCATCAAAAGACATTTGCTCAAGCAAACTCTGCTGACCGGAAACAGTTACATTTCTGCCAATGTTGACCGGGAAGCAAACGGCAGCGTCAATGTCATTGATCTGTTAAAAGTAAAAAAACATCTACTCAAAATGATTCAAATACGCCAAAATTAATTTATCTACACCAAAGTTAATCGCCTCATCACCAGCTGTGATGAGGCGATTGTTTTTATTCCAGGGATCCTGTTTTAAAACCGTGAAAAGCATCATATGTATGGTATGGGAATGCCGCTGCAGTGTGTACAACCCTATTGCTTTCTTACTATTTTTTTCACAATTATTTTGGATAAAGCTGTAGGGCAACCATATCAAATTGGAGGGGTTTTTATGAAAATGTTAGCAAAACGCATTCTGGGCATTGTTTTTGTGCTTGCGCTGCTGGCTGGCTCTGTCATCTATGCAGGTGCCGAAACAACCACAACAGCACCCTATACCAGCCCGTTTCTTACCGGCGGCGGGTATCTTTGGGGACTGCCCCAGTCCGGAGTTCCAAGCTTTTTATCCTCCTTCACAACCCAATCGGGTGTGACGGTTGAGGCGCACAAAAACAATACCAAGGTGACGACCGGACTGTTGGGCACCGGGACGGTAGCAAAAATCAACCGTGACGGCAGTACCATTGAGCAGTATACCATCCTCTATTTCGGAGATGTCGACGGAGACGGTGCCATTAATGCGATTGATTTACTGAAGATCAAAAAACACATCCTGGGTAAAAAAACGCTGAAAAATGAATTTTTACAGGCGGCGGATACAGACAGAAACGGCACAACGGCAGATGTACTGGATCTTTATAAACTGAAACAGCACCTTTTAAAAATTACAACCATTTATCAAAAGTAAACAACAAAGGAGCCGGCACACATATCAGGGTGCGGGCTCCTTCGCTATTGGATACAAAAAAGGGGAAAAATTAAGAACAGCCCTTCTTTCCATCACGTTCGGGATTCTGTTCTGTTTTGCAGTTGTTACATGCACCGGCCCCTCTGTTTACCTTTTTCATAAAACATGGTATAATAAATGCATTACTCACAACGGAGGATGACCAATGACAGGACACAAACTTTTTTTCAGCTGTTTATTATCATTGGAAATGATAACCGCAACTGTTTTCTCCGCCGGTA
>ERZ778021.2337-NODE-2337-length-17166-cov-4.395827_pt1 | contig 17166 bp, 14 predicted proteins | sample MGYA00375751_ERZ778021 | MGnify/ENA primary metagenome ERZ778021 (study PRJEB29350, sample SAMN05389814) | bioreactor metagenome | isolation source: Thiocyanate stock bioreactor | place: South Africa: University of Cape Town | collected 2013-08-29 ... | reverse complement strand
CGGTGCCGCCGAGGCCGAAGGGGTTGCCCACGGCCACCACCCAGTCGCCGACGCGCACCTTGGCGTCATCCGCGAAATCGACATAGGTGAACTTCTGGCCCTTGCCGTCCACCTTCAGCACGGCCAGGTCGGTGCGCGAATCCGTGCCCACCAGCTTGGCGTCGAGTTCCTTGCCGTCGTTCATCACCACGGTGAAGTCGCTGCCTTCCTGCACCACGTGGTTGTTGGTGACGACATAGCCGTCTTCCGAGATGAAGAAGCCCGAGCCCTGCGCGACGGGACGGGGCCGGTTGTCTCCGCGGTTGCGCTGGCCGGGCCGGCGCTCGCGGTTCTGGTCGCCGAAGCCGCGGAACTCCCGGAAGAAGCGGCGCAGCTGCGGATTGTCGCGGAACATGTCCGGGCCAGGGAAGGAGTCGCTGCCGTCGGCGGCCGCGGACTGGGTATTGGCCTTCACGCGCACGCTGACGACGGCGGGGCTGACCTTTTCCACCACGTCGGCGAAGCTCGGCACCTGCGGCGCCTGGACACGGACCGCCTCGGCGAAGACGGGCACCGTCCCGGTGGCGACGGCGCCGAGGCCGATGGAGCCGGCGATCGCCACCGAGGCGACGGCGGCCATCAGGCGCTTGCGGGTGCTGGAATGGGGTGAGGGAGCGGTTTTCATCGATCTGGTATCCTCTCGAACCGGATGCGCGATCGCATCCTCTTGGCGAGAGATAGAGCGGCCCACATTACGGGCCCCTTTCCAGAGCATGAAACTTTCGTAATGTTCGGCGCCCGCCGGCGCGCCGCGCTCAATCGCGGTGCAGGATCGCGTCCAGGGCCGCCTTCTCCTCGTCGCTCAAGCCGGCCGTTTCCGGCTCCGGGCGCCTGCGCGCCGCGCGGAAGACGAAGGCGCCCCCGACCAGCAGGAGCAGCGCCGGCGCCGCCCACAACAGGGCGTTGCGCAGATCGAACCGCGGCTTCAGGAGCACGAACTCGCCGTAGCGCGAGACGATGTAGTCCATCACCTGTCGGTCGCTGTCGCCGGCCTCGAGGCGCTCGCGCACCAGAACGCGCAGATCGCGCGCCAGGTCGGCGTCGGATTCGTCGATGGACTGGTTCTGGCAGACCATGCAGCGCAGCCCTTCCGAGAGCGCGCGGGCACGCGCCTCCAGCGTCGGGTCGGCCAGCATCTCGTCCGGCTTCACGGCATGGGCCGCGCCGGAAAACGCCAGCGCCAGAAGCATGGCCGCGACGACCGGGAAGAGCCGCCTTCTCATGACGGGCGCGCCGCCGCTGCGGCCGCTCCCTGCCTGCGCCTGGCGGGAGCGCCCACGCGCAGCCGCCGGTCCAGCAGCGACATGGTGCCGCCCGCCATCATGACGAGGCCGCCCAGCCAGATGAGCGTGACCAGCGGCTTCCACCAGATGCGCGCCACCACCGAGCCGTCCGCGCCCTCGTCGCCCAGCGAAACGTAGAGCTGGCTGAGGCCCAGGGTCCTGATGCCGGCTTCCGTGGTGGCCGTCTGCCGGGCCGGGAAGAAGCGTTTGGCGGAACTGACCGTGGTGACGACCTGGCCGTTTTTGTCCAGAAGCTCGAAGCGGGCGCGGTCCTCCGAGTAGTTCGGCCCCTGCGCCGGATAGAGCCCGGCAAAGCGCAGCGTGCGGCCGGCAATCTCCACCGTGTCGCCGGCATGCATGGACAGGATGCGCTCCGCCCCGAAGCCGAGCGCGCCGACCATGCCCAGGATGGTCAGGCCGAGGCCCAGATGGGCGAGCGCCGTGCCGAAGACGGAGCGCGGCAGGCCGGCGAAGCGGCGCAGCACGACCGACGGGCTGCGCACCGTGCCGAGGCCGGACTTGACGGCGACGTCGGTGAGCGCGCCGCAGATCAGCCACGCGGCGAGGCCGGCGCCCAGCGCGGCCAGCGCCGAGCCTCCGTCGATGAGGAAGGCGGTGACCAGCATGGCGGCGAGCGCCACGGCGAACGCGGCCATCAGCCGCTGCGCGGCGGCGAGCAGGTCGCCCCGCTTCCAGGCCAGCAGCGGGCCGAACGGCACCGCCAGCAGCAGCGGCACCATCAGCGGCACGAAGGTGAGGTCGAAGAAGGGCGCGCCGACGGAGATCTTGTCGCCGGTCAGCGCCTCCAGCGCCAGCGGATAGAGCGTGCCGACGAGGATGGTGGCCGTGGCGGTGGTGAGGAACAGGTTGTTGAGGACCAGCGCGCCTTCGCGCGAGATGGGCTGGAACAGGCCGCCGGCCGTCAGCGTCGAGGCGCGCAGGGCAAACAGCGCCAGCGAGCCGCCGATGAAGAAGGTGAGGATGGCCAGGATGAAGACGCCGCGCGCCGGGTCGGTGGCGAAGGCGTGCACGGAGGTGAGCACGCCCGAGCGCACCAGGAAGGTGCCGAGCAGCGACAGCGAGAAGGTGAGGATGGCCAGCAGCAGCGTCCAGATCTTCAGCGCCGAGCGCTTCTCCATGACGATGGCCGAATGCAGCAGCGCCGTGCCGGCGAGCCACGGCATGAAGGAGGCGTTCTCGACCGGGTCCCAGAACCAGAAGCCGCCCCAGCCCAGCTCGTAATAGGCCCAGTAGGAGCCCATGGCGATGCCGCCGGTGAGGAAGATCCAGGCCACCAGGGTCCACGGCCGTACCCAGCGCGCCCAGGCCGCATCGATGCGGCCGTCGATCAGCGCCGCCACGGAGAAGGAGAAGCAGACGGAGAAGCCGACATAGCCCAGATAGAGCAGCGGCGGGTGCACCGCCAGCCCGAGGTCCTGAAGCACCGGGTTCAGGTCCCGCCCCTCCATCGGCGCCGGGCTGATGCGGGCGAACGGGTTCGACGTGGTCAGGATGAACAGGTAGAAGGCCGCGCCGATCGAGCCCTGAACGGCCAGCACGTTGGCCTTCAGCCGCTCCGGCAGGTTCGAGCCGAATACCGCCACCAGCGCGCCGAAGAAGGCCAGGATCAGCACCCACAGGAGCATCGAGCCCTCGTGGTTGCCCCACGCTCCGGTGATCTTGTAGAGCATCGGCTGAAGGGAGTGGGAGTTCTCCCACACATTCGCCACCGAGAAGTCGGACGTGGCGTAGGCGAGAGCCAGCGCGGTGAAGGACAGGGCGGTCAGGGCAAAGCCGGTGACGGCGGCAGGCCCGGCCACCGCCATCATGCGCGCGCTGCCGGTGCGGCTGCCGATCAGCGGCACCGCCGTCTGCACCAGCGACAGCGCCAGGGCCAGCACAAGCGCGAAATGTCCGATCTCAACCATGGTGCCCGCCGCTCAGTTCGTGCTTTCCTGCCACACGCCCTTGGCCTTCAGCCCCTCGGCCACCTCCTTGGGCATGTAGCGCTCGTCATGCTTGGCCAGCACGCTGTCGGCGACGAAGGTGCCGGCGGGATCGAAGGTGCCTTCGGTGATGACGCCCTGGTTCTCGCGGAACAGGTCCGGCAGGATGCCCGTGTAGGTCACGTTGACCGACCTTTCGCCATCGGTGACGGCGAAGGCGACGGTTGTGCCCTGCCCGCGCACGATGGTGCCGGCCTCCACCAGCCCGCCCAGCCGGATACGCTGGCCGGGGGCGATTTCGGCCGCGGCCAGATCGGCGGGCATGTAGAAATAGGAGGCTTTCTGCCCCAGCGCGTAGAAGGTCAGGCCGGTCGCCGCGCCGAGGAAGACGAGGCCCGCCGCGATGACCGACAATCTCTTCTGCTTCCTGGTCATCGCTCTACTCCGTCGCGGTCAGGCCCAACGAGGCGGCAAAGGCGGCGATCTTCTTCGCCTCGGCACTGTTGGCGCCAAATGCGGCTTCGCTGCGGCTCAATGCGTCGCGCGCCTGATCGGCCTTGCCCAACACCGCATAGGAGCGGATGAGCCGCATCCAGCCCTCCTCGTCGCGGGGGTTCTGCCGCAGCTTCTCGTCCAGGCTGGCAACCATGGTCTCGATCATGGCGGCGCGGGCCTGCGGCGACATCGAAGCGGCCGCGGCCATTTCCTCGTCCGAAGGGCCGCCGCCCGCGGCGCCGGAAGCCGCGGCTGGCGCCCCGTCGCCGGAGTCGGCCAATGCCTGCGCCACCGCGTTGCGCCAGGGCGATTCCAGCGGCAGCGTGGTCAGCATGCTGCGCCATGCGGCCTTGGCCTCGTCGCCGCGGCCTTCCTGTGCCAGCGCGACGGCGAGGTAGAAGCCGGCCTTGGCGTTTTGCGGGTCCAGCTTCAGCGCCGCCTCGAACGCGGCCTGGGCCTCGGCGGAAACGACGCCTCCAGCCGTACTCGCCAGAGCCTCGCCCAGGCCGGCATGGCGCGGGGCCGTCGCCCCCTCCAGACGGATGGCGTTGCGATAGGCGGCCACGGCATCGGAATAGCGGCCCATGCGCAGATAGACGGGCGCCAGCACGTCCCAGCCGCGCCCGTCGGACGGGTTGGCGGCCAAGTGCGACTCGGCCCGCGCGATCAGTTCGTCCACCGAGCTGTCGGCCGGGTTCTTGGTCAGCCGCGCGGCCAGCGGCTGCGAAGGCAGATCGGGCGATCCGATCTGGCTGTAGAGCCCCCAGCTCACCAGCGGCACGGCAAGCACGGCGGCGGCGGACACCAGCCGCAGCGCCCCCGATGCAGATGCGGCAGCGCCCGTGCCGGCGGCGCCCTCGCCTTCCAGGCGCAGGATGCGGCGGCCGATCTCGGCGCGCGCCTGCTCGGCCTCGGACGGCTGGATCAGGCCGCGCGCAAGGTCGCGGTCGAGTTCGGCAAGCTGGTCGCGATAGACTTCCAGATCATGCGGCGCACTGGCCAGCGCCGCCCTTCCGCCGCCGCTGAGCGGCAGCAGCACCGCCAGGCTGGCACCCAGCGTCAGCACCGCAGCTATGATCCAAAACACCATGCCAATTCCAATAGCCGCACGGCCGGCCCCTGCCAACACGAACACCCTGCGACGCTTTGACGGGATTGCCGCCGGCCCGCCTTGATCGAGCGCAACCGGCCGGTGTCGCTCAGGTCAGCGGCGTCCAGCTGCCGTCGGCATTGCGGCAGGCGGTGCCGCGCGCCGTGGTGCCGGCGCTGCCCGCATAGACGGTGTGCGTGTATTGCCTGCAATCCTGCGAGCCGACGCGATAGGGCTGCGCGGCCACCACCTCGCCGCGCCGGTTCGACTGCTCGCTCTTCCACGAAACGGGCTGGCCGCTGGCGGTGTATTCAAGCGCCTTGTATTCGGCCTCCAGCGCCATGCGCCTTTCGCGCGCGGTGAGGCCGGCTCCGAGCGCGCCGGCGATCAGGCCGCCGCCCATGGCGGAGATCGGGGCCGAGCCGGGCTTTGCCGCCTGTCCCGACGAAGGCGACAGCACGCCCCCTCCGGAGCCGGTCGTGCTGCATCCGGCGACAGCGAGCAGGCCGGACAGAATAACCATGCGAATCATCATGCCAATACCGGAATCCGCCTGCCGCGCCCTCGACCGGGCGAGGCGGTAAAGTTGATCTTTGGCCGAATTTTGGCCGCCGGGGGGTCGCCCGCCCGCCTCATTCCAGGCTGCGCAGCCGCACGACCGCCTTCAATCCGCCGAGTTCGGAGCGCTCCAGCGCCAGCGAGCCTCCATACTCGTTGACGAGGTCGCCGACAATGGCAAGCCCGAGCCCGGTGCCGGGCTTGGTCTCGTCGAGGCGCCGGCCGCGCTTCATCGCCTCGCGCGCCTTGTCCTCGGGGATGCCGGGACCGTCGTCCTCGATGCGGATATCGAAAAGCTCGACGCCATCCTCGCCCGGCAACACTGGCACGGCGGATACGGCGACGTTCTTCCTGGCCCATTTCATGGCGTTTTCCAGAAGGTTGCCCAGCACTTCCTCAAGGTCCTCCCGCTCGCCGGCGAAGACGATGTCCTGCGGCGGCAGGGACAGCGACAGCTCGACGCCGGGGTTGAGCTTGCGCACCACGCGCACCATGCGCTCCGTCAGCGGGGCGACGGGCGTGCGATAGACGACGCTGTCGCGCTGGGCGGCCACGCGGGCGCGCTGGAGATAATGCTCGACCTGCTTCTGCATGGAGGCCGCCTGCCCGGCGATGAGCTGTCCCTTCTCTCCTCCCAGGGCGCGGCCCTCGTTGAGCAGCACCGCAAGCGGGGTCTTGAGCGAATGCGCCAGATTGCCCACCTGCGTGCGCGAGCGCTCGACGATGCGCCGGTTATTCTCGATCAGCGCGTTGGTCTCGTTGGCCAGAGGTTCGATCTCGGTGGGAAAGCGGCCGTCCAGCCGCTGGGCCGTGCCTTCGCGCACCATGGCCAGCGCATTGCGGACCCGCCGCAGCGGCTGCAGGCCGAGCAGGATGGCGGCGGCGTTGATGGCGATCATGCCGGCGCCGAACAGCGACAGATAGGTGAGCAGGCGGCGCTGGAAGCGCGCGATCTCCTCTTCCAGCTCGCTCTCGTTGCCCATGACGCGGAACCGCGCGGCGCGGTTCTTGGCATCGAGCACGAACTCGCTTTCGAAGACCTGCAGCTTCTCGCCGTCCAGACCTTCGGTGGTGTAGCTGCGCTGGAAACTGGAATCGAAGGGAACCTCCGCTACGCCGGGCGACGGGATGCGCTCGGTCAGGGAGGAGGAATGCAGGTAGCCGCTCACCCCGTCGGAAGCGGGGTCCACCGACCAGTACCAGCCGGACCGCGGCTCGGAGAAGCGCAGGTCGCCGAGGTCGGGCGAGCCGGTGAGCGCGCCGGATTCGGACACGCCGACCGAGCCGATCAGGTTGAACAGATGCGCCGACAGGAGGCTGTCGAAACCTCGCTCGCTGGCCTGCCGGTAGAGCGTGGTGATGAGGGTGAAGATGACGATCAGCGTCACGATCGCCCACACGGTGGACAATGCGACCACGCGAAAGGTCAGCGAGCGCAGCCACAGGCGCAGCGGCAGCCCTTTGCGGGCGGCCGCTTTCCTGTCGGCGGGTCGTGTGGGAAGCGGTTCCGCGTCAGGCCTCCGGTTCGCGCATGCGGTAGCCCATGCCGCGCACGGTCTCGATCATGTCGATGCCCATCTTCTTGCGCAGGCGGCCGACGAACACCTCGATCGTGTTGGAATCGCGGTCGAAATCCTGGTCGTAGAGATGCTCGACCAGTTCGGTTCGCGAAACGACCTGGCCCATGTGGTGCATCAGATAGGCGAGCAGCCGGAACTCGTGCGAGGTCAGCTTCAGCGGCACGCCGTCTATGTCGGCCTTCGAGGCGCGGGTGTCGAGGCGCAGCGGGCCGCAGGTCAGCTCGGACGAGGCGTGGCCGGCGGCGCGCCGGATCAGCGCCCGCAGCCTGGCCAGCACCTCCTCGATGTGGAACGGCTTGGCGACATAGTCGTCGGCGCCGGCGTCGATGCCGGCCACCTTGTCGCTCCAGCGGTCGCGCGCGGTCAGCATCAGCACCGGCATCTTGCGCCCGTCGCGCCGCCAGCGCTCGACCACGCTGATGCCGTCCATCTGCGGCAGGCCGATGTCCAGCACGACGGCGTCGTAGGGTTCGGTGTCGCCGAGATAATGGCCCTCCTCGCCGTCGAAGGCCTTGTCCACGACATAGCCGGCATCTTCCAGCGCGCCGGAAATCTGCCGGTTCAAATCCTTGTCATCCTCGACGACCAGTATGCGCATGCTGCCCCTTGCTTGCCGTTACGGGAGGTGGACGGACGCCGACAGATATAGGCCGATTCCGGCCTCTGGCCAAATGGCCAGGCCTGGAGCGCGCCGAAGGCTCTCCGCCTGCCCCGACGTTTCGGCCGATCCGCTAAACCTGCGTGGCCCGAGCGCGATGGAACCGGTTCTTGAGCCACCGCCAGGCGGGCGAGACGACAAGGCTCACGGCGGGAATGGCGAGCGCGCCGATCGCCAGTCCGGCGAGGCCCGATCCCGCGGCCATGACCAGCCAGGATGCGAAAGAAGCGACCGGCGGCAGGAACCGGGCGACGGCCTCGCCCGCGTCGTGCAGGACATGGCTCAGCCAGGCGAAGCCATAGGTTTCGAGCCCGTGCAGGATGATGCCGCCGCCCACCCAGATCATGGCTGCCGTGCCGACGATGCCGAGCATCTTCAGGAAATAGGGCATGCCCCTGACAAGAGCGCATCCGACCGCGCGAAGCACCGCTCCGGCAGTCGCTGGCGACGAAGTCCGGGCCAGCATCAGGCCCAGATCGTCGGCTTTGACGATCAGCCCGACGACGCCATAGACGGCTATCGTGATGAGAAAGCCGACGATGGCGAGCACCGCCGCCTGGGTCACGACGCCGGCATCGGGGATCGAGCCGAGGGTGATCGTCATGATCTCGGCAGACAGGATGAAATCGGTCTTGATCGCGCTCGCGACCTTCTGATCCTCGAAAGCCTTGGAATCCACCGCGATCGGCTCGACCTGGGCTTCGTGCGCGTGGGCAGGATGCGGCGACACCAGTTCGGGGACCTTCTCCGCGCCCTCGTAGCAGAGGTAGAGCCCGCCGAGCATGAGCAGAGGCATGACGGCTTGCGGAAGCAGCATGCTGAGCACCATCGCGACGGGCAGCAGGATCAACAGCTTGTTCCGCAGCGACCCGCGCGCGATCTTCCAGATGACGGGCAGCTCCCGTGCGGGCGAGAAGCCGGTCACGTAGCGCGGCGTCACCGCCGTGTCGTCGATGACGACGCCGGCGGCCTTCGTGCCGGCCTGCGTGGCCTGGGTAGCCACGTCGTCGATCGAGGCGGCGGCCGCCTTGGCCAGGGCCGCGACGTCGTCCAGCAGGGCGATCAGGCCGACACTCATCTGTCGCTCCGGGTTCGGCGCCGTCAAAGGCCCAAGGGCTGGCGCCAGCCTTCTGCCGGACATGGTATCGCCGCCGGAGCGGCGACACCATCCACCTTCCGCCGAGCCGGATCGTTCAGCCGGCGGGGACCGGGCTCAGGCCGCCCTCGTCCATCGGACGCTCGCGGTTTTCCCTCCGGGCGGCGGCGCGCGCCACCACGGTCTGCCGGTTGACGGACCTGCGTTCGGCGTCGATGCGACGAATCAGCAGTTCGGCGCGTTCGATGGAGCCGAGCAGCGCCAGGATCGTGCCCCGCTCTTCGGCGCCGGCGTTCGGTCCCAGCGCCAGCGTGCGGGCGCGCAGTTCCTCGACCTCGGGGTAGCTGACGTGCCCCGCCGGCATCTGCGGGTCGGGAATGCCGTGGTCGGGCATGATCGTGCGCAATGCGATGTCGAGCTTGTTCAGTGCAGTGTCGACGATGGCCTGCGCCTGGCTGCCGAACTGCTCGCGCTTCACCCGGCGCGCGACCTGATGCATGGATTCGGTCAGTGCGGCCGTGAAATCCGCTTCCTCGATCAGGCTGGCGATGAGGTCGAGCTGTTCGTAGGGCAGGTCTTCCTTCATCAGGCCGGCCGTGTAGGAGCGGATGTCGCGGCTGAGGATGTCCGTGGCGAGATAGTGCTCGCCCGGATCGGACGGGGCTTTCTTGTCGCCGCGGGCGATCTGCAGGAACAGGGCGCCCGCCTGCAGGTGGCGCTCGGTCTCCTGCTGGACCGCGGGAACGGCCTTGGCGAAGTCGTCGGCCAGCTTGCGGTCGAGGAACTTCGGCGTCGAATAGTCCTCGACATCCTCGTCGTCCGAGCGGCCGACCCGCGACAGCACGCGCTCGAACACGCCCACGAAGGGGAAGAGAAGCGCGGTGTTGAAGATGTTGAAGACGGTGGAGTAGAGGCCCACGGCGACCGGCACCAGCGGGAAGGTCTCCTTGCCGTCGACCACGACTGCAGCGCCGGGATCGCCCATGCCGAAGGCACCCATCGCCCATTGCAGGATCTGGATCGAGACGAAGAAGAGCGGAACCGTGATGCAGACGCCGATGATGTTGAAGGAGATATGGGCGTAGGCCGCGCGCTTGGCGTTCTTCGACAGGTTGAGCGAGGCCATCCACGAGGTGATCGTCGTGCCGAGATCGGCGCCGAGCGAGAAGGCGACGGCCGTCGTCCAGTCGAGCACGCCGGCGGCGCCGAGGCCCATGACGATGCCGATGGTCGCGGACGAGGAGTGGATCATCGCCGTGATGGCGGCGGCGATCAGCACGCATTTGATGAGGTTGAAGTAGGAGTCGGCCTTGAGCGTCTGCAACAGTTCCATGACTTCCGGCATGTTGCGCAGGGGGCGCAGGCCGCCGGTCATCAGGTTGAGGCCGTAGAAGATCAGGGCGAAGCCCATGCAGGCGAGCGCGATGTTGCGGACCTTCTCGCTCCTGGCGAACACATAGATCAGCGCGAAGATGCCGCCGAAGATCAGCCCGAGCGGCCCGAGCGGCAGCGCGATCAGGCCGTTGCCCAGCGTGGTGCCGATATTGGCGCCCATGATGACGCTGATCGCTGGCCGCAGCGCCACCACGCCGGCGTTGACGAGGCCGACGACCATGACGGTCATCGCGGTCGAGGACTGGATGACGCCGGTGATCAGCGTTCCGGCCAGCACGCCCTTGATCGGCGTTCCCGCCGCCCTGGCAAGGAAACTGCGCATGCTGTTGACGGAAAGCGCCTGAATGCCGTTGGCCATGAATTCGAGGCCGAGCATGAAGATGCCCAACCCGCCGATGACCGGCACGAGAATATCCTTGAAGATATCGATTTCCATGTGAGGCTCGATCCTGTGTTGGCAAAGACGAGAGCCCGAACGGGCTAGTTGCTCAGGCCCGGGGCAGCCTTGCGGCCGAGGCTTGCGGCCCAGTAGGTCTCCATCCGGCCGACGAGTTCCGGTGAGACGGGGATGTAGCCGAGGGCCGAGGCTTCATCGGCACCCTGGCTGAAAGCGAGGCTGAACAGGTCCAGCACGCGATTGATGCGCCCCTGCCCTCGATCCCTGGGCACGATGGCGTAGGTCACCACGGCCATGGGCCAGGCCTGCGACGCATCGCCAGCGCCCTGTTCGGCATGAAAGCCGCGTGCGGCGTCCCATTCGAGGGCGCCGAGCCCTGCCTGGAATGCGGCCGGTTCGGGGCGTATGAAGGCGCCGGCCGCGTTCTGCAGCGACGCGAAGGGAAGGCCAGCGCGCACCACCTGGCCATATTCGAGATAAGCGATGCTGTTTGCCGTGGCGGCCACGAACGCGGCGAGCCCGCCGGTGCCCTTCTCGCCGCGGCCGAGCGGCCATTCGATCAAGGTGTCGGCGCCGTGCTTCTCCTTCCATTCGGCGCTGCTGGCCGAAAGGAAGGTGGTGAAGCTCAAGGTCGAGCCGGAGCCGTCCTGGCGATGCAGGACCTCTATTGGCGCATCCGGAAGCTCGACTTCGGGGTTGAGCGCCTTGATGGCGGGATCGGACCAGTTCTTCACCTTGCCGAGATAGATGTCGGCCAGGACCGGGCCGGACAGGCGAAGCTGGCCGGCACCGATCCCCTCGATATTGGCCACCACGACGATGCCGCCCATGACGATGGGGAACTGGGTCCAGCCCCGACGCTCGATCTCCGCGGGAGGGAGCGGCGCGTCCGTGGCGGCGAAATCCGTCTCCGGCTGCGCAAGGCGCATGACGCCGGCCAGCGAGCCGACGGGTTCGTAGTCGACCCGCCAGTCGGGTGAGGTGAAGTCGCCGCCATCGGTCCGGGCCGCCTCATAGTCGCGAGACCACTGGTTGATGATCGGGGCCGCGAAGGTTGAACCCGCCCCTCTGATCGGCTCGGCCCGGGCGGGAGCGCAGAGGGCGAACGCCGCCGCGCACAGAACGCCGGCGATCGCCGCCTTCGTGGCCCGCCATTCGCTTCGGGACAGGACGGGAATCTTGATCATGTCGCGCCTTTCACAACCGGCGCGGCCGGATCGGGCGGCCGGTCCGCAAATCGCTCCGCATCGGACGCACCGGTCCGGCTGCAAGTCTCCCCTGCCGGAGGGCAGCGGCCCTCCGGGCTCGAATGCCCAATGAAGTCAGATAGTTGGTACCGGTGCTGCTTGACGTTTGAATGACAGTCGACCGCCGGAAGGTGTCATGGCGCCGCGCGACGAAACGGCGCGCGCTGTCATCGTCGTGAAACATCCTTGTGCCCCAACATGCGCGTCAGGGCGGCTGCAACGGCCGCAGGGTCCGGTTGCGGACCGCAACAGCATGACAGGAGCAGCGCAAGATGTCTTCCAGCGACCAGCACCCCGGCCTGCACGACAGGACCGCCGTCGTCACCGGCTCCACCAGCGGCATCGGTCTCGGCATCGCCCGCCGCTTCGCCGCCGCCGGCGCCAATGTCGTCATCAACGGCCTGGGCGATGCCGCAGCCATCGAGGCCGAGCGCACCGGCATCGAAGCCGATTTCGGCGTGCGCTGCATCTATTCCCCGGCCAACATGCTGTCGGGGACCGAGATCGCCGGAATGGTGAAGCTGGCGGTGGACAGCTTCGGCGGCTGCGACATTCTCGTCAACAATGCCGGCATCCAGCATGTCGCGCCGATCGACGAATTCCCCGACGAGAAGTGGGAAGCCATCATCCAGATCAATCTCGTCGCCGCCTTCCATTCGATCAAGGCGGCGCTGCCGGCGATGAAAGCGCGCGGCTGGGGCCGCATCGTAAACATCGCCTCGGCGCATGCGCTGGTCGCCTCGCCCTACAAGTCGGCCTATGTCGCGGCCAAGCACGGCATCGTCGGGCTGACCAAGACGGTCGCGCTGGAAGCGGCGACCGCCGGCATCACCGTCAACGCGATCTGCCCCGGCTATGTGTGGACGCCGCTGGTCGAGAAGCAGATCCCCGACACGATGGCGGCGCGCGGGCTGACCAAGGAGCAGGTCATCAACGACGTGCTGCTCGAAGCCCAGCCGACCAAGCAGTTCGTCACCGTCGACCAGGTGGCGGCGCTGGCGCTCTTCCTCGCCGGTGACGAAGCCGCCTCGATCACGGGCGCGATCCTGCCCATCGACGGCGGCTGGACCGCGCACTGAAACCTTTCATCCGGAAAACGCCACATGAAAGCCGAAGACGTTCGACGCGCCTATGCGATGCCCCTGACCAACCCGGCCTATCCGCCGGGGCCATACCGCTTCATCGACCGGGAATATGTCATCGTCAGCTACCGCACCGACCCCGACGCGCTGCGGGCGGTGGTGCCGGAACCGCTCGAACTGACGGAGCCGGTCGTCAAATACGAGTTCATCCGCATGCCGGACTCGACCGGCTTCGGCGACTACACCGAATCCGGCCAGGTCGTCCCCGTCCGCTTTGACGGCCAGGACGGGGTCTATGTGCATTCCATGTATCTCGACGACGACGCCGCCATCGCCGGCGGGCGCGAGATCTGGGGCTTTCCCAAGAAGCTCGCCTTTCCCAAGCTCGTGCATGAGGGCGAGGTGATCGTCGGCACGCTGCACTATGGCTCGGTGCTGTGCGCAACCGCGACCATGGGCTACAAGCACCGGGCGCTCGACACCGCGGACGTCGCCCGCTCGCTGGCGGCGCCGAACTTCCTCGTCAAGGTCATCCCCCATGTCGACGCGACCCCCCGCATCTGCGAGCTGGTGCGCTACCATCTCGAGGACATCACGGTGAAGGGCGCGTGGACGGGCCCCGCCGACCTGCAGCTCTTCAGGCACGTCATCGCCGACGTCGCCCGCCTGCCGGTGCTCGAAATCGTCTCTGCCGTGCACTTCGTCGCCGATCTCACGCTCGGCCTCGGCGAGGTCGTGCACGACTACATCAACCAGCCGCAACGGTGAACGACATGCTCGAAACGACACGCAAGCGGCGCAGCGAGTTCCCCGACATCAACGAAATGCTGTCGGAATACCAGTCGGTGGCGCTGGTGCTTCAGGGCGGCGGCGCGCTCGGCGCCTATCAGGCCGGCGTGTTCCAGGCGCTGACGGAGGCCGGCGTCGAGGCCAACTGGCTGTCGGGCGTGTCGATCGGCGCGGTCAACGCCGCGATCATCGCCGGCAACAGGCCCGGCAACCAGATCGACCGGCTGCGCGACTTCTGGGAGACCGTGTCGGCCCGCAAGGTCTGGCATTTCACGCCGGAGGGCGACCTGTTCCGCAAGATGCGCAACCACACCAGCTCGCTGATGACGATGATGTCGGGCCTGCCGGGCTTCTTCAAGCCGCGCGACGTCAATCCGTGGTTCCAGCTTCCGGGCGCGGGGGGCGCGACCAGCTTCTACGACACGTCGGAACTTCAGCGCACGCTGAACCGGCTCATCGACTGGGAGGTGCTGAACGACCGGCAGCGGCGCCTCAGCGTTGGCGCGGTGAATGTGCGCACCGGCAATTTCCGCTATTTCGACAGCGAGATCGAGGTGATCGGCCCGGAGCACGTCATGGCGTCGGGCGCGCTGCCCCCGGCCTTCCCCTCCATCTATATCGAGAACGAATATTACTGGGACGGCGGCATCGTCTCCAACACGCCGCTGCAATATCTGCTCGAGCAGGAGGACGTGCACGATACGCTGGTGTTCCAGGTGGATCTGTTCAGCGCGCGCGGCATCCTGCCCCGCGACATGGCGGACGTGCTCGCGCGCCACAAGGACATCATGTATTCGAGCCGCACCCGCAACAACACCGACACGTTCCGGCGCCTGCACAATCTGCGGCTCAAGCTGCACCGGGCGCTGCTGCGCGTGCCGCCCGAAGCGCTCACCGACGAGGACCGCGAATTCCTCGCCACCATGGAGGACGTGCCGCAGATCAACATCGTCCACCTGATCTACCAGCAGAAGATCTACGAAAGCGACGCCAAGGACTACGAGTTCTCCGGCACGTCGATGCGCGAGCACTGGGATTCCGGCTATCAGGACACCCGCAAGACGCTGAAGCACCGCAAGTGGCTGGTGAAGCCGCCAGAATCCATCGGCATGACCGTGCACGACGTGCATCGCGACGATCCGAGCTGATGCGGCACGCCGCCGCCGTCCGGAATGCGGGAACCGGCGGCGGCCGCACGACAAGCCGGACGAGCACGCCCGTGACGCGCCTCCGTCAGGAAATATAGAGCTTCGCCGCCCCTTCCTTCAGGATCTCGACCAGTTCTTCCTGGCGCTTGACGATGATGTTGCGCAGCACCTCGATCGACTTGCGCTCGTCGCGCAGGCGCAGCACCTGGAGAAGGTCCAGGTGCTTCAGATAGCTCTCCTCGTGGAGCCCCTCGCCCGAGGAATCCGCCCAGCGGATGAAATGGATGCGGGCATTGAGCCGGCGCAGCGCCTCGACCAGCTCCAGATTGTGGCTGAGCCCGACCAGCCTTTCGTGGAACGTCTCGTCATTGGCGATGGTGTCGGCCTTGGTGGCGTTCCTGCGGTTGGCGTAGGCCTCGGACCAGAATTCGCTGAGCTCCGAGATCTCCGCATCCTCGGCCCTGTGCGTGGCCAGGCGCACGCCCTCGGTCTCCAGGAGGACGCGCAGCTCATAAAGGTCGACGATCTCCTGCACGCTGATCTTCGGACGGAAGAAGCCCACGGACGGCTCGAACTGCAGCAACCGTTCCATGACCAGCCGGTTCAGGGCCTCGCGCACGGGCGTCCGGCTTACCCCGAAGCGCTTGGCGAGCTCGACCTCGTTGATCCGCTCGTTCGGCTTGATCTCGTAGGTCAGGATGAGATTGCGCAGGCTGTCATAGCTGCGGCTCATGGCACTGCCCGCCGCCCCGCGGCCGCCCGCCTTCGTCGCTTTGCGCCGCGGCACCTTTTCCGGCATGCTGTGCTCGTTCACTGGAATTTCCTCGTATAGCGGGGCGTCGCCAGCCCCGCCGGACGACAAGCCCGAATTGCATTCTGGTAGCAGATCGACGCCCGTGCACAAGAAGCGACACGGAAGTCCCCTGATTAAATGCCTCCCCGCCTGAAATCCTTCCAATCGGGCGGGAAAGCCGGCCTTCACTCCGCCGCGGTCGCGACAGCCTGCCCGGCCGTGTCGAACCGGTCCAGCAATGCAGCCTCCTCTGCCTTCACGGCCGTCATGTTGCGCTCCTTCACATGCCCGAAGCCGCGGATCTTCAGCGGCAGCGCGGCAAGGCTGACGGCAATGTCATAGTTCGCCGGCGACAGCCGCGGCGATATACGGTCAACGAGAGAAATATAGTCGGCTATGAGCTGCCGCTCCGCCCGTCTTTCCTTCGTATAGCCGAAGAGATCGAACCTCGTCCCTCTCAATCCCTTCAGCGCGGCCAAAACCCGGAACAAGGGCAGCACCCACGGCCCGAACGTGCTCTTGCGCGGCTTGCCGGTGGCGGGGTCCTTGCGCCCCAGGATGGGCGGCGCGAGGTGGAATTGCAGCTTCAGCTTCTCCCCGTCGAAAGTGTCGGTCAACTGGGCCAGGAATTCGCCGTCCGTATACAGGCGGGCGACCTCGTATTCGTCCTTGTAGGCCATCAGCTTGAACAGGCTCTGCGCGACCGTCCGGCTGAACTGCGTCCGGCCGGAGAGCTCGGCCTGTTGCGCGCGGTCGGCCACCTGCGCATAGCGCCGCGCGTAGGACGCGTCCTGATAGGCGGTCAGGAAGGCCATGTGGCGCTCGCGCATCCGGGCAGGCGTCTCGGCCGGCACGGCACGCTTGGTGCCGCGTCCCTCGACCAGCCTGGCGACCGCCTCCGGATCGATGGCGGCACGGCGTCCCCAGTCGAAGGCGGCCTTGTTCATCGCCACCGCCTCGCCGTTGATTTCGATGGCCCGCTGAAGCGCCTCTGCGGAGAGCGGCACCGCGCCCAGTTGCCAGGCATAGCCGAGCAGGAACAGGTTGGCGGCGATCGTATCGCCCAGCAAGGCCAGCGCGATGCGCCCGGCATCGATGAAATGGCTGCTTTCCTTGCCGGCCGCCGCGGACAGGGCCCGCCTCACCCGCTCGGCCGGCAGCGAGAAATCGGCATTGCGCGTGAAGTCTCCGGGCAGCACCTCGGCCGTGTTGACCACCACCCTGGTGCGGCCCTCCTTCACGCCCGCAAGCGCCTTGGCGGTGCCGGCCACGGCGATGTCGCCGCCGAACAGAAGGTCCGCGCCGCCGGCGCCGATGCGGATGGCGGTGATGTCCTGCGGCCTGGGAGCGATGCGGATATGGCTGAAGACGGCCCCGCCCTTCTGGGCAAGGCCGGCCATGTCGATCACCCCGCAGCCCTTGCCTTCCAGATGGGCAGCCATCGACAGGATGGCGCCGACCGTGACCACGCCGGTGCCGCCGACGCCGGTGACCAGGATGTTGTACGTGCCGTCGATCGCCGGCAGGACCGGATCCGTGAGCACGACGGCCGACGAAGCCGAACTGTCGG
>ERZ778021.2335-NODE-2335-length-17180-cov-5.379095_pt1 | contig 17180 bp, 25 predicted proteins | sample MGYA00375751_ERZ778021 | MGnify/ENA primary metagenome ERZ778021 (study PRJEB29350, sample SAMN05389814) | bioreactor metagenome | isolation source: Thiocyanate stock bioreactor | place: South Africa: University of Cape Town | collected 2013-08-29 ... | reverse complement strand
ATCTGCTCGGTGAGGCTGACCAGCTCGGCCCCGGCCTTGCGGAGCCGCTCGCCAATATTGATCGCGTCTTTGGTCGATCGGGCCAGCCGCGAGAGCGAGTAGACGACGAGGAACGGTCGTCCATCGCCCGTACAACAGACCCGGTCTAGCGCGGCCTGGAGCCCCGGCCGGTTGTCGGCCCTGCCGCCGCTCAGGCCCGCGTCGGTGAAGAGGTCGGCCGGGTCGAGGTCGGACCCCGGTCCCGGGCCCACGCCTCGATACGGGCTTTCTGCGCGTCGAGGCTGACGCCTTCCGCGGCCTGATCCGAGGTCGAAACGCGGGTATACCCGACGACGATTGAGCCCACGAAACCCCTTGTTTCACCGTGCGTCGTGAAAAACGGTGCCATCTGACAACGTCGTCAGGTGACACCCCGCCCGCGCCGACTGACACGCCCACCGGAGAAATGAAACGTGTCAGCCGGCGCGGCTCACACAGGATGTCCGCGTACCGAGGGCCCGCGTCCCCCGCCGTTCGGCGGTGTACGCCCCCCCGTGGCCTACTATCGAGCGGTGAACGCCCGGCGTCCCGCGGATCGGCGGGCGCGAAGAAATGCGACCCGAGCCCGGGACGGCGGAAATGACCAGAGGGGGGGGTGTCTAAGGTTTCGCGCTCGAGGCGTGTCTAACTTCCGGCGCTCGAGGTGTGTCTAACCCGGGAAAGAATTTTGTAGACACATATTGACCGTGGCGATTTTGTGTCTACAATTACCCCAGACGCGGGCGAGTGAGACCCGCGGGGTTTCGAGGGGAGTGAATCCGATGATCGCCCAGGCCATCCGAACCCTTTGGATCGACGGCCAGAACAAGGACGGTTCCGACGCGGGCCGAATCCCGCTTGAGCTGCGCCAGGACGACGACGGCCGTTATCGCTGGTATTACCCCGCCTATGACCACAACGGCCACCCCGCCGGCGCCTGCACCGAAGCTAGTGAAGTCTGCGGCGACAGCGAAGACGAGGCGCTGAGCCTCGCCCGGCTCGCGTGGGCCGGGCGGGAGTGGGGCCTTTCCGACGAACCCCCGCTCTACTTCGAGCCGCGGTCGGGCGGTGTCGGCTTCGAGCCCCGGCGGGGGGGGGTCTGACCCGTGGCCCGACCCAAGAGCGACCCCACGCTAACCCCCTGTCACTTCCGCCTCGGCGCCGAGACCCTCGGCGCCCTGGATACGATCGCCCGCGAGGTCGGCCGGCGCACCGGCCGGGCCGCGGGCCGAACCGACGCCGTCCGCTGGGCCGCGTCGGAGCTGCTCGCCCGGCTGGAGCTGGCCCGCGGGGTCGAGCTGACGAAAGCCCCCGTGCGCGTGGAGCCGGGCCCGTTTACCCGGCCCCGCGGCGAGCGGGAGGCTAGCGCGACCCCAGCGCCTTGAGCCGCGCCGCGGCCGTCGCCGCCGCCGCGGTCCCCGGGAAGTCTTTTGCGATCCGCCGGTAATGCTCGACCGCGCCGGGGACCTTCCCGGCCCGTTCGAGGTTCCCGGCGGATTTCAGCATCGTTGCGGCGCGTGCGGCGCGCCGCGCCTTCTCGGCCGCGGCCTTCGCCGCGATCTCGGCCCCCGCCCTGTCTTCGGGCGCGTCCGTCGGACGGACCACGTCGGAGAGCGCGACCCAGAGTTTCCGCCCGGCCGCGGGCCCCGCGCTGACGACCACGATAGCCGCGTCGGCCTGGTCGGCGCCCCGGGCGTACTCTTCGAGGGCGTCGACCGTCACCGGGGACCACGGCGCCAGCTCGACCAGCTCGCCGCGGGCGCGGAGCTGCCCGGCCGCGCGGGAGTCGCCCGACCTGGTCGCCTTGGAGTGGGCCGCGTACGCCGCCGCGCTGGCGAACCCGGGCGCCGGCTTGTAGGCATAGCCGCCGCCGGGTCGGGACACCCAGCACGCGACTAGCGCCCGGTCGCCCGGCCGCGCGACGTACTCAGGGTCATGCACCTTATCGGGGGGCGCCGCGAGGACGAACGCGAGGGCAAGGGAGAGCATGGCCGGGCCCGGGAACGAAGCGACCCCCACACGCGGGCCGGGCGCGCCGCGGGTGGGGGTCGGTTCGGGCCGGCGCGCCTGCCGGGATGGTAGGGCGCCCGCCGCGGGGGGTCAACCGCCGCGGCGGGGCAGACGCCCGGCGAGCGGCCGGGCCGGGGGCGGGTCGAGGCGGGGGGAGAACGGCGCGGGAGACTTGCCGTTAGTCAGGTCGTCGTGAAAGCCCCCGCACGCGCCGCAGTATCGGAACTCAACGTCCTGGGGGTGGTGGCTGCGCCGCTTGCACTTCGGGCAGACGATCGAGGGGGCGCCGCTCATACGAGCCGCTCCGGCCGCTCCTGGTTAAACCCGCGGTTGCGGAGGTACTCCGCGAGGGAGGCGTCTACCAGCTTGGCGACGTCGGTGAAGCAGTGTTTGGCGCCCGCCTCCACCCACGCGACCCATTCCGGCCGCGCCTGGACGGCTATCCGGCTGTAACCGCCGGGCGAGCCCGGGGGCCCGCCCCTCTTCGACTTCTTCTTGCGCCCCAATTTCTCGGCTCCGGCTTGCGCCATGGTCGGCCCCTTCCTTTGGCGGGAAATGGTACAGCGCTGCAACCACGTTGCACAGCGCTTGACTACCCCCATGTTAGCCGCTACGCCGCGACTTGGCAATAACGCTGCAAAGAGTTATTGTTGTCGCTTGCAAGCCAATGTGCAAAGAGTAAGATTGTGAGGTCGGCCGGGCGTCCCGGCCGGCGCAAGAAAACGGGGGCGATCCGGCCCGTTCCGCCGGTCGCCCCCAAGACCCCAACCCGCTCAGAAGGTGAAGTCAATGAACAGTGTAGCCCGGGGACGAAAGCCCGTCCATTCGATCCCGGCCGGGCCCGCGCCCGAGCCGGCCGAGCCCTTCATCCCGCCGCCCGGGGATGACGCCTGGTGGGCGTCCGTCGTCGCCGCGTGCGAGGCCGAGCGCGAATACACGGCCGAGCCGGAGCCGGAGCCGGCGCCCGGGGAAATCCCCGGGTGGGTCGAGACCCAGGCGAGCTATTACCGCTCGCTGGACACGGTCGCGGGCCGGTGGCTTGCCGACGAACTCGACCAGCTCGCAACCGTCTGGCGCGACCTGAACGCGACGTCCGTCGAGGTCTTCAAGCGGAGCCGGGCCGCGGCCGTCCACGCCGACCGGCTGGAGCATTGGGCCGACGGCAACGCCGCGGGGTTCCGCGAGGCTCGCAAGCAGCAAGAGCGTTTTTCCTGGTACTGATCGGGGGCACGCCCGGCCGGGTTAGCCCCCGGCCGGGCCTTTCGAGGGAGCTAGGCCATGTCAGAAGCCTTTGACCGCTTCCGGCCCCACCGGGATAAGACGGTCCTTTTCTACGAAGACGGGGATTTCGCCGCGGTCTGCGTGGCGGTCCCGTCGTCCTGGTCGTGGGTCGTGTACCACGAGGGGCGCGCCGTCGCGGGCGGGCGGTCGTGGAACATCGACGCCTACCAAGCCTGCGCCGCCGCGCTCCGCGCCATCGAGACCCGCCGCGCCGAAGCGCGGCTAGGGCTCGCGGGCCCGACCGCCCCCGACGCGAAAGGGGGGCAGCTCTAATGCCCATGCTCAACCGGGCAACCGTCGTCGACCCCTCGCACGGGGAACTTTATTTCTGGGCGCGGACCGACGCCGAAGTGAGGCGGTTTGCCGAGGCGTATATCGCCAAGAACACGGCGTCATTGGAGGGGGCCCGACCGCATCTTAAAGAGGTGCGTAAGGTCGCCGTCCCGACCAAGCTCGACAACTTGGTCAACTGGCTGAATAGCTACGCGCGGAGGGGGACGCCATGACGCAACACCCCGAGCTGTTCGCCGCCCTGGCCGCGCCCTTCGACCCGTCGGAGGTCAAGGAGCGGGACGGCCGCAACGGGCAGAGGTTCAAATACGTGACCGCGCGGACCGTCATGAACCGCCTGGACGACGTGTTAGGCCCCGAGAACTGGCAGGACGATTACACGGAGACCCGCGACGGCCTGAAATGCACGATCACCGTAACCCTTCCCGACGGCCGCGAGGTCCGTAAGTCGGACGGGGGCGGGTCGGCGGGGATGGCCGACGGCGACGACGACGAGAAATCGGCCTTTAGCTCGGCCTTCAAGCGGGCCGCGGTGAAATTCGGGGTCGGCCGGTACTTCTACCGCGGCGGCGTCCCCGCGTTCGTCCGCGCGACCCTCGCGCAAGCGGGGGAACAACCGTCCGCGCCTTCACACGACGCGACACCCCGGCGACAATCGACCCGTCGGCCCGAAGTCGGGCACGACTTGCCCCCCCCCCCCCCCCCCACCAGGGTCAACGGCAAGCCCCACGACGGCCCCCCGCGGACGGGCCGCGCGCTCTTCGCGTGGGTGAAGGACCAGGAACAAGCGTACGAGGTCGGTCTTTTGAAGTACCTCAACGGGTGGGGCAAGCTCCAAGACTTCCCCGGCCGGATGGTCGATTGGGACGCCGACCAGGTCGCTCTAGGGCTGTCGGAGGCCCGCCGCAAGCTCGAATCACTCCAGACCGCGGAGGCCGCGGTATGAGCCGCCCGACCGACGCCGAGATGCTCCGGCGCTACCGCGAGTTTCTCCGGCTGTTCTGCAAGATGCGGGAGTCCCAGAGGGGATATTTCCGCGACCGCACGCCGGAGGCGCTGCGGTTCTCCAAGGATTACGAGCGCCGCGCCGACGCCTCGGCCGCGGCGCTCGAACGCCTGGAGCGTGAGGAGTCGACCCCGTCACTCTTTGGACCGGAGGCGCTCGAATGAATCGGCCCCAGACCCACGCGGAGATTCTCCACGGGAAAACCCACGTCCCCGGGCTGGGCCCGTCGGCCTGCCCGGGGGAGCTGTTCGAGGTCCTCACGCCGCTTAACGGCGTCGAGGTCCTCGGGTGCGCCGCCTGCGGGGTGCGGGTCGCCTGGGAGCCCGCGACCGGGGCGGTCCTGAACGTCTACGCCGTCCCCGAGCCGCTCGCCATGGCGCGGGAGCTGGGGGATTCGCTCGCGGCCCCCGCGGGCAAGGGGGTGGCCCGTTGACGCACGCCCAGCTCATGCGGGGTTGCGGGTCGACCGCCCCTTGCCGCTGTCACCTGAGCCGGGCCGGTGTGCTGCTGGAGCCCCAGGCCCGCCCGCCGTTCGTCGAGGTCCACGCGCTGTTCTACTGCGGCGCGTGCGACCTGGTCATCGAGGTCCGGGCCGGGTGCGCCTGCCGCCGCCTGGTCCGCACGTTCCCCCTGGCCGGTTCCGTGGGGTTCCGGCCTAAACTCTGAGGGCAATCCCTGTGAGCGCGAACAGCCTTGCCGCGGTCTCCGCGACACTCGCCGGGCCCTTCCGGCACCGTGACGACTCGCTCGGCCGCGTGCTGGAGTTGACCTTCCTCCCCATCCCGATCCCCGGGGAGCTGCCCGAGCCCGTCGAAGTTATTTCCGTCTCCCTGTTCGACGAGTTCGGAATCCTCGTGTTCCGCGCGTCGCACGCGGAGGGGACCATTTCCCCGGTCATGTCCCTTTCGTTGGCCCGCGAATTCGCGGGCCGGCTCGACCACGACGCGGGGGCGCGGGAGTGGCTCGCCCGCGAGTACCGCGATTGGCTCGCCCGGGGGGACCGGGGATGAGCCGCCGGGCCCGCGCCGTGGTGATCCTGTTGACCGACCGCCGCGAGCTGGGGGCCCCGCTCCGGCTGGTCAGCCGCCACGGCCCGCACGCGACCGCGCGGCCCGAGCTGGCCCGCCGGTTCCCGTCGAAACGACTCGCCCGCCGCTGGCTCTCCGGCCTGCCGGCCGGGCACCGGATCAAGACGAGGTATCGCCCGACCCTGGACACCCTGGAGCAACCCCGATGAGCCCACGCCGACCGCGAACGCCCCAGGCCCCGCCCCCGCGGAAGTGTTACCGGCTGACGGTCGAGCGCTTCGACGGCACGACGGAGACCGTCCACCGGAGGGAGCCGACCGAGAATCTGGCCCGCGCCCGCACCCTCAAGGCGAGCGGCCGGCGCTCGGTCCTCTCGTGCGAGGAGATCGGCCCCGAAGATTACGCCCGCGAGACGGAGGGGCGCCGCGGGTCGGAGACGATCCGCCGACAGATTAAGAGCCATTGCGAACGGTTGCGAGCCCGTCGGAACGGGTCGTGACCGGCCCGCGGCCGGTCGTTTTGCGGCCCGCGCCGCGGTGGGGTAGTGTGGGGCCGGGCGGGTTATGACACCGGAGCGTCATTCCCGCCCGACCCCTTGGGGAAACTCTCTCTTTTCGGCCGTGAGTCGCGCGGGACGGGTGAGGCTTGGCAGGCAGCCCCGCCCCCGCGACCGCGGCGCAAACCCGAGGAACGAGCGATGCTTACCGCCGATCCCCGCCGCGGGAACGCCCCCGCGCGTGTGCCCCCATCACGTCTAAGAAAGCACACGTGTTTGAGGCATCAATCTTACCAGTGCGGCCGGGGGCCGGGCAACGGCCCGCGCCCTCAAAACCTCCCCGACCCGCAAACGGAACGGGGGTGCGGCCGTGGCTAAACGACCCGCACGCCCGGGGGGCCCGATCGACCCCCGCGACCCCGCGGCCGTGGCCGAGCTGGGGCGCCGCTGGAAATTCACGGTCCCCGATGTCGCCGGGCTGACCGACCACGCCCGCGGCCTTCTGCGCGAGCTTTCCGACGCTAAAACTCCGGTCGGGATGAGGCTCGACGCCGTCCGTTCGCTGGTCGAGATCGGCGCGGTGGTGCCCGACCCCGAGACGCCGGAAACGCCGATCCTCGGCCCGAACGGCAAGGCGCTTCCCTCGCAAGGCAAGCCCCCCAAGCCCAAGCCCCGGCTTGTGACGCAAGCCCTCGCGGATGTGGAAGAGGAGGAAACCGACTGGCTCTGGCCGGGCCGGATTCCGGTCGGCACCGTGACCGTTCTCATGGGGCGCCAGGGTGACGGCAAATCGACCCTTCTCGGCTGGCTCACCTCGCAGGTGAGCAAGGGCAAGCCGTGGCCCGACTCGCCCGAGGACAACGAGCCCGGCGCGGTCCTGCTGCTCCAGTCGGAGGAGTCGCTTTCCCAATCGGTTCGCCGCCGGCTCAACGGTTTCGGTTTCGACCCCTCGAACGTCCACGCGGTTCGGGGCGTCGACCGCGGCCGGGGGGACAAGGCCGATTACTTCTCGCTCTCCGAGCACGTCGCCCTTCTCGACGCCGAGTGCGAGCGCCGCGGCAACGTCCGTCTCATCATCATTGACCCGCTCGCGTCCTACCTGCACGGGACGGGGGGCCGATCCGACATCGAGGCGCGGCACTACCTGCAACCGCTGTTCGACCTGGCCGAGCGCCACGGGCTTTCCGTGGTGTGCGTGATCCACCCGAACAAGGACGCCGAGAAAGACATCCTCGACCGGGCGAGCGGCACCGGCGCGTATACCCAGATGGCCCGCGCGAGCTGGTATCTGAGCGTCGACCCCAACGACAAGACGCGCCGGCTCCTGTCGCTGATGAAAGGCAACCTTGCCGGGATGACCCGTACGGCGCTCGCGTGCCACTACGACGACCGCCGACGGGTGATGACCTGGTTTAGCGAGCCCGTCGAGCTGGACGCCCGCGAGGTCGATCACCTGCTCCAGCGCCAGGCCCGCGAGGCGAAGTTGAACGCCAAGCGCGGGCCCGACCCGACGGAGTCGAAGAGGGCACAAGCCTTCCTGTTGGAGTTCCTCGAATCCAACGGGGGGCCCGTCCTCCAGTCCGCGGCGCAGGACCAGGCGCTTAACCTGGGGATCAAGGAATCGTCGTTCCTCAAAGGCTTGAAGCGACTGATTACCGTTGACGGGCGGGTGAAGCGCTACCGGGGCGAGGAGGACGGCCGTTACTGGCTGAGGTTCGGCGCCGCCGAGCCCGCCGCGGCCCCGGCCGACGGCGCCGAGTCCCCCGCCGACGCCCCCCCCGAGGGGCCCCCCGAGACGCCGCCGGAGGGGCCCGCCGACGGCGCGCCCCCCATTACCGCCCCCGGGAAACCGCGCGCTGGGGGGTAAACCGTGACGCAAACCCTTGCGGCGCCTGGCTTCGATGGAGCGCGCGGTTTCCCCCTTCGAAACCGCGCGCTCGGGGAAACCGCGCGCCAGCCATTTTCGACACAAACCCTTGCGGCGCTTCATTCCGATGGAGCGCGCGGTTTCTTTCGGAAACCGGCGAGCGCGCGGTTTCGAACGGGGAAACCGCGCGCTCCATTCCGGTCTTACCTCGCAACACCTTACGTCGACCAAAACGGGCCAGCGCGCGGTTTCCCCGGGGGGTATGGGGGTGAAACCGCGCGCCGGGGTCAAAAAGAAAGCCCCCCGGGGCCGGCTGGGCAGGCGCCCCGGGGGGTCGATCGAGGAACGTCGATGCCTGAATCTTACGATGGTCTCTCGTACAGTAAAGGTCGAAATCGGGGGCCCCGGGGCGACAACGCAACCCCCCTCCCCCGCGGGGGGAGCCGGTTGCACGCCGCGGCGATGACCCTAGGCCGCGTCCTGGCGCGTGGCCGGGCCCGGGGCGGTCTGTTCGGCCTCCGCGAGCCGGGGGCCCTCCTGGCTCGCCGTAAAGCCCCTGGTGGCCGCGCGGACGGCCTCCGCGACGACGTCGCTGACCGTCCGGCCGTTCCAGGCGCAAAAGGCTTTCAGGCGCCGGGCCGTGACGGCGTCGAGAGTAACATTGACCTTCACGCGCTTAACCTCCCTGGCGGGTTTCTTCCGAGCCCTCCCCATCGTCGCGCCTCCTTTCCCCCTAGTTCGTCGGCACGCCGGGCCGCCCGGGTTGAGGGAGCGCCCGGGCGCCGGGGCGCCGCGCCGGCCGAGGCGCTCGTTTGGTACGCGCTGACGGTGGCCGGTTGGCTGGTCGGCCTCTGGCTCGTCGGGGTGGCGCTCGGCCTGGTCGTCTGGTGGGCGATGGGGTGTCCCGACGACGACGACGGCGACGGGCCCGTTGACCCGGCCTGGGGGCTCGCGGCACGCCGCGGCAGGGCAGGGCAGGGGGGGGTGGTCGCCCGCAAACGACCGACCCCCGCCGAACGGGCCGGGGGGCCTGGTCCGCGGGGGTGGTCGTGAAGTCCGGGAGTGACCGGGAGCGGGGCGCGGGGGGGGTGCCGCCCTCTCGTCAAGAGCGGCGGGCGCTAGCAGCGCCCCCCTTTGCCCTCATCCGAATCTAGGAGCGGGAAATGGGTTTGCAAAGGTCTCTCTTTCGGAAACCGGACCCGGAGCCGCCGCCGCCGGCGCCGCCCCGGGCCCGCCGCGTCGTCCGCGTGATCCCCTCCCGCCGCGACCCGTGCGCGATCATCGGGCTTACCGAGCGTGACGCGCTGACCGTGCGCGAGCTGACCGGGCCCCGGCTGGAGCGGGAAACCCCCTGGCTCGCACTGCTGAATGGCGCGATCGCCGCGGGGTATCGGATCGTGATCTATTCCGACCTGGAGACGATCGACTGAGCGGCGCAGGCCTGCGCGGATCCAAAATTTGGATCCAAAAAACCGGCGGGGGGCCCGGGGCAGCGTCGGCCCGGTCCCCCCGCCGCCTCTCTTCCCCGAGCCGTCGAAACTACGGCAGGGACGGCCGCGCCGACACCCCGGAATCCGCCGGCCCCGGTAGCGCGAGCTGCAACACGCACCGCCGGCAATCGGCGTGCGAGACTTCGCCCCAAGGCTCGCCGTGCCAGCGATCGCCCCGGCCGAGCAGGCAACGCGACTTCTGACAGCCCGACCGGCATTGCCGCCACGGGCACGCTTTGACCAGGTCGAGCCAGGGGGACGCCGCCGCGGGGGCCGACGGCGCCCGCGCCGGCGCCGGATCGCCGCGGTACTGAGCCGCGAGCCGGCGCACCGTGGCACGCCAGCCCGCGGCGCCGGGCGCCCCGGGCGCGACCTTGGCGCGCAGGGGCGGGTGGTCGAGCCGCGCGACCACGAGCGCCAAATCCGCTTCGAAGTCGTCCGTCATGCTCAGTTGGAAATGGTGACGGTCCCCGTCGGCCCGGGGCAGGTATAGGGTGCCGTGACGGCGCCGTTGTAGGTGATGGCCTGGCTCGTGCCCGGGAGCGCGACCGATAGGAGCAGCTCGCCCCGCGAGCAGTCCCCCAGGTTCGGGACGGTCTCGGAGAAGTTGAAATAGACGATCTGGCCCGAGAAACCCGCCGTGTCGAACCAGTCTAGCCCGGGGTCGCAACCGTTCTGGTAGCAGTCCGTAATGTCGACGTAGCGCTCTACCCATCCGTCGACTTGCCAGGTGCCCGCCGAGAGGTCGGCGCATTGGATGCTACTCACGACGATCCGCGCCAGGTCAGTCCCGCCCACGGCGGAAACGCTCGTCTCGGGGTCCTGTCCGCACGCCGTACAGTCCTTAATCACGACATGGGCCGGCTTGTCGGGGGTGAAATAGATCGTCGCCCCGCTGACTTCGCTGTTGGAGATGACGCCAACAGCGGCGCTCGCCCCCTTGAAGGTGATCGTGCAAGAGGACCCGTAACCCGGCCACGGCGAAGGGTAGGGCGCATGGCCCGACCAGTCGCAGCACACGGAGCCGGGGTGCGAGCACGAATAGCCCGACGCGAGGGTGAGCGCGAGCGTCCCGGGGCTCGCCGCCGTCCACGTCGAGCCGGAATGGTCCCAGGTTATCGAGGTCGAGACGAACCCCGTCGGAGGGCTCGCGTCGGTCGCGGTGAGAACGTCGCCCGTGCCCACCGTGAGCCCGGTTATCGTCGCCACGCCCGCGCCGTCCGTCGTCGCCGTGCCGACCGCGGAACCGTTGAGCTTGAACGCGACGGACTCGCCGGCGCGGGCCGTCGAGCAGCCCGTCACCTTGACCGAAAAGTCCCGGGTGACGGAGCAACAACAACCGTTTCCGAACGGGTAGCCCATGACTCGGTTAACTCAGGTTCGTGCATTTGTCGACGGTGGTAAACCAGAAATTGCCGTCCGCGTCGGGCTCCGCGTGGATCGTGGCGCCGACCTTCGGACTCCTCTCGGTGATGTTGCGAATCGTGTAGCTCTTGCCGGTCGAGGCGAGCGAGGTCCCCGTGAGGAGGGTTGCCGTCCCCGAGCCGGGAGTCACCGGGCCCGAGCCGGTCGCCGCGCCGATCGCGGACGTCACGAGGAAGGTTGCGACCCCCGAGCCGCCCGACTGGTTCCCGAGCGACCCGCCGCCGTTCATGGAGGCGCGTTCTAGCGCCATTTCCGCCAGGGAGCGGACGGCGTCGAGCGCGTACCGCATTTCCCTTAGCGTGTCTTCGACCCGTTCGAGCCGCCGGTAAACGTCGCCGGTACTCACTGGGCCGCCCCCCACGAGTTGAGCAGCGCGAGCGCCGCGTCATAGCCGCCGGTCGCCGCCCCGGCCGCGGACTCCTGCGCCGCCGCGGCCGCGCCGTACGACTGCGCCGCCCCGCCCCCGGAGTCGACGATCCCCGCGATTTGCGCGAGCGGGTCGACTCCCGCGACGGGGGGTAGCCCCAGGCTCGCGGTAAAGGGGAGCTTGAACCGGAGCTGTTCGAGGCTCCGGGTGTGCGAGAAATACCTATCCCCGGTCGCCGTGTCGCGCCGCGAGTCGCACCGGAGTTGGCTGGTGTAGAGCACGCCGCCCCGGCCGTCGGGGTGGTATCTCAGGGTGAACCCCCGCAACGGGACGGCCGCGGACTCCTGGCCCGTCGTGTAGCCGTCCCCCGCGATCGACACGAGCACGCCGGGCGCGAGGCAGTCGGTTCGGGCCCCGAGCACGGGAACGGTTCCCGACCGGACCACGTCGCACCGGGCGCGGTGGTGCATCGCCGCGAGCTGGTCGACGGTCGATTGATCCCCCTGGTAAACCCACTCGGGGAGGTCGATGTAATCCGTCTTCTGGTAGCCGAAATCGGTGAACGCCGATCCCGCATATTGAGGCACGCCGCCCACGTCGGCCGGATAGACGGACTCCAGCGCCCCGCGGCTATAGCCGAGCATGACGTAAATGTCCGTCGGCGGTGTGACGTGGGAGCCCCCCAGGCTCAAATTGAGCTGGGAATTGAAGCCCGCGACCACGGGGTTATCAAACCGGATTTGCCCGGTCTGGGGGACGACTTTGAAGGTCGTCGGCAGGGTGGCGCCGCCGGGAAGGACGATCAACGCCGCGGGGTGACGCACGTAGGAATAGCCGTCGCCGTAGTAATTCAGCCAGGGAAGATCGACCGGGAACCGGGTGAGTAGGTGGGCTTTGACGTACGGATCGGCCACGTCATAGAGCCGCCACACGTCGACCAGGTCGCCGCCGGCCAGCGTCCCCGCGGTGCCGACGATCGTATAAGTCGTGTAAGCCCCGGCGCCGGAGTTGGCGAGGTCATAGCCGAGCGTCACGTCGGACGTTCCCGCCGCGGCGAGCGCGGTATTGGCTGTGATCGGTGCCGCGTCCGTAAACGTCAGCCCGGTATTAACCCGGTTGAAGAGGTGTAACCACGCCTGGCGAGCCGGCCAGTAATTCACGGCCCACGTCTTCACGTTGTCGTCGGGGTCGATCCGTACCGTGTTTGACCCGGTGATCGTGGTAACGGTCCCCGTGTCGTACGCGCCCGCCGGCTGCGTGTAGCTCGAATAAGTCCAATTCGCCTGTTGCGTGCCCGTCCACGCCGCGACCAGGTCGCCCGTCGACAACCTCGCGTAGAACGGGTAACACTTCGGCCCGCCCCGAACCACGATGCGCGTCGAGCAGTCGGTGAGGTCCTCCGCGAACCGGAAGGGCGCGACCAGGTCGACGCCTTCGGTCAACGTGAGCGCGGTTCCGGCCGTCGTGTCGACGATTCGGAACTTCCCGTCCCCACCGATAAACCATGCATAGTTACGGGCCCAACGCCTGAGCACGGAATCGAACGCCTGGCCGAGCCGCCCCGAGCAACGCACCGGGTCATTCGGGACCAACGTTAGCGCCGCGAGCTGGCTTGTCGTCGTCGCGTCGGTGGTGATCCCCAGCGCCGCGAGCTGGCTCGAATGCTGGCTCAACAGGTACGAGAAGATTTGCCCGACCGACTGACCCGCGAAACTCGAAACGTAGTTATCGAAGTCGTTCGGGGGCAGGTTGAAACTGATGGTCCCCGAGGCGTCGGCCGCGGTGACGTACACCTTATTCACGAGGTACTTCGCGCCGCGGCAACGGTAGGCCCACGAGTGGCCCGATTCGTCGAAGGTGTGGCCGCGCCACGAGATTTCCCCGAGGAAGACGGGGGTATCGGTCCCCGCGACGTTGACCGTCACCTTGACCGCGGTTCCCGGCGCGTAGCTCGGTTGGGTGGCGCTTGCGAGGTTCGGCCCCTCTTCGTGGAACTCGCACGACAAATCGCCGTCGAGGTCCCATCCCCACGAGTCGACCACGAGACCCGCGGCGCCGCGCGCCGCGTCGTCGTAATCGGTCGTGCCGATTCGGAGCGTGGTGGGTAGGAGGTCCATTTATTGCCAGGGTGGGAGGAAGGAATAGCCGTCGGATTGCCACTGCGCCGCTTCGGCCTGCTGCCGCTGCCGCAGCGCTTCGGCCTGCCGGCCCCCCGCGGTGAACAGCCCGCGGAGCTGGTTTAGCTCGTTCTGCTGCGCGGCAATCACGGCCTGCTGTTTCTTCAAAAACTCCATCGCGGATTGGACCGCTTCGGGGGGCTTGCCGGTCGCCGCCGCGGCCTGGTTAACGGCCTGCTGCCGCCCCTGCGCCTGCCCGACCTGTTCGGCCCGCTTCTCGCCCGCCGCGGCCTGCTGCGCCGCGTCCACGGCCTGCGCGTCGGCCGCGGCCTGGGGCGCCGTCTGCTGGGGTTTGGGCTCTTTACGGGCCTTCCAACGGGCTTGCCGCCGGAGGAGGACGTTTTTCGGGCCCTTCTTGCGAGCCGCCGCCGCCGCGGTCTTGTCGGCCGCGGCCTCGGCCTGGTCGGCGCGGAGCTGCGCCGCGTTCTTCTCGTGGGCCCGCTGAATCTTCGCGTCGACCCCGCGGGGTTGCCGGAGCTGGGGCGCCGGCTGCGTTACCGGGGTGGGCCCGAGACCGGCCCGGGCGCCGCGCATCGACTGTTGAGCCGCCGCGGTGGTGATCGCTTCCCGGAGGTCGGGGGGGAGGCTCGCCGCCGCGGCGGAATTGTTGGCGATGCCGACCAGGTCGAAAGTCGTCTGTTTGTCGAGCTGGCCCGCCGCGATCCCCTTGAGCGCCGCCGCCTTCATGGCGTCGGAGGTCTCTTTCAGGACGGCCGCGAGCCCCTCTTCGAACTGGCGTTTGACTTCGGGGGTGATGGGGAGCTTTTCCGCCGGCCGGCTCGGGTCCTTCGCGTTGGGTATCTCGGTGGTGAGCGTCCGCTGCCGGCGGTTGACGATTTGGCGGTTAACCTCGCCCACGGCCCCGGCCCGCTGGCGCCGGTCGAGGGTGCGCCGGAGGTTCTTGGCGAGCCCTTGCGACGTGTTCTTGACCGTCTCGGCCAGCCCCTTGCGCGCCTCCTCTTGGGCCTTGATCGCCCGGGGCGTGGCCGCGGCTAAATCCTGCGCGAGCGAGTCGCGCCCGACCCCCCGTAAGCGGCGCTGTAACTCTTCCTGCTGCGCCTCGTCGCCGCGGCGGGCGCCGGCGTAGATCGACCCGATATCGCCCCGGGCTTGCTCCTTGACCTGCGCGGCGCGTGCCGCGGCCTCCTTGGTGAACTCTTCGGCCTGCTTGCGGTAGGCGTCCCCCGCGCCCGGTTCGGCGTAGATGTCCTGGTCGATCGAGTCGGCCGCTTCCTTGGCTTCCTTCGCCTTGCGCTGCAACTCGCTGTATTGCGGGTCGGCCGCGAGTATCTCCTTAGCCCGCTGCGCTTCGAGCTTGTCGGTAACTTCCTTGTTGCCGCCCTTCGCCTCGCTCAGTACGTCGCCCACGCGCCTGCCGGATTCCTGCTGCGCCTTCGACGTGAGGTTCTTCCACTCCTCGAACGCCTTTAGACCGGCCTGGAGCTGCTCGGCCTGTTTCCGCGCGTTCTCAAGGTCGGAGTAATCGACGGCCAGTTTTACAGGCTTGGCCTCTATCGCCTTGATCGTCTCGCGGAGCGACTCAAGCCGCGTCTTCGCCTGCTCGATGACGCCCGACCCGGCGAGCGTCTCCCAGAGCTTCCCTAACGCCGGTGTGAGCGCCCCGAGGATCGGCAACAGCGCGCCGGCCGCGAGCCCCCACCCGGAGAAGCCCGCGAGCAACATCGGCATGTTGTTCGCAATCGCGTTCAGGCGCTGCGCGATGCCGCCTTGCACCGAAAAGAAGTCGTTGAGGACGTACCCCAGAGCGACCATGTTTTGCCGGTATTCGCGGACGGACCCCTGCGCCTTCCCCAGCGATTGCGAGACGCCGTTAAGCGCCGCGGTCTGCGCCTTGAGCTGGGTTTCGTACGCCGCGCCGACCAAAGTTCCTTGTTGGTTCTGTTTGATCGTGTCGGCTAGCGCCCGCTCGGCCTTGCGGTACTCTTCCGTGAGCCGCTCGACTTCGAGCCGGCCCGTAACCGAGACAACTAATTGTTGTTCTTCCTTCGTCAGCGCCACGGCCGTTTACCTGCCTTCGATGACGTGCGCCCGGAGCTGCCCGCGGACCCACTCCAGCACTTCGGGCGCGTAACCCATCGTCGGCCGCGCCGCGTCCACGTAGACGATTTCCGGGAAGTTAGGCCAAGACTTCGAGAACGCGAGCCGACCCGGGCCCGCGTCGACCGACACGACGCAATCGGAGACCACGCGCGACGAGTCGCCCCGCGGCGCCCGCGGGGGCCCGGTCCCCTTGCGCCGCTTCAAGGTCGAGGGCGCCAGGTCTTTGACCCGCCGGCCGTCGGGGGAGACGCCGCGGCGGATCAGATCGCGGTTCGACTCCCAGAGCCTTTGACGCACCGGCGCGGCGAGCGGGGAGAGGTCCCCGCAGCGCCGCGCCATGTCGGCGCACCGTTCGGAGAGCTTACCCACGGGTTAAGCCGCCGCCGGTGTCCAGGTAATAGCGAAGTCGTCGCCCGCCGCGGTGTCCAGGAACGCGGTCGCCGTCCACGTCGAATAGGCGTCTTCGTCGAGGATCATTTCCTCCGCGACGGAGTCGAGGAACGTCTTCGAACGGAAGTCGAATTTGAGCTTGTCGGGGGTCGTCATGCCGCCCGGGATGACCGGGTTCGTGAACTCGATCGACAGCGCCCCCAGCGCCTGAACCGCTTCGTATTTCAGGCGCGCGTCGGTGGCGACCTGTAAGAGCGGGTGAACGGTGAGGGTGACGCGCCGGCCGCGGCAATGCACGCGGTTCGCAAACCGGCCGTTGTCGTAATAAGCCTTCACCTTGTTCTGAATCTTGATGCTGAACGAGTCGAAGTAGGGGAGCGCGGCCCCGTACGTGGTGAAGACGCATTCCTGAAAGGTGAGCGGCGCCACGGGGTAATCGGCAAGCGCCGGCTCGGGGAAGTCGGTGGCCGTGATCGCGGTGTCCCCGGTGACGTAGGCGTTGGGGACGGGCTTGGAGCCGAGCAGCGCGTAATCGAACATCAGAAACGGGTTGTTCGGCGCGTTGCTGCTGCTGATGGTCGCGTCGGGGACCTTGCACCCGAGATACCGGAGCCGCTTATACGTGTCGTCGTCGAACGTGAACCCGAAGTCCGCGGTGGCGCTCGCCAGGTCGTGGGGCTTCTGGTCGGTCCCCCATGGCGCGGTCTGCGCCGCGTTGACCCGGGACGCCCAGCCCGCGAGGTACTGCACGCTCTCCCAATAGCCGCGGGTCTGGAGCCGCCCCGCGACCCCCTGAACCTCGCTCCCGCGGAGCCGCGGGACGTTGAGCCCCGAGCCGTCCATCAATTCCCAGAACTGCCGCTGCGTCATGGGCGAAAAGCTGTTCGCCGTGTCCATCGGCAGGACGATCGGGGGAATCGTCGTCCCGTCGTAAGTCGCGTAGGTCGCTTCGGGGGCGAACCGAAAAATCCGCTTCACTGGTCGTCCGCCCTTGTCCCCCCGCTGGTCGGCGTCGCGCGCGCGCCGCTGGTCGGCCGCGTGGGTGGGTCAATACTTGGTCGGGAACTCGGTATTGAGGGTCAAAACCCCCTCGCATATCTGGCCGGTCCCCCCCTCGTAATCACTCCGCTTGAGCGCGGCGAGAGTGACCGTGTAGGAGAAGACGGACACCCCCGGGTCTTTCAGCTTGGAGTAAAGCGAGTTGTCCCCGGGGTAGAGGCGGCTAACCACGGCCTCCCAGAAATCCGGCGCGTGTCGGCAGTCGGAGCCGTCG
>ERZ778021.2330-NODE-2330-length-17213-cov-6.006936_pt1 | contig 17213 bp, 18 predicted proteins | sample MGYA00375751_ERZ778021 | MGnify/ENA primary metagenome ERZ778021 (study PRJEB29350, sample SAMN05389814) | bioreactor metagenome | isolation source: Thiocyanate stock bioreactor | place: South Africa: University of Cape Town | collected 2013-08-29 ... | reverse complement strand
ACGGACCGCACGATCGAGATCGTCGAGTTCATCAATCAGAAGCCTTGCTGCGGGGCGGTTCGGATCGACCGGCAAAGCCTGGGGCCGGGCGAATCGGCCGCCGTCGATGTGACTTTGAGGATCGGCGAGACGTTCGGCGAGGTCTCCCACGCGACTCGGATCGTGACCGACCTGCCCGCGGTCCCGGAGGTCGTCCTGCGGACCTCGGCCTTCGCGATCCCCGCCGTACGCATCGAGGAGGCCGACGGGTCGCAGCCCGCCTCCCTGCCGGCCGGGGGGCCGCCGGTCCGCATCTCCTTCCGCGTGGTCGCGATCGGCGCTCCTGAAGAGCCTCCTGTGGACCTGGATCGCGTGGAGTTGCGCTCCGCCTCTTCCGGCGTGGCGTGGGACGGCCCGAAGTATGCCCATGATGCGGAGGCCGGGTTCGTCGCGCAGGCCAGGAGGCTCGTCGCGACGCTCGACTCGTCGGCCGGGCCCGGCCCGCATCGGGATGAGTTCTCGCTCCAACTCGGCGAGCGGATCCTCGGGCGACGGGCCCTCTCCTGGGAGGTCGTCCTCCCGCTCCGGGTCTCGCCGAAGGTGATCGTGGTCGCGCAGGATCGGCGCGACATCCGATTCCGGGTCCAGGCCCAGGATCAGACCCCATTCCGCATCACGAGGATCACGAGGGGTGATATCGAGGTCCCCTTTCGGACAGGCGTGGACCGCGACTCGCCGGCCCAGGAGGTCGAACTCGACTCGTTTCCGGAGCCCTCGCTCGCCAAGGGCGTGGTCTGCGTGTTCACGACCCATCCCGATCAGCCGAGGATCGACATTCCCTTCGTATCAATCGACTGCCCCCCTGCATGGGGCCGTCCGGAGGCGTTGTGATGCGAATGAATCGGGGACCACTGTTCGGGACGGACCGTTCGCGACGAGCCTTCACCCTGATCGAGCTGATGGTCGTCGTCTCGATCATCGGCCTGCTGATCAGCCTGACCTTGCCGGCGGTGCAGTCCGCCCGCGAGGCGTCCCGGCGGGCCGCCTGCGCGAACAACCTCAAGCAGATCGGGCTGGCGCTCCACGCCTACGCGGCGTCGCATCGGTGTTTCCCCCTCAACTGGGGCGACCCGAGGACCGACCCCGAACGGGGGCGTCCCTGGGTGATCGGTTCGCGATCCTACTCCGCCCTCTGCCGCCTGCTGCCGCACCTCGAACGACGGCCGCTGTACGACTCGATCAACTTCCTGGTTGAGAATTTCCCCGCCGAGGGGCCCGCCCCGTATCCCCAGAACGTCACGGCCTTCGGCACGAGCGTCTCGACGTACCTCTGCCCGTCCGACGGCCGGAGCCGTTCCGCCCCCTTCGGATGCAGCTATCGCGGCAATTACGGGGTGGGGCCCCATGCCGCGACCTCGCGGGAGACGCAGGACAGCGGCAACGGCTTCTACACGTTCCCCGGGGTGACCGGGCCGCAGTCCTTCCCCGACGGCCTCTCGCACACCGTCGCCTACAGCGAGCGGCTGCTGGGATCGGGGCCCGACGGCGGATCCTCCACCGCCCGAGACCTGGGGAACATCCTGGTGGCGGATTACTGCATCACCAGGGACGCGGATTACGCCCTCTCCTGCTCCAAGCTGGCCGCGACGCGAGACTTCCCCGCCCGCCGCGACGCCGGCTTCACCTGGTCCTACGGCGACTTCGGATGCGCGGCCTATTGCCACGCCCAGGAGCCGAACGGGCCCATCCCGGACGCGATCGCCGCCGGGCCCTGGATGGGGATCGTGACGGCCCGCAGCGCCCACGCCGGCGGCGTCGAGAGCCTCATGGGCGACGGCTCGGTGAGACGCATCATCGCATCGATCGCCCGCCCGGTGTGGCGCGCGCTCGGCACCCGCAACGGCGACGAACTGGTCGAGTGACCGACCGGGTCGCTCGACCTCACGAACCAACGGCCCTCGTGCGAGGCCTGTTCTTCCCCGGAGGCGATTGGAAAAAGCTGGCCGTCCCGGAGTTTGGGGCGGCCATCCTAACGTCCTTCCCCCCTGGCGGGGGAAGGTGGCCCGCAGGGCCGGATGAGGGGGAGGACGAGCGCGACGGCCGTCGGGTCCCGAGCCGGTCGGACGGGCCTTCGGATTCCGACGGAGCCGGTGCTTCGCGTCCCCCTCATCTGACCGCTTCGCGGTCTGTCTTCCCCCGCGAGGGGGGAAGACCGGCGTCATCGCAGGCCGCCCCAAAATCCGGAACGATCAGGGAAAAAGGAGATCCCGATGGATGGCAACCGGAAGTGGCTGATCCTGCCGGGCGGCGCCCTGGCCCTTGTGTGCGCGATCGTCGGCCTGCAATCGACGGGGCGAGCTTCTCTGAGCGCCCAGGAGATGGCCTCGCTCCGAGGGGCCAACCCGAACCTGGTCCTGTTCCAGGACTCCTGCGATCAACTCAACGGGATCACGCCCTGCTTGCGATACGGCCAGTTCTGCACGACCTGCGAGACGAACGCCTTCGTCAACACCCGAGGGAGTTCGACGGGCGGGTACAACGCCGGCACGGGCGTGGGCGCCTGCGGCAGCATGTTCTACGGCGTCTGCACGTCGCAACTGGTGTGTGCAAAAGGGGAGCAGGAAGGGAAGTGCACGATTGATCCCCCAAATTCTCCCACGGTCCAGTAGTGAAGCATGATATGGCGCGAGTTCGCTGGCCCGTGATTCAGTGCGTGCGATCGCTCCTGCGAGGATGGTCGTCAGTTTCATGCTCCTCGATCCCGCTCGCCCGTTCGCCTTGGCGTCGAGATCGAGAAGCTTTCGTACATCCTTTCTCGAAGGGAGTCTCCCGATGCTCGCGCTGATGCTCACCCTCTTGATCGCCGAGACACCCACCGACGACCCTGCGAAGGCCGACGCGAGACGGCTCCTGGAAACGATCGAGGCGCTCCAGCAACCGATCGAAGATTTTCGATGCGAGTTCGAAGGGGAGATGAAGCTCAAGAATCAGGCCGCCGAAGGGGTCAAGCTCGGCGAGGACGGCCTGTTGGAAACCTTCAGCGGCGTGTTCACGTGGCGGCGGGGGGGAGACACCCACAACGACAGCCTCAAGCGGAACGGGGCCGACGGCACCATCATGAGGCAGAACCTCATCGTCCGGGTCAAGGAGAACCAGGCCGAGGAGTATTATCGCCAGAACGACGCCCCCATCGGATACTCCGTCATCAAGGATCCGAGGGAAGTCAACCCCTGGTCCTCCGGTTCCTACGGGGATATCTTCCTGATCGACAAGATGAAGCGCGACGTGGCGGACGAGGGGCTGTCGGCCACCGTGCGAGACGACGAACTGGAAGGGCGGCCGGTCAAGGTCCTCACGATCGCGGTCGATATGGGGGACGAGAAGGACATCAATGTGATGAGCTATTGGATCGACTTGCGCCGGAGCGGCCAGGTGATCCGCCAGGACGCCTACATGAGCGACGTCGTGGCGGCCCGTCACGACATCGTCCTCTCTCCTTTCAAGGTGGGCGACGCCGAGGTGTGGATGCCCACGTCCGGGGAGTTCGTCGGTCGTGCGGCGGGGGCCGGCGAGGGGGCCTTCGTGGCCTCGGAGCCCACGGTGCTCTCGTCGACGCGCGTCGTCGAGGGGACGATGGAGTTCAACCGGCGTCCCGGCCGGGAGGAGTTCACCATGAAGTACAAGCCGCGCACGCCGATCTCCGACCACCTGAAGCAACTGACCAGCGAGTTTGGCGACCAGAAGATCCCTTCACGCCCCAAGCCGGCGGACGCGCGTCGGATGCTTGAGGAGCAGGTGGCGAAGGCGGACGAGCAGGCGTCGGGATTGGTGACCGCGATTTACGACGAAGGCGACTGGACGCGATGGCTCCCCTGGGCGTTCGGGGTCGTCGCGGTGGCGTCGGTCTTCGGTCTCTGGGTCCAGAGGCGGGGGGGCTGAATGAATCTCGATCGCAGGAGGAAGCGGCCCACGGCCCTCAGGCCGGGTGGAAGGTCGCTCGGGATCGCGGCCGGATGCCTCGTCTCGACGCTCTTTATCCTGGCGGTCGGGGCGACGCGGGCGGAGGAAGGGACGACCCAACTCGACTGCGGGGCGAACTCCCTCTTCGTGCTGCTCAAGTTGGAAGGGCGGGACGTCTCGGTCGAGCGCCTGGACGCCGCCTTGCCCCCCCGCCGGCCGGGGGGCTATTCCATGGCGGAACTCTCGGCCGCGTCGAGTTCCCTGGGCCTGAACCTGGCGGGGGAACGATTCACGGGCCCGGTCGTGAATCTCGATCGGCCGGCGATCGCGCTGTTCAACGACAAGGAAGGGGGACACTTCCTGGCCCTGCGCCCCGTCGGCGTCACCGGGACGATGGCCCAGGTGATCGATCCTCCCCATGCCCCTTCGATCATGGACCTCGACCAGTTGACCTCTCGACCGGGCTGGACGGGGTGCGTCCTCGTCGCTCGCCCGTGGGCGCGAGTCCGTGACGCGGCGCCCTGGGTCTCCGGCGCGGCGGCTTGCCTCTTGCTGGCCGCCGGACTGCGACGACGCCGAAGGTAGCGGGCTCCCCCGCCTGGGTTTCTTAACAGTCGTTTAGGCGTCTCGGGGAGTGCCATTCGGGTCAGAGCTGGGTCTCGGCGATCTCGATGGCCTTCAGCAGGCCGCTGGCCTTGTTGACGGTCTCCTGGTACTCGTCGGCGGGGACGCTGTCGTAGACGACGCCGCCGCCGGCCTGGACGTAGGCGGTGTCGCCCTGCATGACGAGGGTCCGCAGGGCGATGCAGGTGTCCATGTTGCCGGTGAAGTCGATGTAGCCGACGGCCCCGGCGTAAGGCCCGCGCTTGGTGGGCTCCATCTCGTCGATGATCTCCATCGCCCGGATCTTCGGGGCCCCGGAGACCGTCCCCGCCGGCAGGCCGGCGCGGAGGGCGTCGAACGTCGTCTTGCCCGCCTTCAGCTTCCCCGTCACGTTCGACGTGATGTGCATGACGTGGGAGTACCGCTCCACCTTCATCACGTCCGACAGCACCACCGAGTCGTACTCGGCGACGCGGCCGACGTCGTTGCGGCCCAGGTCGACGAGCATGATGTGCTCGGCCCGCTCCTTGGGGTCGGCGACCAGCTCCTCGGCGAGCGCCTGGTCCTCGGCGTCGTCCTTGCCGCGGCGGCGGGTGCCGGCCAGGGGGCGGATCGTGACGGCCCCCTCCTCCACCCGCACCAGGATCTCCGGCGAGCTGCCGATGAGCTGGAAGTCGTCGAACGTGAGGTAGAACAGGAACGGGCTGGGGTTCACGACCCGGAGCACGCGGTAGACGTCGAAGGGCTTCGCCGTCGTCTTCAGCTCGAACCGCTGCGAGGGGACGACCTGGAAGATGTCGCCCGCCTTGATGTACTCCTGGCAGCGCCGGACGACGTCCTCGTAGCCCTCGCGGGTGAAGTTGGACTTCGGGATGCGCGTGATCGGGCCCGAGGCGTCGATGTCGCGGAGCGGGAGCACTTCCGCAGGCTCGCCGAGCCGCCCCACCAGCTCGTCGACGCGGGCGCAGGCGGCGTCGTAGGCGGCCTTCAGGTCGCCTCCGGGCTCGACGTGCGCCTGGGCGACCACGAGCACGGTCTTCCGGATGTGGTCGAACAGCACCATCCGGTCGAAGAACGAGAACGAGAGGTCGGGCAGGTTGCGGTCGTCCGCCGGGACGTCCGGCAGGCGCTCGGTGTAGCGGACGGCGTCGTAGGCCGCGTAGCCGACCGCGCCGCCGGTGAACCGCGGCAGCCCCGGGACGTGCGCCGCGCGGTGGCGGTCGATCAGCGCCTCCAGCTCGGCGAAGGGGTCGGCCGACTGATATCGGCGCTCGGAGCCGGGTCGGCCGGGGTCGGAGACGACGACCCGGTCGCCGCGGGCTTCGAACCGCAGGAACGGCTCGGTGCCGAGGAAGCTGTAGCGGCCGACCTTCTCCCCGCCGACCACGCTTTCGAAGAGGAACGAGGGGGCCCGGCGCTCGATCCGGCGGAAGGCGGAGACCGGCGTGAGGTCGTCGCCGACGAGCTGCCGGAAGACCGGGACGCAGGCCGCCGAGCCGGCGCGGGCGGCGAAGTCCTCGAAGGAAGGTCGGTGGGTGCTCATGGCGGGTGGCGGGTCCCAGGGTCCGAGGCGCAAGGCGTGTCCGTGAGTACGTTAGCAGCCCGCGCCGGGCTCGACAAGCCGGCCCGAGGCGTCGAGCCTGACGGTCGCCGCGACGGCGAGGTTCGCGGGCGTCGGCCGGCCTCCCGGTTCCTTGACACCCCACCGGGGTCAATTAGAATGAATTCCGCGGCACTGGCCGACCGAGATCGCGAGGGCGTCGCACGCTCGAACCGGGATCCCCCCCGTCGGGTCCCCCGGGCCACGGCCCGTCGCCAGTCTTGCGGGAGCTGGCGGAGGTACGACCCATGAAATGCCAGAAGTGTGCGAAGCCGGCCACCTTCCACATCACCGACATCGTCTCCAAGGGGAAGCACGAGGAGTTCCACTTCTGCGACGAGCACGCGCGCCAGCACCTCGCCCCCGCCGAGGAGGCCCCCGAGGCCCCGCCGATCGGCGAGCTGGCCAAGAAGCTGGCCGGCGTCCCCGGCGCGGGGGGCCCGGCGATGCGCGAGTCGTCCGCGGCCGACAAGCAGGTCTGCCCCGTCTGCCAGATCACGTTCCTGGAGTTCCGCAACACCGGGAGGCTCGGCTGCCCCTACGACTACGAGGTCTTCCGCGACGAGCTGATGCCGCTGCTGGAGAGCGTCCACGGCGAGACCCGGCACTCCGGCAAGGTCCCCCGCCGGGCGCCCCGGAACACCCAGCAGCAGACCACGCTCATCCAGCTCCGCAACGAGCTGAAGCGGGCCGTCGCCGCCGAGGACTACGAGGCCGCCGCCCGGCTCCGCGACAAGATCAAGGGGATCGAGCAGGAGCAGGCGTGACCGCCCCCCGGGGCGGCGGACCGAGACGAAGGCGGGGCCGGCGATGACGTGTCAACGATGCCAGGACGAGGCCGTCGTCCACCTGACCGAGCTGGTCGACGGCCGCCGCCGGGAGCGCCACCTCTGCGCCGCCTGCGCCCGCGAGGCCGGCCTGGTCCTCCCCGACGCCCCGGCCGACCTCGGGCTCGACGGCGTGCTGGAGGCCCTGATCAAGAAGCACGTCGGCGAGCTGGTGGGGGAGCTGGCCGAGTCGAGCTGCCCGGACTGCCGGCTCCGCTACGTCGACTTCCGCACCGGCGGCCGGCTGGGCTGCCCGCAGGACTACCAGGTCTTCCGCGAGGGGCTCCTCCCCATGCTCCAGCGGTTCCACGGGGCCACCCGGCACGTCGGCAAGCGGGCCCGCAGCCGCCCCGGCGCCGCGCTGCGGCTGCGGCTCCGCTCGCGGCTCCGCCAGGCCGTCGCCCGCGAGGACTACGAGGAAGCCGCACGCCTCCGCGACCAGATTCGCCCGAAGGATCAACGCGCATGACACTGGACGACCTGACAGGCACCTCCGGCGAATGGCTCCGCGGCACGGGGCCCGAGAGCGACATCGTGATGTGCTCCCGGATCCGGCTGGCCCGCAACCTGGCCGACTTCCCCTTCACCAACCGCGCCAGCCGGAGCGAGAAGGCCGGGATCGAGTCCCAGGTCCGGTCGGCCGTCGAGTCTTCCGGCCTGGACGCCGCCTACTTCGACGTCAACGCCCTGTCCAACCTCGACCGCCAGTTCCTGGTGGAGCGCCAGATCATCTCCCGCGAGCTCGCCGGCGGCGAGGGCCCGCGGGGCGTCGCCGTGACGCCCAAGGAGAACATCTCCATCATGGTGAACGAGGAGGACCACCTCCGCATCCAGTACATGCTCTCCGGCTTCCGGCTCCACGAGGTCTGGGAGAAAATCAACGCCCTGGACGACCAGCTCGAGGAGGACATCGCCTACGCCTACAGCCCGTCGCTGGGCTACCTCACCGCCTGCCCCACCAACGTCGGCACCGGGATCCGCGTCGGCGTGATGCTCCACCTGCCGGGCATCGTGGCGAACAAGGGGATCGACAAGGTCTTCCGCGCCCTCCAGAAGATCAACCTGGCCGTCCGCGGCCTCTACGGCGAGGGCTCGCAGGCGTTCGGCGACTTCTACCAGGTCTCCAACCACCAGACGCTCGGCAAGAGCGAGGAGGAGATCATCCGGATGCTCACCGACGTCGTCCCCCAGGTCCTCCAGTTCGAACGCCAGGCCCGCCAGGAGCTGGTCACCGGCCGCCGACAGCACCTCCACGACCAGGTCTCGCGCGCCTACGGCGTCCTCAAGACGGCCCAGACCATCTCCAGCGAGGAGACCATGCTCCTCCTCTCCAGCGTCCGCATGGGGATCAACCTGGGGCTGATCGACGACCTCTCCATCTCCACCGTCAACGAGCTGTTCATCCAGACCCAGCCCGCGTTCCTCCAGAAGCTCCGCGGCGGCGAGCTGGGAGTGGAGGAGCGCAACGTGGCGCGGGCGTCGTACCTCCGCAGCCGCCTGGCCAACGGCCGCGTCGTCGACGACGATTGACCCCCGGCCCGGCCCCGGACGCCCCGAACTCCCGGACGACAGGACCGACGCGTTGCCATCCTTCAGCTTCGACATCGACCCCTACGCCGTCCTCGGCGTCACCAGCGACGCCTCGCTCCAGGAGATCCGCGACGCCTATCGGGCCAAGTCCAAGAAGTACCACCCGGACGCCGGCGGCGAGGACTGGAGCTTCCGCATCCTCGCGCAGGCCTATGAGCTACTGAGCACCAACCGCGTCATGCAGGCCACCCGCGCCGAGGCGCCGCGCCGCCCCGCCGCGCCGGAACACCCGCCGCACGCCCACGCCCACGCCCGCGACCCGCACGCCAGGCCCGAGCCCAAGTCCGAGTCGGTCTACGCCGGCATCGTGGACAAGGACGTCCCCGCCCATCGCCGCGCGGCCGTCGAGCTGCTGAGCGTCCGCTACCTCTGGGACCACGCCTCCTACCTCTGGCTCACCCAGAAGTCGTCCGACGACGAGCGTTTCCTGAGCTGCTCCATCAACGTCGCCTGGCCGGACCGGTCCCAGGGCCCGTTCCACCTCGACCCGGCCGAGGAGTCCGAGATCCTCGCCTCGCTCGCCGAGGTCTTCGACCACCTGGTCCTGGCCACCCGCGCCGTCACCTCGCGCAGCCACGTCGACGACGACGGCTTCTCCGGCTGGCTCACCTACAGCAGCTTCGACCGCACCTGGAAGGCCGTCCGCCAGCTCCAGGAGGCCCTCCACTCGCGGAACCTCGGCCTCCGCCAGTGGTCCCGCGACCTGTTCATCCCCCGGAGCTGGAGCTGATCCGAACGGCCGACCGGCCCCGCGCTACACTTCCCGACACGCCTTGACGATCCTCATCAGGTCGAAGACGAGCCTCCGGGTCGCCAGGGGTCTGCGCCAGTAGATCCGTAGCGGACACCAGATGTAGACCTCCCCCGGCGGGCGGGTCGGATCGTAACCCATGCCGAGCCCGATCGGGCCCCGGCTCAGGGCGCAAACGCGTACAGCGTCGTCCTCGCAAACCTCTTCGATCAGGAACCCGGCCCGCCCCGCCCTCTCCAGAATGGCGGGCCAGCACTCGGCGGGGACTGAATCGACGCAGGCGATCAAGCCCATAGAGACGCGTCACCGATCAGGGTGGGGTGATGGAGGGGGTCGCCCCGCGCTTGTCGTAGTCGACGTAGGGGTCGGCGGCCTGGCCCCCCTTGAGCTTGGCGAGGATCGGCCCGATCAGGACCTCGGGGACGAACGGCTTGAGGGCGTCGGCCCCGCCGAACTTCGCGACCTGGCGGACGAGCGAGCTGGAGACGTGCGAAAACTGGCCGTCGGCCATCAGGAAGACGGTCTCGATCTCCGGGTCGAGCTTCTGGTTCGTCAACGTCATGCCGAACTCGTATTCCATGTCGGTCAGCGTGCGGAGGCCGCGGAGGATCACCCGCGCGCCGATGCGCCGGACGTACTGGACGGTCAGCTCCTCGAACGCCTCGACGGAGACGTTGTCGAACGGCTCGACGACGAGCTCGGCCAGCGCGATGCGCTCCTCGACCGTGAACATCGACGTCTTGGTCGGGTGCACGCCGATCCCGACGACCAGGTGGTCGAACAGGGCCCGGCCGCGGCGGATCACGTCGAGATGGCCGAGGGAGATCGGGTCGAACGTGCCGGCGAAGACGGCCGTCCGGTGCGGGGCCCGCTGGAGTTCGCACGGTCGCATCAGGAATCCTTTCCGGTTCGGGCCGCGACGAGGGCGTCGCGGAGGCGGCGGAGGTCGCCGGCGTCGGTGTAGACGTGGGGGCTCAGCCGCAGCCGGCCCCGTCGGCACGAGGCGACCACCTCCCGGGCCTTCAGAACCGCGACCGCCGCGTCGGGGTCGACGCCGTCGGCCGCGGCCGTGACGATCGCCGACCGCTCCTCGGGCCGCGACGGCCCGGTGACGCGCCAGCCGGCCTCGGCGACGGCCGCGCGGACGGCCTCCGCCCGGTCCAGCAGCCGCGCCGAGAGCGCCGCGGGGCCGATCTCGCGGAGCAGGCTCATGCTCGCGGCGAAGCCCTGGAGCCCCGGCATGTTCCAGGAGCCCCCCTCCCACCGCCGAGCGTCGGGCTTGAGGGTGAAGTCCAGCCCGCCGGCCGCGAACGATCCCACAACGCTATTCCAGCCCACGCCGATCGGCCGCAGCCGCTCGATCCACTCCCGACGGACGTACAGGAAGCCCGCCCCCTCCGGCCCCAGCAGCCACTTGTGGGAGTCGGCCGCGGCGAAGTCGACGGGCGTCTCGCGCACGTCCAGCTCGAACGGGCCGAGGCCCTGGATGGCGTCGACGAAGAAGGCGACGCCGCGCTCGCGGCACAGGGCCCCGAGGGCGTCCAGGTCGTTGCGGAAGCCGGTGGCGAACTCGACGTGGCTGACGGCCAGGACGCGGGTCCGGCCGTCCATCGCGTCGCGGACGTCGTCGATCAGGACGCGGTCGTCGCGCGAGGGGACCAGGCGCGTCTCCACGCCGCGGTCGGCCAGGTTCATCCAGGGGTAGACGTTGGAGGGATACTCGTCGGCCGGGACGACGACGTTGTCGCCGGGCCGCCAGGGGAACCCCTCGGCGACCAGGCCGATGCCGTGGGTCGTGTTGGCGACGAACGCGATCTCGGCCGGCTCGGCCCCGATCCAGCCGGCCAGGTCGCGGCGGAGGCCGTCGACCTTGCCGCCGAACCTGGGCCACTCGACCGAGCCGTTCACGGCCTGGTTGTCGGCCCACTGGCCGACGGCCATGGCGGCGCGATGCGGGATGGGGGCGACGGCCGCGTGGTCGAAGTAGGCCCAGGTCTCGGCGAGGGGGAACTCGGCCTCGCGGATCGCCGCCCAGTCGATGCCCATCCCGACCTCGCTCAACGCCGGGCGCTCTTGCCGATGATGAAGACGGCCAGGGCGGCCAGGATGCAGGTCCCGGCGTAGCCGTCGAGCGGGCGGCCTTCCGACGCCCCCTCGGCCCCGGGATCCTCCTGCGCCCGCGCGACGCCCGTCGCGCCCGAGAGCCCCAGGCCGAGGGCCAGCATCCCGGCGGCGATCGCGAGGGTCCATCGACGTCGATTGGCGTTCATCGTTCGCGTTCCTTGACGGGCTTGGGACGTTGGGGCGATTCGGCGAGCATGGGGAGCCATTCGGAGAGCGGCCGGACGCGGCGGCGGAACGCCCGGCGGGCCATCGCCACCGCCTTCCAGGCCGGCCCCCGCGACCGCAGGTGGGCGAGGTAGTCGTCCAGCCCCACGGCCCAGAAGCGGTAGGCCAGGCCCCGGAACTCGAACGCCCCGGCGTGGCGAGGGAGCCCGAATTCCTGGACGGCCTCGGCGTAGGCGAAGGCCAGGATCGGCCGGAAGCCGGGACCGAACAGCTCGCCCCAGCGGACCAGGCCGTCGAGGTCGTCGGTCGTGACCCAGTTCTCCCAGTCGCGACGCCCGCGGCGGTCGCGGGCCCGCTTCCCCTTCACCTCGACCACCAGGTTCTCCGCGAATCGAGGATACAGCAAGAAGTCGGGGTTCTTCACCCCCCCATCGCCGAAAATCGCCCGCTTCGCCTCGTCGACCGCCACGCACGGCACCCTCAGCGCGCGGACGTACGCCTCGAACGCGGCCTCGTAGTGGTTGGAGCGGATGGCCATGGGACGACGCCGGCGATACGGGAATTCTCGTCCCCTCTCCCGCCGGGAGAGGGTAGCCGCGCAGCGGCGGGTGAGGGTCGCCGGAGCGCAGAGTCGCCCACGGCGATCGAGCCCTTCTCCCCTTGAGGGAGAAGGTGGCCCGCAGGGCTGGATGAGGGGTGGCGCGACCGGGGGCCGGCGGACTTCACAGCCCTTGCCGGGCCGGGGATGCGAAGCCGGTCGACCCCTCATCCGGCCTTCGGCCACCTTCTCCCTCAAGGGGAGAAGGATGTTCGGCGTCGGCCCGCCCGGATATCCCTCCCCCGTCATGCCCTCCGAGATCCGACGACCCTCACCCGGCCCTTCGGGCCTGCCCTCTCCCGGCGGGAGAGGGGACGTAAGAACACTCAGAGTATCATAGCTCGGCCGTCACGGTATCGTCACGATCGGCAGCAATTCCGGCTTCCTGGGCGCGGGCGGCTTGCGACGCGGCGGCAGCAGGGCGGCGGCGTACTCCCAGACCTGCTCGGGGGCCTCGAACACCTTGTCGAACGACCAGTCGTCGTCGTATTCGCAGTCCTTGGTGGTGTACTCGCGGCAGATCTTGGGGCGGTCGTGGTAGATGGCGCAGCGGTGGTCCGGGAGGAGGTACTGGCAGTCGGACGAGACGAGGAGGTACCACGTCTCCTCATGGACGTAGACCATCGTCCGGCCGTGGGCCAGGTACCATCGGATGGCGTCGTAGTCGTCCCAGCCGGTCGGCGTCTCCAGGGGGGTTGAGAAGTAGCGGCAGCACTTGCCGGTGCAGTGGTCGCACAGGCTCTCGCCGGGCTTCAGCTCGTCGCGGCGGGGCTTGCGCGGGGGCGGCGGGAGGGGCGGGGTCGATTTGGGCCTGGGCATCGGCGGGCGTCCCCGGGGTCGGTCAGTCCTGGGTGTTCTGGCGGTTGCGGAAGCGGGTGCTGACGCGGACCAGGAAGCGATGCTCCTCGTCGGTCAGCGCGGCCTTCCCCTCGCGGTGGAGCTTGTCCAAGATCTCGTCCATCCGGCGCTCCTCCGCGACCTCCTGCATGATCCGGCGCTGGCGGCGCAGGTCGGAGCGTCGGCGGCGCCAGCGCTTCAGGGCGCTCTCGCGGTACGGGCGGACCTTGGCGGCGCTGCTCTCCAGGCTGGTGTAGCCCTCGGAGAAATCATAGCCGAAGACGCCGTCGTCGAAGTAGCCGCCGTCCTCCTGCATGCGGGCCTCCGACCGCACCATCAGCTCGATCAGCAGGGCCAGCCCGATCAGCGTGAACCCGTCGAGCCGCTGGCCGAACAGGAGCCGCACCACCCCGACGAGGAACAGGATGGCCGCCGTGGTGCGAGCCGTCCACGGGGCGGCCAGGCCGTCGCGCCCCGAGCCCAGCGACGTGTTCGCCAGGAACCACCGGAACAGCCGGCCGCCGTCGAACGGCAGGGCCGGCAGGAGGTTGGCCAGGAACAGCCAGTAGTTGACGTAGCCGAACCAGCCGACGAGCCACGGGGCCGACATCGGCGCGGCCTTGACGGTCCCGTGGATCCACGGGGCCCCGGCGTCGGCGTCGCGGCCCAGGGGGTGCCAGGCGAACTGGGCGTCCCAGAAGATCCCCAGCGCGGCGGCCGTCGCCAGCGCGACCGCGCCGCTGACGAACGGCCCGGCCAGCACCGACAGCATGTAGTTCACGCCCCGCGGCGGGTTCGAAGGCCCGGCCAGGCTCCCCAGCGGCCAGAGGTGGACATCCTCCAGCTCGCAGTCGGTCGCGCGGGCCGTCAGCGCGTGGGCCCCCTCGTGGATCGCCAGCGCCAGCAGGAACAGCGCGATCCACGTCGCGGCCTCGACCACCCCCATGACGGCGCCGCCGGGGCCGGCTTCGAACGGGGCCTCGAACAGCGTCAGGACGACGAGGACGATCAGCGAGACGTGGACCCTGACCGTCGTCCCGAACCACCGCCCCAGATGAATCGGCGACCACGTCAGCAGATCGCTCATGCGCGGGGTGCTCGAAAGGGATTGCCGTCTCAGGCGGTATGCGGACGTCGATCCAAGTCAACTCTAGCAATCCGGTCAAGCAGCGTCGAGGCCGCCCGCGCCCCCCTTCGGCCGGCCTCGGCGCGGTGATACACTGGAGCCCGATCCGAACGGGTTCGACCGACCTCCCCCGCCACCTTTGCAGCCCCGGGCCGAGACATGCCATCCCCCCCAGAGACCGCCTCCACGACCGTCCCCGTGGCGCTCGGCGAGCGTTCCTACGACGTCGTCGTCGCCGAGGGGGGCTGGGACGCCCTCCCCGCCCGCCTGGAGTCGGCCCTCCGGCGCACCTGGGCCGGCAAGCCCTGCCGCAAGGCCCTGATCGTCACCGACGCCAACGTCGCCGCCCTCCCCTACCCCGACCGGACCCGCGAGGCCCTGGCCGCGATCGGCATCGAGTCGACCACGGCCGTCGTCCCCCCGGGCGAGGCGAGCAAGGGGCTGGACACGGCCGCGACGCTCTACGAGAAGCTCGTCGCGATGGCCGCCGACCGCCACACGCTGGTCGTGCCGGTCGGCGGCGGCGTGATGGGGGACCTCGGCGGCTTCATCGCGGCGACGTTCGCCCGCGGCCTGCCCCTGTTCATGGTCCCCACCACGCTGCTCGCCCAGGTCGACAGCTCGGTCGGCGGCAAGGTCGGCGTGAACCTGCCGAGGGTCAAGAACATCGTCGGCGCGTTCCACCAGCCGGTCGCCGTCTGGGTCGACGTGGCCTCCGTGAACGACCTCCCCGACCGCGAGCTGCGCTGCGGGCTGGCCGAGGTGGTGAAGTACGGCGTCATCCTGGACGCCCCGTTCTTCGCCGAGCTGGAAGCGAACGCCGACGCCATCCTCGCCCGCCGGCCCGACCTCCTGCGGCGGATCGTCGCCCGCAGCTGCGAGCTGAAGGCCGACGTGGTTTCGAAGGACGAGCGCGAGCAGACCGGCCTCCGCGCCGTGCTCAATTTCGGCCACACGATCGGCCACGGCGTCGAGGCGACGGCCGGCTACGGCGGCGGCTTCCAGCACGGCGAGGCCGTGGCCGTCGGCATGGTCGCGGAGAGCCGGCTGGCCGAGCGCCTGGGCTGGGTCGACGCCGCGTTCACCGAGCGCCTCGCCCGGCTCCTCGGCCGCTTCGGCCTACCGACGTCCCTCTCCGGCCTCGACCCCGCCGCCGTCCTGGAGTCGATGGGCCGCGACAAGAAGAACAAGGGGGGCCGGATCCGCCTGGTCCTCCCGCGCCGGATGGGCGAGGTCGAGCTGACCGACGCCGCCTCCGCCGACGACCTGCGGAGCCTGCTGAAAGACCTCTGCCGCTGACACGCACCGCCCCGAGGACGCCCCCTTGGACCCGAGCCCGGCCGACGACCCGATCCGCGACCTGCTGGCCCTGACGCTCACCTCCGGCGTCGGGCCGCTGACCAGCCGCGCGCTGCTGGAGCACTTCGGGTCGGCGGCGGCGGTGCTGGACGCCCCGATCGCCGCGCTCCGCGAGGTCCCCAACGTCGGCCCCAAGCTGGCCGACCGGATCCGCCACGCCCGCGCCGACAACGACCCCGACCGCGAGATCGCCGAGGCGCGGCGCAACGGCGTGACCCTGATCCCCCGGGGGACGCCCGGCTATCCCCCCACCCTGGACGAGATCCCCGACCCGCCCGCCCTGCTCTACGTCAAGGGCGCGTTCGAGCCCCGCGACCAGATCGCGATCGCGCTGGTGGGCTCGCGGCGCTGCACGCCCTACGGGATCCGCACGGCCGAGCGGCTGGCGACGGCCCTGGCCCGCACCGGCTTCACGATCGTCTCGGGCCTGGCCCGCGGCATCGACGCCGCCGCCCACCGCGGCGCGCTGAAGGCCGGCGGCCGGACCCTCGCCGTCCTGGGCAACGGCCTCTCCGCGATCTACCCGCCCGAGCACGAGGAACTCGCCGCCGAGATCGTCGCCGGCCGCGGCGCCCTCGTCACCGAGCTGCCGATGACGCAAGGGCCTCTCGCCGGCCTGTTCCCGCAGCGAAACCGCATCATCTCGGGCTTATGTTTGGGCGTGATCGTCGTGGAGGCCGCGCCGCGGAGCGGGTCGCTCTCGACGGCGCACCACGCGATGGAGCAGAACCGCGAGGTCTTCGCGGTCCCGGGCCCGGTCGACAGCCTGGCCAGCCGGGGCTGCCACCGCCTGATCCGCGACGGCGCCCGGCTGGTGGAGACGGTCGACGACGTGCTGGAAGAGCTCGGCCCCCTCGTCCGCGAGGGCCGCCCCGCCCCCGACGAGCCCGCCGTCCGCCACCCGGCCGAACTCGCCCTGACCGACCAGGAGCGCTCGCTCCTCGGCCACCTCGACGACTCCCCCAGCGCCGTCGACGTCCTCATCGCCCGCACCGGCCTGACCGCCTCCCAGGTCATGGCCACGCTCAGCGTTTTGGAACTCAAGCGGATGGTCAAGCGCCTCCCCGGCCACCAGTTCGTCAGGTCATGATTCCGACCACGCCGCGAACGCGGTGCGAGACACGGCGCGAAGGTTCTCGACTGTGCCAGTTCTACTGGCCGCAGCAACCGGCAAACCGAAGCCGGTCGCTCACATGACTGATACGTTGACTGTTCTGTCCGCAGGGATCGGGTCGCTCCCCACGAATTCGAGTTCGCCGCCGACGATACGGTAGAATTCATGGTAAGTGGTATGAACGCCGATCTTCCCCTCGCCAAGCTTCCTCAGCTGGGGAGCCGACGAGACCTGCACCAATGTTTCACCCGGCCTCAACTCGACCGCTTCGACGTTGAGATGCCATCCGACGACGACGTAGCTCGGATCCAACGACGAGAACCGTTGAATGCGTTGAGCAGGGACGTAATCTTCCCGAGCCAGCAGCGCACAGACTTCCTGGACATATCGATCGCTCGCGAGATCGCCTACGGGAGTCGCCGTAGTGCCCCTGTAGTCAAAGGCGCGGGCTGCCTCACTTGCGGCATCACCATCAGCAACGCCGATCTGCACCCCCTCCTGTGCTGCCGCCTCTTGCGACGCTTCACTAGGCCGTGTTGACGGTTTCAGCGAGCTTGCGGACGTGGATGAATCCGAAGAC
>ERZ778021.2329-NODE-2329-length-17229-cov-4.833760_pt1 | contig 17229 bp, 18 predicted proteins | sample MGYA00375751_ERZ778021 | MGnify/ENA primary metagenome ERZ778021 (study PRJEB29350, sample SAMN05389814) | bioreactor metagenome | isolation source: Thiocyanate stock bioreactor | place: South Africa: University of Cape Town | collected 2013-08-29 ... | reverse complement strand
TACGAGATACATCGGTGACTGGAGTTCAGACGTGTGCTCTTCCGATCTTCCCGCCAGACCTGGATTTGTCTGAATGCGGTGTTCAACACCCAGTCGCCCAGTTCGATGATCAGGCCGGTCTCCTCAGCGACGGGGATGAAGCGTGCTGGCGACACAGAGCCGAACTCCGCGCTGTTCCAGCGTGCGAGCGCTTCGAGGCTCACTATGCGGTAGGTATGGATATCCACCACCGGCTGGTAATACAGGACAAGCCCCAGATCGCCCTTGATGGCGTGCCGGAGCGCCTGTTCGATTTTCTCCCGCTCACTGGCGGCACGCTGGATCTCGGAAGAATAGAAGTTCACCGTGTGGCTACGTCCAGCCTGACCGCTGTTGCAGGCAAGCGTGGCGTTTACAAGCAGGCTTGCAGCATCTTCTCCATCATCAGGATAGATTGCGGCGCCGCCCCGCGTGCTCAAGTTGATTTCGCGCGTCGTGTTGCGGAAAACCGTGGGCAGCCCGGCCTTGAGGGTCTGGGCGAGATGAATGACATCCTGCGTCGATGCAACATCGACGTAGGCGATCGCGAACTCGTCGCCCCCCATACGCGAAACCGTGTCGCCTTCGCGGGCGTGAGCCGACAGGTATGTGGCAAGCATGTTCAGGACGTCGTCGGCGACGTGATGGCCGTGCACGCCGACCAGCCGATGAAAGTCCGTGATGTTGAGCACGACCACGCTAACGTGGCGGTCATGGTGGCGTGCCCGCAGAATCGCCTGCTGCAGGCGGTCTTCAAAAAGCGTTCTGTTCGGCAAGCCGGTCAGTGCATCGTGGTACAGCAAATGATCGATGCGCTGATCCTTGTCGATATATTCGAGACCAAGTGAAATATCTGCCGCGAGCTCCTGGAAGAGATCCACCTCCGGCGCCTCGAAGAAATGAGCTTCGCCGGCGTAGAGCCCGAGTACGCCTATGACCTTGCCGTCCCGTTTCAGCGGAAAGCCCGCCAGTGCCCCAAAGCCGTGCGATCGCGCCAAAGATCGCCAGGACTCGTCGCGCTGATCGACCATCCCGAGGTCGTTACAGATGACCGGGTGCGCTTGGGGCATGGCAGCCGCACAGGGGCACAGGTCCACTTCCGTCTGCGCATGTGGCCCCAGACAATGATGGGCCACAAACTCCTTCCCCTCGCCATGGCTGGCTATCTCAACAATTCGCCCCGTAACAGGATCGACCATGCCAATCCATGCAAATCTAAGTCTGCCGCGTTCGACGGCAATACGGCAGGCCTCCTTGAGCAATTCGTCTTGTACTCTGATTCTGAGAATGGCGCCGTTGATACCACTGAGCACCTCGTGAATTCGGTTGAGCCGATCGATTTGGTGATGATTACGTTGCAGCGCATCGCCCAGTTGGTTGAATTCGGCGGCGAGGGTCGCAATTTCGTCGCGCCCCTTGATTGCAGCGCGCGCGGTAAAATCGCCGGCGGCCATTTGCCGGGCAGCCGTCGACAGCAGACGCGTGCGTCTCATCACCAGCATCTCGCTGCCGAACCATGCAAGTACCATGATGCCGAGGAAAGCCACTGCCAGAAATGCTGCGCGCGGCAGCAAGTCGGCGTTGAGCGCGGCCAGGATTTCCTGGGATGGGATACCGACCAGGATGTAGCCATTGCGCTCTTGGCCCGAGCCGATGCGCGCCAGCGCGTAAATCCGCTGTATGCCATCGATGCCGCGCCCTTTCCGGATCGCCTCCGCTAGCCCGCTTTCAATGAATGCCTTGGCGATCGGCACATCGCTTGTAAGGCTGACGCCGGTCCATTTACCTTCAGGGTCCGGCGCTCGCGTCAGGATGACGCCATGACGATCGACGACCGTGATGGCCGATCCGGGGGGCAGTTCGCTCAAGGGCGTGAACCGCATGAGCCACTCAAGATTTAACGCGGCGTACACGACGCCCTGGGCCTGCCCCGTGGCGCCGAGAACGGGTTTCGCAATGACCTGAACGGGCTTGTTCGTGAGCCGGCCAATCTGGTAGTCGCCAATGCTGAGCTGTTTGGTCGAGATGGCTGCCTTGAAATAGGCACGGTCGCCGAGATAGACCGGGGCATTTGTCTTCACGCCGCTGCAGGCAACATGGCCGTCCGGGCGAATCACCCCGAAATTCGTGTAGTTGAGATTGCCGAACAGCAAGCTTTGTAATAGCGCATCGCAATTGGGCGAATCCAGTATGCGTACTTGCGGCAAATCCGCCATGAGGTTGAGTAGTTGTTCCGTCTCGGCGACGCGCGCTGCGTGATAGTTCACTGTGAATCGCGCGAACCTCAGCACCGAATGCTCGATGTCCGCTTTCAGATGACGCTGCTGTTCAACGGCGGTGTCCACGATCACTGCCAGCGCCGGCAGCATCGTGATCAGCACGAGCATCATGAGGCGAGTGCGCAGCGTCATTGCACGCCTGTCTCATACGTCGCGGATCTCGCCGTCAACAACGGCACATATGGGCTGCGCCGGCAGCGGCCCCGTTGCAGACAAGACATACGCCCCCTTTTGGTCTTATGAGTAATTGTTGATGTTTTTCTATGGTTATTGCCCTTATAGCCAAATCGAATAGGAAATGCAACGCGCTAAAAGGCATTCTGCAAGCCGAAACCGCATTCTATGCGATCTCGGGATTAGGTATCGACACGTCGACCATCGCGGAATGAGACGCCTCGCCTGCCGCTTGCTGAGTCGCCGGAGCCTCGCAGCAACTCCATGTCGGAATGGCTGATTTCGGTCGTGATGACGTTGACTTCCATCAGTAAAACTTCCTGGCCTATGTCCGGCTATGCACCCCCATAGCAGAAGTCGTCGGCTAAATCGTTATCGGCTGCTTCGGCCGACGACCTGCCTGACTGCCAGGATTGTCGACCGTCGCATCCTCAGCCTGAGCCGCCATACAGCCTAGGTCGACAATTTGGTGTAAGCGGGAGCTTTGGGGCAATGTCGGCAAAGATCGCCCCGGTTTTGCAGTCACCTATTCTATTGGTCGCTTGCCTGGCTCAACCGTAAACCGGGAATCGTTTTGTTAGCGTGGCTACCTGTTCGCGCACGCGGGCGATGTTGGCCTCGTCATGCGGATTGTCCAGTACGTCGGCTATCAGGTGGCCGACTTGGCACGCTTCCTCTCCCAGGAAGCCCCGCGTGGTCATGGCCGGGGAACCGAGGCGGATGCCTGAAGTCACGAAAGGCTTTTCTGGATCATTGGGAATGGCGTTCTTGTTGACTGTGATGTGCGCGTCGCCGAGTATCTTTTCGGCTTCTTTGCCGGTGATCTTCTTGGCGCGCAGGTCCACCAACATCACGTGGCTTTCGGTGCGGCCCGAGACGATGCGCAGACCGCGCGCGATCAGCGTCTCGGCCAGTACGACAGCGTTTTTCACCACTTGCTGCTGATAGGTCTTGAACTCGGGGGCCAGCGCCTCCTTGAAGGCAATCGCCTTGCCAGCGATCACGTGCATCAGCGGACCGCCCTGGATGCCGGGGAAGATGGCCGAATTTACTGCTTTCTCGTGCTCGGCCTTCATCAGGATGACGCCGCCGCGCGGACCGCGCAGGCTCTTGTGGGTGGTCGTCGTCACGAAGTCGGCGTGCGGCACCGGGTTCGGATAGACCCCGGCGGCAATCAGCCCGGCATAGTGGGCCATGTCGACCATGAACCAGGCACCGATGGATTGAGCGACACGGGCGATGCGCTCGAAATTGATGCGCAGTGCGAAGGCGGAGGCGCCGGCGATGATCAGCTTGGGCCGTTTTTCGAGAGCCAGTCTTTCGAGGGCTTCGTAGTCGATGTCTTCCTGGGCGTTGAGGCCGTAGCTGATCACGTTGAACCACTTGCCGCTCATATTGAGCGCCATGCCGTGGGTCAGGTGGCCGCCCTCGGCCAGGCTCATACCCATGATGGTGTCTCCCGGTTTGAGCATGGCGAAGAACACGCCCTGGTTAGCCTGAGAGCCCGAGTTGGGCTGCACATTGGCGGCCTCGGCACCGAACAGTTGCTTGACGCGGTCGATGGCGATCCGCTCGACTATATCGACATATTCGCAGCCGCCGTAGTAACGCTTGCCTGGGTAACCCTCGGCATATTTGTTGGTCAGTTGCGACCCCTGGACGGCCATCACGGCCGGCGAGGTGTAATTCTCCGAAGCGATCAATTCGATGTGGTCTTCCTGACGCTGATTTTCTTTCTCAATGGCAGCAAAGATCTCGGGGTCGATCCGCTCCACCGTATAGCGGTTGCGTTCAAACATGCTTGTCCTTGTAGAAAAATTAATCCCGAGACGAGCTCGGGATGTTTGGATGAAAACACCGTGCGCGGCGTCAAGCGCAGTACGCCACGCATGGCGGATAGTTCAGCTCAGACAGCGGTGGCGCGCAGGGCCTTGGCCGCCGCTACCATGTTGGTCAGTGCAGGAATGACCTCCAGCCACTGGCGGGTCTTCAGGCCGCAGTCCGGATTCACCCACAGACGCTCGGCCGGTATACGTTCGGCGGCCTTCCTCATCAGTTGTACGATATGCTCCTGCGTCGGGATATTCGGCGAGTGGATGTCGTAGACGCCGGGGCCGATCTCGTTGGGGTACTTGAAATCGTCGAAAACATCGAGCAATTCCATGTCTGAGCGCGAGGTTTCGATGGTGATTACATCTGCGTCCATGTCGGCGATGGAGGCAATGATGTCGTTGAACTCCGAGTAGCACATGTGGGTATGGATCTGGGTTTCATCCTGTACGCCGTTGGCGGTAATGCGGAAGGACTCCACAGCCCAGTCCAAGTAGCGCTGCCACTGTGACTTGCGCAGGGGCAAACCTTCGCGCAGGGCGGCCTCGTCGATCTGGATGACTCGCACACCGGCCTTCTCCAGGTCCAGCACTTCCTCGCAAATTGCCAGTGCCAGTTGGTAGCACGACACCGAACGCGGCTGATCGTCGCGGACGAAAGACCAGTTCAGGATGGTGACTGGACCGGTCAACATGCCTTTCATCGGCTTGTTAGTCAGCGACTGGGCGTATTGGATCCACTCCACGGTCATCGCCTTCGGGCGGCTGATGTCGCCGAACAGGATGGGCGGCTTGACGCAACGCGAGCCGTAGGACTGCACCCAGCCGAACTGGCTGAAGGCGTAGCCGTCCAGTTGCTCGCCGAAGTATTCGACCATGTCGTTGCGCTCGGCTTCGCCGTGCACCAGCACATCAAGCCCCAGGGCTTCCTGCTCGCGCACGCTGAGGGCGATCTCTGCCTGCATGGCGGTCTTGTAGCCGGCCTCGTCCAGTTCGCCGGTCTTGAACTGGCTGCGTGCCTGGCGGATTTCCGCAGTTTGCGGGAAGGAGCCGATGGTCGTGGTCGGGTAGGCAGGGAGGTTCAGCAGCGCGGCTTGCTTCCTGGCGCGTACCGGATAGGGACTCTTGCGCTGGCCCAGCGCCGGGTTGATGCTGGCAATGGCCGCCTTGACCGTCGGGTTGGTCACGCGCGGCGAAGTGCGGCGGGCGGTGATGGCGGCGTGATTGGCGGCCAGTTCGGCTGCCACTGCTGCACGCCCCTGATTCAGGGCTTTGGCCAGTACCTTCAACTCGCCCAGCTTCTGCAAGGCGTAAGCGAGCCAGGACTTGATCTCGGCGTCCAGCTTTTGCTCGCTGGCGAGGTCTACTGGCACATGCAGCAGCGAGCAGGACGGCGCGATCCACAGGCGATCACCCAGCCGTTCGGCGAGCGGCTCCAACCAATCGAGCGTGGCGCCGAGGTCGGTCTTCCAGATATTGCGGCCATTGATCACGCCCAGCGACAGCACCTTGTGCGACGGCAGCAGGTTGAGCAGCGGCTGGATTTCGTCGCGGGCGTTAATGGTATCTAGATGCAAACCGGCGACAGGGAGATTGCAGGCAAGATATAGGTTCTCCTGCAAGGTGCCGAAATAGGTCGCCAGCAGCAACTTGACGCGACTGCTCTTGAGGTGGTGGTAAGCCAGGTTCAGTGCATGTTGCCAGTCGGCATTCAGTTCGGTGACCAGCACCGGCTCATCGATCTGCACCCATTCGACCCCTTGTGCGGCCAGTTGCTCCAGCAGTTCGCCGTAGACGGGCAGCAAACGTTCCAACAGGCCCAGCTTGTCGGAGTTGTCCTTGGCTTTGCCCAGCCACAAGTAGGTGACCGGACCAACGATGACAGGCTTGGCCTTGACACCCTGCGCCTTGGCTTCGGCCAGTTGTTCCAGCAGGCGTGAGGCGTCCAGTTTGAACTCGGTCGCGGCCGTGAACTCCGGGACGATGTAGTGGTAATTGGTATCAAACCACTTGGTCATCTCGCCTGCGGCGATGCCGCCGCAGCAACCCGTGTGTTCCTCCGCACCTTGAGCGGAACGACCGCGTGCCACGCGAAAGTAGTTATCCAGTGGATCGCCGTGGAACTCATGGGCGCGCTCGGGCAAATTGCCCAGCGTGAAGCTCATGTCGAGCACCTGATCGTAGAAGGCGAAATCCCCCACCGGTACCAAGTCCAGGTCGGATTGCTCTTGCCAGTGGCGCTGACGCAGTTGGGCACCGAGCGCTTTCAGTTCGTCACGGGAGGACTGGCCTTTCCAGTAAGACTCAAGGGCGAATTTCAGCTCGCGCTTCGCGCCGATGCGGGGAAAACCTAGGTTGTGTGTGGAGACCATGCTTGCTTTTATCCGAATGAGAAGGGGAATGGCAGCATGATAAAAAAGCGTACTCATGAAGTAAAATGGTCTTATTTCAACAATCGATCAATTTTGCTCATGGATTCACATGATTGAAAGAATGCATCTGGCCATCCTCCGTGAGGTTGATCGGCAGGGCTCGCTGACTGCCGCCGCAAGCGTGTTGTGCCTGACACAGTCGGCCCTGAGCCATACAATGAAAAAACTGGAGCAAGCGCTTGGCACCGACATCTGGCTGCGCGAAGGACGCAGCCTGCGGTTGACCCAAGCCGGCCGCTACCTTCTGGAGGTCGCAAACCGCTTGTTGCCCCAGCTGGATCGGGCGGAAGAGCAATTGCGTCAGTATGCTCAGGGTGAACGCGGCACTCTGCGCATCGGAATGGAGTGCCATCCCTGCTATCAATGGCTACTCAAGGTGGTGTCACCCTACTTGGCCCGGTGGCCGGACGTCGATGTAGACGTCCGGCAGAAGTTTCAGTTTGGGGGGGTCGGCGCACTGTTCGGTTATGAAATCGACCTACTGGTGACGCCTGACCCCTTGTACAAGCCGGGGCTGCGCTTCGAGCCAGTGTTCGATTATGAACAGGTACTGGTGGTGAGCCGTCACCATGCGCTGGCCTCGGCCACGCATGTCGAGCCGGAACAACTGGGTCGCGAGGTGCTGATTTCCTATCCTGTGGAAACCGACAGGCTGGACATCTACAACCAGTTCCTTCAGCCAGCAGGCATCAGCCCCAAGCGCCATAAGGTCATCGAGACGACCGACATCATGCTGCAGATGGTCGCCAGCGGGCGGGGTGTGGCGGCGCTGCCACGCTGGCTGGTGCAGGAATACGTCGGCAAGATGGAAGTGGTGCCAATTCGTCTGGGGCCCACGGGCATCGCCAAACAGATATTTCTGGGCGCACGCGAGGCGGAAATCGGGATCGATTATCTCCGCGCGTTTATCGATCTGGCTCGGCAGCCGCTATCTACCTCCATCGAGCAACCGTCTTCATGACACCGGATTTCGAACGAAAACCTTTGCCTTTGCCCAATGATCAAACCAAGGTGCTGTTGCACTCTTGCAGTGCGCCATGCTCCGGTGAAGTAATGGAAGCCATGCAGCATCGGGCATAGACTTCACCCTTCTTTTCTACAACCCCAGCATCCATCCGCTTAAGGAATACGATCTGCGCAAGAACGAGCACATCCGCTTCGCCGAAAAGTTTGGCATTCCCATCGTCGATGCGGACTATGATCGCAACCACTGGTTCGCACGGGCCAAGAGGATGAAAAACGAGCCCGAGCGCGGCATCCGCTGCACTATGTGCTTTGACATGGCTTCGAACGCGCGGCGCTCTACGCCCATGAACATGGCTTTCCGGTCATGACTAGTTCGCTGGGCATCTCGCGCTGGAAGAACGTGCAGCAGATCAATGAATGCGGCGCGCGCGCGGCCGCGCGTTATCCGGGCTTGATCTACTGGGACTACAACTGGTGCAAGGCGGTGGCTCCGCGCGCATGATCGAGATCAGCAAGCGCGAAAACTTCTGCCAGCAGGAGTATTGCGGTTGCATCTATTCGCTACGCGACACAAACCGCCACCGCATAACGAGGGGGCGCGAGCGGATCAGGCTGTCCGACCTGTGCTATGGCCAGCTGCAGGATACGCTGGCGTTGCCCCCTGGTGGCGCAGAAGAAAGTCGATAACACCACCCCAACCATGCGAATTCAACCGGAAGATGCAACACACTAGAGACTGCGCAAGCAGAAGGAGTGTTGCATCCACCGGCGCGTTGCCCCATAACAAAAGGTAACCGAAGGTCAGATATGTTGCCTCACATTCGAGGTAACCGAGACAATTGAGAAGATGTCTTTTAGTTTAGCCTCGACGCGCCGTATGAGGTCGAATGGGTTGAGGGTTCGATGTCGCTCTTCGAGGCGCTGTTTGATCATTTCTAAAACGCTATCTGAATCCATGACCCGCTGATAGGGCGTCATTGGTGGATGTAACCGCAGACGGTGCAGAACTCGTCTAGTATCCTCGCCTTGCCGGATCGATCCGCCTTGCGGTAGCGTCCCAGCGGCTATTCGCCCGCACGACGCGTAAGTTCGCGTTGACCGACGACGGTCGCGCCTACTATGAGCAGTGCCAGGAAGCACTCGCCAAGATCGAGGACGCCGAGGGGGCAATTGGGGGGCGGCGCGCCCAGCGGCACTTTACGGGTGAGTTTGCCGACAACCTATGCGCACTATCGCGTGCTGCCCAGGTTGCCTGCATTCATTCACCGATATCCAGGGCTCGATCTGGAGATGAATGTTTCCAACCGGAATATCGACGTTGTCGGCGAATGCTACGATCTGGCAATACGGCTTGGCGAGTCCAAAGACTCAGGCCTGGTAGGTTGTGTCTTCCAGATGGAAGAGAAACGTGGTCACTGCGGTTCCCTTGTCGATCAGAACCGTCATCTCACAAGCCCCGTGAACAACGTCCTCCGCAGAACAATCGGGACAACGGTATACCGTCTCGGTCACCGTGTAGAGAATGGTGATCCTGGCTTCGATGATCTCGCCGTGTTCATCCGCCCCGAGCACCATGACCGTGATTGGCTCGTCGATGGCGCCGAACCCGTTCATGCTCCGTGCAAGCGCCGCCCGCACCGCGCTGTGCACCTCAACTTCGCGTTTCAACGTCGTGATGAAATCTGCTGTACCCCAAGCCGCCAAGGCCTTGGGAAACCTGAACACGTCCGTCATTCGTCGAAAAAGGCGTCAGTCAGGGGCGCAAAATTCATTTTCGGGATGCGCGCCTTGCAGTTGGGGTAGGCCTGCTGCACCGTGACCCGCACGTAGCGCTGAGCCATCGGCCAGATGTCTTCATGCGTCCGCCGATCTTCGATGATCTCCGCGGCGCCATTCACCCGTGCCCGCGAGCGGTTCTGAAAGTCCACGAAGAGCATGCCAATGTGTGGGTTGACCAGGATGTTGCCCAATGAGTTGTAGAGCTTGTTGCCGCTGAAATCGGGAAACACCAGGGTCTTCGCGTCCAGCACCTTGAGCAGGGGATAGGGTTGGCCCGAGGCGTTAAATTCCCTCCCCCGGAAACTGCAATCGCATTCCCCTCGATCATTTGCCGTGGCGATGAAGAAGAAGGCTTGGGCTTCCAGGAACGCCGCCCAGGCGGGAGCTAGATGATCCCGGATCATGCCGAGATTGTGGTCGTTCCAATAGCCCGCGGCACCAAAGCGGCGCTGGGCCTCCAGTTCGCCCGGGTGCAGGATGGGATGCTTTCCGTCATTGCTCATGGCTTGTTTCCTCAATTGAAGGCCAGCTCATCGTCCGGGCCGCAGGACCAGGGCCAGACCTGCGACGATGGGCAGCACCCCCACCAGGTCCGAGGCGGGTACAGCCTCCTGGAGCAGGCCCACCGCGAGCAAGGTGCCGAATGCCGGGTTGAGCAGGTGGAAGCTGCCGGCCCGGGCCGCGCCGCCGTGGCGCACCAGCCAAAGCAGCATCAGGGTGGTGCCGATGGACACCACCGCCGCCTGGTAGATGAGGCTGCCGAAGAATGCGGCATCGAAGCGGATCGCCAGGCCTTCGCAGCTACCTGCCAGAGGCAACAGGGCCAAGCCGCTGGCAGGTAGCTGCACCAAGGCGATGCGCCAAGGGTCCAGGCCGCCGACCACGGCCCGCCGGTTGAGCAGGGTCGAGGCGGCCAGGGCCACGGTGCCCGCGAGGATGAGCAGTACCCCGGTCGTGTCGGCGGGCATACTGGATGCCCGCCCCCCCATGATCCAGACTACCCCGGCGAAGCCCGCCAGCAGACCTAAGGCACCGTGCCAGCCGAATGGCTCCCGCAGCCACAGTGACGCCAGCAGTGCGGTCAGCAGCGGGCTGGTGCTGGCCAGGATGGCCGTCAGGCCGGCAGGGACAGTGCGCATGCCGGAGTAGGCCAGGCCGAGATACACGGCATTGGTGAGCAGCCCGGCGGCCAATGCGATGAGCAGGATGCTACGGTCCACTCGGGGCGCTTGGCCGCTCGCGCCGAGCCAACGCCCGAGCAGCACCAGCAACGCGCCCGCCAGCAGGAAGCGCAGGCTCAGCAGGGTCAAGGGGCCGGTGGACGTCATGCCGATCTTGCCGGCGATGAAGGCCGAGCTCCACACCAGACTGAACAGAGTGCCCACCAGGGTCAGGCGCGGCAGGGATGCTGTGGGCAATGGCAAGGTGGGAACGGACATGGACGCTCCGGGTTAATGGGGTTGCCGCCAGCTTAGCGGTAGGCGCAAGATTTATATAATTCATAAATATCAATTCATAATTAGTATTCGAAATAACAGGAGAGTGAATGGACCCCGTCATCCGCAATCTGGACATGGATCTGCTGCGAGCCCTGGTAGCCATTGCCGACAGCGGCAGCTTTTCCGCCGCTGCCCTGCGGCTGGGCCGCACCCAGTCGGCCATCAGCCTGCAGATCAAGCGCCTGGAGGAGGCCGTCGGCCAGTCCTTGCTGGAAAGGAGTCAGGGCCGGGTGGTGGGTCCCACCGCCGAGGGCCGGGTGCTGATCGACTACAGTCGCCGCATCCTGCGCCTCAACGACGAGGCCTGCGCTTGCTTCGCCCGGCCGGACCTAGTAGGACGGCTTCGCTTGGGGTTGCCCGAGGAACTGATGGAAAGCGTGTTCCCACGGGTGCTGAGGGAATTCACCCGGGACTATCCGCGGGTGGAACTGTCCGTGCGTTGCGACCTGGCGGTGCGTATCACGGCCCTAGCTGAGGCCGGCGAGCTGGACCTGGCCATCGCCAAGGGCATGCCGGGAGAATCCGTGGTGGAAGGCTCAACCGGCTGGCGCCTGCTGAACCGGGACCCCATGGCCTGGTTGGCTAGCGAGGGCAGCAATGCTATGGACCGGCGCCCCTTGCCCTTGGCCGTCTTCCACGAAGGCTGCGTGTTCCGCATGGCAGCCATCACAGCCCTGGCCGCACGGGGCATCTCATGGCGGCTTGCTTTCGTGGGCGGCAGCTACACCGCCCTGCGCCACGCCGTCGCTGCCGGCTTTGCGGTGACGCCATTGCCACGCAGCTTAAAGGCGCCCGGTCTGGTGGAAGTCCGCGTCGGTCTAACGGAGCTACCGGCCTCGGAACTGATTGTCCGATTCGGGCCGGGTGAAGTTCTGCCCTCGGCCCAACGCTTGCTGGATCTGTTCGAGGCGTACTTGCGCGGCGATGTCGAGCACCCTTGACTGCTGTCCTGAGTGATGCGCAGTGGAAGCTCTACTGCCTGTACACAACATTGAGAAGCTGGCGCATCACAGGTATGCGCAGTAGGAGCAGGGCAGATAGTCCGCAACACGCCGTTCAGACGACACCATGACATGACCAGAGAACCGCGCCCAAACGGTGAGCCCAATTGCAAAGCACAAGTTAAAGTTCGCCTGCGCGCTCGGCAATCAGGCCTGCCGTCAGGGGCTATCGGTCTTGTTCGCCCGGCTGCCGTTGTTGCTGGAAGACTTGGCGGTCTCGCACGGCGACGGCAGTTTCCGCAAACGCCTCGCGCAACTCGCCAAGGTCGATCTCCTGATCCTCGACGACTTCGACATGGCAACCCTGAATACCCACGGCCGCAACGACCTGCTGGAAGTGATCGAACAGCGTTGCGGCGCGCGTTCGACGCTCGTCACCAGCCAGCTGCCAGTGGATCGCTGGCACGACTACCTCTCGGCGGCAACCCGACCGTGGCTGACGCGATCCTGGATCGGTTGGTCAGCGGCTCGCACCGTATCGAGTTGAAGATATAGTGCCTCCAAAAACAGGCTCATCAGCCACTCGCCATGCTTGGTGAACAGGATGTCTAGATAGGATCGGGAAGAGTTCGCCTTCACGCCCATAATTGGGCCAGTAAAAACTGGAGCAAAATCGGTCTGCCATTGTTTTTTCATGACGTAAGCTGGACTAGGCGCTAAAAATCTTGATATCGTGACTTACTCTTACCGTAAAGCCGAACAAACAGAAAAAGAAGCCATTTTCAAATTGTATTGCTTGGTAATGCGCGGCTACATTTCTGAAATTTGGGGCTGGAATGATCAGTGGCAAGAAAATGACTTTTCTACTCACTTCAACCCCAAAGGCATTACGGTGGTTCATGAAGAGCGAGAACTGGTCGGATATTCTCATGTTGAAAATCGGGGCAACCAGCTATTCATAAGAATGATCGTTGTTCACCCTCATCATCAACGGAAGGGCATCGGGAGCACGTTGCTTGAGTCTGCTGTTGCGTCGGGTAAGGAGCAATCCGAGAAGGTAGGATTGGAGGTATTCAAAATCAATGATGAGGCCAGGAAATTCTATGAAAAGCATGGCTTCAATGTTGAAGATGAAACGTCCAGTAGTTATGTCATGGGACTTATGCCTAATCTCGAACTCGAATAGTGCGAAAATGCTCGCAGCCCCCAATTTAAACGGTCATACAGCACCATTGGGCCATTTTCTTAGCAAATGACTGAACTAATAGAGTTCGAGACTGAGCGCCTTCGCTTGCGGCAGTGGACTCCCGCTGACCGTACCCCGTTCGCCGCTCTCAACTCAGACCCAAGAGTCATGGAGTTCTTTCACTCTCGACTCACACGTGCCGAGAGTGACGCAATGGCCGACCGTTGTCAGTCGCTCATTGAAGAGCGAGGCTGGGGATTCTGGGCGACTGAAACCAAGGCCACTCACGAGTTCATCGGGTTTGTCGGCTTGCACATCCCCTCCGCCGAGCTTCCATTCTCTCCCTGCGTAGAGGTTGGCTGGCGTTTGGCGTTTCAGTACTGGGGTAAGGGATTCGCTTCTGAGGCTGCAAAAGGTGCTCTTCGCGTAGCCTTTCAGTCACTAGCTCTGCCGGAGGTCGTCTCCTTCACCACCATCCACAACCGGAGGTCGCGTGCCGTTATGGAACGTCTCGGTATGCAGGAGTCTGGAACCTTTGAGCATCCACAAGTACCAGAAAGTAACGCCTTGCGGCTGCATTGCCTGTACCGTATTTCTTGTGACAGCAATGCTGCTAGGCGTGATTTCACCCATTGGCAGCCAGGCACGCCATATTCTTAAAGCGTAATGGATTGATCTATGTCACGCGTCTCACAATCAGACAATGGCTCTTCCCCCTGGGAGCGCTTGCTGGGCCATACGCCGACGATACTTGAGCGATGGATCGCGCTTGAGAACGCCTTCTTTTCAAGCGAAACGTTTTCGCCCGAGCTGCGCGAACAGGTGCGGCGAGCGTTGGCGTTTGGCAATGGCTGCGAATACTGTATTGCAAAAGCCGGACCGCCTGATGAGAAGCAGCCCGACCCCAGAATCTCTCTTGCAGTCGGTTTCGCGCAACTTTTCGTCCGCGACCATCGGGACCTCGATGAAGGCGTTTTCAGTGTGCTCAAGGCAGAATTCTCCGACAAAGAGATTTCCGAATTGTTTGCATATATGTCATTCATTTGCGCATCTCAAATGTTTGGCGCGTCGCTCGATTTGAAGCCGCGTGAAACTTATGACTCACCCGACACTTGAAACGCTATCGGATATGAAAATTAAGCAATACCAAGTAGATGCTTTTGCAACCCGCGTATTCGAGGGGAATCCGGCTGCCGTGTGCCCATTGGAAAGCTGGCCGGACGATGGCTTGCTTCAAGCCATCGCGGAGGAAAACAATTTATCCGAGACGGCTTTCTTCGTTCCCACGGAAAAGGGCTATGGGTTACGCTGGTTCACCCCGGTCAAGGAGGTTGACCTGTGCGGTCACGCAACCCTGGCGGCAGCTCATGTCATCTTCGAAATGCTTGGCTACTCCAAGCAGGTCATTGTTTTTGAAACGCGCAGCGGTGAGCTGTCCGTGGAAAAGCGGGGAGATCAGTTGGAAATGAATTTTCCGGCCTGCCCGCCAACGCTCTGCGAGCTTCCCGAGATTTTGGTGAAAGGGCTCGGCCAGCGCCCCATCGAGGTCTGGTCCGCCGACGATTACCTGGCCATATTCGACAGCGAAGCAACGATTCGCGCCATGACGCCCAACCACGCTCTGCTCGGACAGCTTGATTTGCGTGGCGTCATCGTCACCGCGCCCGGCACGGATGTCGATTTTGTCAGCCGCTTTTTCGCCCCCAAGTTCGGCATCCCCGAAGACCCCGTCACAGGCTCTGCTCATTGCGAGCTTGCTCCGTACTGGGCCAATAAGCTTGGCAAAAACACCCTGAGCGCCAAACAGGTTTCCAAGCGTGGTGGCAACATCACTTGCGAGGTGAAAGCTGATCGTGTGCTTCTGTCAGGGTGTGCGGTCACGTTCATGGAGGCAGAAATTGCCTTCCAAATCTAACATCAGTTGAAAGGTGAGCTCCGCAAGCGGGCTGTGTTCACTCGCTCCTCGCCTCCCTCAATTGAAAACGTTTGAACTCATCAGCCATGTACAGCCCAGAGCATTTCAAGGAAACAAACCCAGAGCGTATTTCGGCACTCATCAAAGGCAATCCCCTCGGGATGTTGATCACAGCTCCTGAGGGCGAGCCCTTTGTCAGTCACTTGCCATTCACCTTTGAGAGCTCCGCAGGTTCGCAGGGCAAGCTGCTTGGCCACATGGCGCGTGCAAATCCGCAGTGGCAGCATTTTGTAGAGGGCAGCAAGGTGCTGGTTGTATTTCAAGGGCCACATGCTTACGTTTCCCCTTCGTGGTATTCCTCACCTGGTGTCCCAACGTGGAATTACGCGGTGGTTCACCTACGTGGAATACCTCGGCTCATTGAAGGCGAGTCCGAGCTTGAGGCCTTGGTTGAACAGATAACCCATGTTCATGAATCTCACATGCCAAATCCGTGGAGACCCAACCTTACAGGTGAACGTCGTTCAAGACTACTCAACATGATTGTGGGCTTTGAAATCGAACTCACTGATATTCAAGGCAAGTTCAAACTCAGCCAAAACCGCCCACTTGAAGACCAGCGGAGTGTTGTAGATAAACTGAGTCAGTCAAGCAACCAAACTGAGGCCGCAGTTGCAAAGCTCATGTCGGGGGCATCATGACTTCATTTCGCGCTTGCTGTTCATGCTGATGACGAGCACCCCGATCATCACCAGCAACGAACCGGCCAATTGCAGCAACGATATTCCTTCCCCCAAGAACACATAAGCCATGTAAATGGTGCTCACCGGCCCGATGGATCCGATCAGCGACGTGCTGCTTGAACCGATACGGCGGATAGCATAGGACAAAAGGAATACCGGCAATAGCGTGGAAAAAATCGCCATGGAAAAGGCGAGTTCATATACCTCAACCGGTAAATCAAGTGCGCTAATTGGGTGCGTTACGCAAAACTGCAGCAAGCTGGCCGAACTCGCTACGATCATGGCGTAGGCGGTGAATCGCGTCGCGCCGATGCGCGCGATGGCATGCCCCGCGCCCACCAGATAGATCGAGTAGGTCAGGTTACTGGAAAATACCAGCAACGCACCCAGCGCAATACGGCCCTGCATAGTGCCCACGTCGTGGAAAAACACCAGCGCAATCCCCGCGTAGCACAGAGCCATCGCCGCCATGACTTTCTTACCGATAGCACGCTTGTAAACCAGAGCCGAAAGAATCACCGTTATCGTCGGGTAAAGAAACAAGATCAGCCGCTCCAGCCCGGCGGAGATGTATTGAAGCCCGAGAAAATCCAGAAGACTGGACAGGTAATAGCCGATCAAACCCAATATCACCACTAGAACTTTATCGTGCCTGCCGAGTGGCTCGGCATGTTGGCGCTTGGCCCAAAGCGCAACACCGATAAAGAACGGAACTGAGAACGCCATACGTAATGCCAGTAGCGTTATCGCATCCACGCTGTCGAGATAGGCCAGCTTGACCAGAATGGCTTTGGCCGAAAAGCCAACTGCTGCAAGCAGCGCAAAGACTACGCCGACAAGCGCATCCCGATTGATCAAAGTATTCCGTACATGGTTTGCCATGATTAAAGACCCAGAGCGGCAGCAGCGGATCTTCGGCAAACAGAGAGCAATGCGGTCAGACCCGCAGTGCTCGGTAAATAGAAATTAAAGTTAAAACAGAACCGAGCTGCGGCAAAGGGAGAGCGTCCCTAGCCACCGTCGCTTGGTGCAGGTAGTTGTGACAGCGAAGGATTGTTGCGCATTCATGGAAACAGAACTTACCTAGCCGGATAGGTTTAGTCAATTCAGATAGCTACTGAGTGGCCGCTTTGAGAAATTTGAATGGCAGGAATGGCCGAGGCACATGCTGTAAGGGCATGTCTTCCCAAGCGCACCCGCCACAAAAACGCCTACCACAAAACAAAAAACACTTCAGCAATAAATCAAAAAAACTTTGCTTTAATTAACTTCTGCATAACCAAGGTCGAGTCCATAGCATCACGGGCATTTTCACTCCTCGCGCAAAGAGTGCCCGTGATTTCCATAGAAGAACCCAACAACCTGGATCATCCTGTCACGCACTTCGCTCTGGAGCATGGGGCTACAGACGACAAAGTAGCCCACGCGCTATCTCATCTTGAATTCCTTACTTGGCGTGTCCGCCATC
>ERZ778021.2328-NODE-2328-length-17247-cov-8.855456_pt1 | contig 17247 bp, 12 predicted proteins | sample MGYA00375751_ERZ778021 | MGnify/ENA primary metagenome ERZ778021 (study PRJEB29350, sample SAMN05389814) | bioreactor metagenome | isolation source: Thiocyanate stock bioreactor | place: South Africa: University of Cape Town | collected 2013-08-29 ... | reverse complement strand
GTATTTTTGCCGTGTATTTGGGTGATAATGACGGTTTTTAGACGGACTGCCGTTATGCCCCATTATAAAAAAAAGAAAATCAGCAGTATAATCTCAAAACATGATTCAATTATGAAAAATAGACATTTAAGAAAACTAATTATTTTCTCTTTGATTTTTTCTATAAATTTAGATGCACAGATAACCAAACTCAAAGTTGAACCTGAAAAAACAGGTGTTGAGACTAAAATATTATATGACAGTTTATCTAATATCAATTCAGAAAATGCTTTTCAACATATAGGGCAAACGATTTATTTAAAAGAAAATAAACTCGCAAAAGAACGAGGAGGTTATTTGAGTTTGCTATATTGTAACCCAATCTTTGAAGAGTACAATAATAAACCTTATAAAGCCATTCAACCTAAAGATGGTAGTAAATATGAAGTATGTGACTATGAAGCTCTAAAAGGGAAGTCTTTTTATGTGAACAGAATAATTCTCAATAACAAATCCGAATATTCTTGGGATAAGAAGAAGTTCTTATTAGAATTGATTGAAACAGAGAGCAAAGATAAAGTCTATTTGTTAACTAAGGAATATATAAATCATTTCGATGATTTCATTACACTCGGCTATTTTGAAAAATTAAAGAAACTTTATGTTGGTAAAGAATATTATTATTTAAACAATAGGCTTCCTGGATCAGAAGAAGGTGACTTGAATGATATTGTTAAAGGCTCAGACAGAAAGGATATTCCTAAAGGGACAAAATGGAAATGTGTAGACGTATCACTTGAAGATGGTCAATATAATGAAATAATTGTGATTCTTGAGAATCCACAATTTGGGAAATCTTTCATTTATCTATACAAGCTTTTGACTGGACACATGAAACTAGAAACATTAGAAGAACATAATGATAGAATTGCCTACAACAACAAATTGATGAAAAAGTATGGTCAACAAAATTCTAAACTAATAATTGAAGGAAAAGTTAGGATTGGATTTACAAAACAAATGTGTATCGAATCTTGGGGAGAACCAGAAGAAATAAACAAAACAAGCGGTAGTTATGGCGCTCATGAACAATGGGTTTATGGGAATGGAAATTATTTATATTTTGAAAATGGTATTTTAAAAACTATACAAAACTAATTTCAAATGAATCAAATAATTTCACCTGAAACTGAAGAAAAAATTAGGACTGGTGCACAACAAACCCTAAGCTCATTTTATTTAAATCTATCTGATTTTGAGAGATATATAATAAGTATTGAAAAGACAATCAAATTTCTAAAATCGAACACAGATTCAAATAGTTCTATTGCGACTGTAGACAGTTTAATTGAGCTAAAGAAAGTTATTGAGTATAATATGTTTATAACAATTCTACATTTAGATTTATCTGTAATAGTTAGCGTATTTGTCAATGGAAAAACAGAATATGAGAAACTATTCTCATTGAAACAAGGTGTTGTTGTAATTAATGAAGGTTACAAGAAAATTTACAATTTTGTTAAGGTCGAAGAAAATAGAGATTTTGACTACTCGGAAAGATTGAAATCTTTTTGGTATAAAAATATCAAAAAGTCAGTAACCATGTTTCCTAATTTGATTCAAGATTATGAAGTAATTACAAATGAACTTGAAGACTTTTACAACAAGCATTTTGAATCAGTAAAAAATATTCGAAATCTAACGGTTCATTACGACAAGGAACCTTTGAAATATTATGAAATGCTTAAATCATTAGATACCGAACAGATTTTTGCAAAATTTACTGGATTTATAAATGTTATTTCTAAAATGTATAAATTCACAAAATTATTATTGACTGAATTTGAGAATTATAGTTTGAAAATCGCAGAAGAGAATAATAATTTCTTTAAAAACTATATCAAAAAAATTGAACGAATCTCAGTAAAAACACAAGACCCTGAATTGAAAACTCAACTCCAAAAAACAAAAGAAATTCTGAAAAAATTAAACGAAATATAACGAGGGTATAATCGAGTAGACTGCCCTGCCGGTATTTAACCGACAGGGAGAGCTCCTCACACCACTATACGTACGGTTCTCGTATACAGCGGTTCGTTAAGAAATGGCGCAACTTTCTGATAATAAACAAGTAAAGATTCATAACCTTGCTTTTGTAAACGCTCCACTGTAATAGTAGTGCGTAAAATCGTGCTACAGGCGACCGCCCATGTACCATTCGACTGCGACTAAAACTGTATGAGTGTTCATAGTCGACCCCTAAGCGAAGAAGATTTTTCCGTCGTCGTTTGTGCTTCTTCCATTGTTTCCAGATACAGCATCGCAAGCGGTTTCGCACCCAACCGTCCACATCTTTGAGCTATCGTACATACTTTGCTCCCTGCCTATACAATTCCTTATCCAATTCATCTAATGACCTCTGCTGACTTCTCAGATTATGGTTTCCCTTGTTCTGAGACCTCCCCCGGTAAGAGCTTTTTCCTTCATCCAATCACTGCGGCATCTACATACCTGCCCTCAAATAACCAGTTTGGGCGTTACAAGGATGGGGTTGCTTACCCAAAACAGATATGCCTCATATACCGTTTCTGTTCGTCAGTACCGGATTTTGCAGTCTGACCTTCGGTCGGGTCAATCACTTCGAAACGTCCACAGGACATTTCTGCACTCTCTCCCCCTTCACTGCTGTTGTCACCAACAACCAGCTTGCGACTTACTAATACTTAGGGCTACTAACCCACGTATAAGGGACTTTCACCCTCTGGAAAAAATACACCAGCCGAAAGCATTGTTTAACCAAAAATATTTGTATTTTTGCACTTTTTCACTTGCTTTACAGCAGGTGCGTTCTGTTTATGCAGAGCGCACACACGCACTAAACGCAACCCTATCGGGTATGCCGCTTAGTGCTATTCGTTGGCAGCAAGTGTAAAAAAAATAAAAATCAAGAATTAAGCGTTTTTTTGAATTAAACTTTAGAAATTTATGAGTAAAGTCATCTTGACTTTTCACATCAACCGACTACGGCTGTAGTCGGTCGGATAGCGTACAGCGAGGAACTCTCTTGCAATCGTAATATGTTAGCTAAATCAATTTTGTGCTACAAATGACACGCTGCTTTGCAGCTAATACAACACATATTTATAGATGTGCATTGACACCATATAACAAAATTATATGAAGCCCATAAGTTACTATGGAGTAAAGAATTGCCTAATGGGAAAATATTTATAAACACCAGTTACCAATCACCAGTTACCAATTACCAGTTACCAATCACCAATCACTATGCTCTCAACTTCTTCCTCCACTTCTTTCTGTTTCTCTTCACTCCATTGCCTGCGAAGATTGCATAAACGGTTGGTACGATTATCAATGTGAAAATTGTTGATATTGTTAGTCCTCCGATTACAGTGATAGCCATTGGCTTCCATAATTCTGAACCTTCTGAGGTTGAAACTGCTAATGGAACCATACCAAGAATAGTTGTAAGTGTAGTCATTAATACCGGACGTAATCTCGATTTTCCTCCGTTTATAACTGCTTGAATAACACCCATACCTCTACCACGATTAAGATTGATATAGTCGACTAACACAATACCGTTCTTTACAACGATGCCGACTAACATAATAATACCGACAAACGACATCATATTCAGACTCACCCCTGTTATAAAGAATGCCAGAATAACACCTGATACAGCAAAAGGCACAGAGAACATTATGATAAACGGATAGGTGAGAGATTCAAACTGAGAAGCCATCACTATGAAAACTAATAATATTATCAGCAGAAGTAAAACACTTAAGTCTGCAAAAGATTCTTGTTGATCTAAATATGTACCCGCTATAACTGTATAGATATTAGAAGGTATTGTCATACTGTCTAATGCCTTGTTGATTCCGGCAACAGCTTTATCGATGGTAGTACCTGAAACTGTTGAAGATACGGTAATCAAACGCTGACGATTTTTCCTTTCTATCGTAGGAGGTGAAAATTCTTCCACTACCTTACCTAAATCTTTAATTCTAATAGACTGACCTTGACTGTTATATATCAAAATATTTTCAAGAGCTTCAATTGATTGTCTGAACTCAGGTGCGTATGCAACTTTGATATTATATTCCTCACCATCTTCACGGAATAGTGAGGCAGTCAGACCGTTGATTCTATTACGCAAGAAACTTGATGCTGTAGCCATATTTAAACCATTCATGGCTAATTTTTCTCTGTCGAATTGTATGCGATATTCAGGTTGATAATCTTCGCGACTGATTTTCACGTTGACTAAGCCCGGTACTTTAGCAATACGTTTACTTAATTCAGCAGCTACTTGGTCGGTTTCAAAAAAATCATAACCATATATTTCAACATCAAGAGTCGATTGTCCGCCCATCATTCCCATACCTCCACCTGCCAATACATTCGATTTTTTTATTTCAGGCATATTGTCCAAATCAACACGCATGCTGTCGCATATTTCAAATACGGAGCGTTGACGTTCATTCATGTCTATCATCCTTATATTGTATGAAATGATGTTTGAACCGTTGTTTTGCAACGAACCCCATACGTTTTTGCTGCTTGCCTGACCGACTGTGAAATTAATCATATCTAATTCAGGATATTTTTGTCGCCAAGTCTTATAAAGCGTTTCAGCCACTTCTTTACTTCTCTCTGAGCGAGTGCCTATTGGTAACTCAACAGTAACAGCAATTCTACTATTATCTTCGGCAGGAATAAATTCTGTACCTATAAATCTGGCAGGTATCAAACTTAATACAAAGAAACCAAATAAACTGAATACTACAGTCTTTCTGTGGCGTACCGACCAGTTGACTAAATCTGCATATTTTACATCTATATAATCTAAAGCTTTTTCAATAGGTGTGAAGAAGAATTTATATATCTTTCCTTTTTTAGGATTCATCTTCAGCATTTGAGACGACATCATTGGTGTAAGTGTCAAAGCAGCAACTGTAGATACAATCATAATGATAGTTACCATCCAACCTAATTGTTCGAACATCACACCTGCCATACCTGTAATCATTGTTAAAGGGAAGAAAACAGCTAACAGTGTTAGAGTTGATGCAATAACCGATATAGAAACTTCACTTGTTCCGTGAACTGCTGCGCTTTTGGGGCGACTGCCACGTTCGATATGAGTTGTAATGTTCTCAAGTACTACGATGGCATCGTCTACAACCATCCCGATTGCAACCGATAAGGAGCTTAATGATATAATGTTAAGCGAACCTCCCGTAAATCCTAAATAGATAAAAGCAGAGATTAGAGAAATTGGTATTGTAACAATTATTATCACTGTTGCTCGCCATCTTCCTAAGAAAACAAGTACCACCAACATAACGAATAGGAATGCATACATCACAGTTTCAACAAGACCTGATATGGTTTTTTTGATGTTGTCGGATGTGTCCATAATAGGTTCTATCTTAACATCCGATGGGAGATTTTTTTGTAATTCAGGCAGTATCTTGTGTATTTCCTCAGCAATCTTTACTGTGTTAGAGCCAGATTGCTTTTGCACTACTATGGTTGCACCTTGAACTGCGTTTGTGTAAACCTCTTGTGCACGTTCTTCCAAATCATCTTTTACTACGGCTATATCGGAAATATAAACGTTTTTACCGGCATAAGAGCCTACAACCAAGTTATTTAGTTCTAATGGTGAAATAAATTCTCCCTGTACACGTAAAGAATATGATTCATTACCGATATCAATGGTTCCGGCAGGAGTATTCACGTTTTCCATTCTTATAACCTGTGCTATACTTTCTATAGTCAGATGATAAGCCTCGAGCTTGGAAGGGTCTACAAACACTTGGATTTCTCGTTCCGGTGCACCGTTGACCGACACAGAACCTACTCCTGAGATACGAGCTAAAGGATTAGCTACATTCTCGTCGAGTATTTTGTATAAAGCAGGCAAACTTTGTTCAGCAGTGGCTGAAATCATCATAACCGGAATCATATCTGTACTGAACTTGAATATGATAGGCTCGGTTGTGCCCTCCGGAAGATATGACTTCACCATATCGAGCTTATCTCGCACATCATTGGTTAATGCTTCTATATCCAATCCATACTCAAATTCCAAAGAAATAATCGAACGGTTTTCGCGTGAAGACGATTTGATTTTCTTCAGATTTGCTACTGTGTTAAGCGAATTTTCAAGCGGTCGAGTTACATTAGTCTCGATGTCAGCTGCACTCGCACCCTGATATGTGGTCAGAACCATAATGGTATTCGTCTCAATATCAGGTAATAAGTCTATAGGTAATTTATTTAATGAAAAGAGACCTAATATTACTACAGCCACAAAAACAAGTGCTGTCATAACAGGTTTCTTAACTGATCCTTCGTATATACTACTCATTATGTTTAATGTTTAATGTGTAACGTTTAATTCACTACTTCGACTGTTGCGCCATCGGCTAATTTAACCTGACCGGACACTACAACATCAGAACCGCTTTCCACTCCTGAAATAAGCTCGTATTCAGTATCCATGCGCCTGCCAAGTTCAACTTGTTTGAAACTAACCTGTCCATCTTTATAAATATATACATATCTTGCACCTGAGCCGGCTTGTTTTACTATGGCTTGGTCGGGTACAACAACCCTGTTTTGTACACCGAAGTTTATATTTACACGAGCAAACATACCGGGACGAACCTTAGAATTCTGATTGCTTAAAGTTATTTCTGCTGCGAAGGTACGTGTTCTTTCATCAATTGTAGGATACACTAAACTCACTTTCCCCTGGAATAATTCACCTTCATAAACATCTAATGCTATATTGACAGGCATACCGGGTTTTACTTTGCTGAAAAATGTTTCGGATACATTGATTTTTAATATCACTGGATTTATTTGCATAACAGTCAATATAGGTAACTGACCGCTATACATGTCTCCATCGTCATAGTTTCTTGCTGTTACAATGCCACTAATCGGACTGATCAAAGATGTATTTTCCTGAAGATTTTTCAGATTTGATTCTGCAACCGTAAGCTGTAGTTGTGCATTATCCAATTCCTGCTGAGATGCTCCACCCACACTATACAGTTCAGAAACACGATTGTAAATCCTTCTCATATTATCGATTTGAGTTTCAAGATTGACTAAGTTCACTGCATCCATTTCTGCCAATTTCTGACCTTTTGAAACTTTATCGCCAATTTCAACGAAAATCTTACGAATCCTTCCGGGAGTAGTTGGGTTTATATTGTTCTTTACTATAGGTTCAACTGTAGCAGTAAACTCATAAACTTGCTCAACATCGCGTGATACGACTTTCTCAATTTTAACCTTAGGCTTATCATCACCTGAACCGTTTACCGTACTTTGAGAGTCCTTTTTGCTTCCACAAGCAGTTAGTCCGATGACAAACAGAGAAATAATAATTTTATTAAAAGCGTTCATATATTTTGTAAGTTTAATTTTAATTGATAGAAGTACCTAATAATTTTTCTAAATCAGCTTTAGCCGAGATAAAATCAAATATTGATTGATTGTATGACAGTCCGGCTTGAATATATCCCAACTCAGCATTGGTTACGTCCAAATAAGTTCCTGCACCCACTTCATACATTTTTTGCGAAATAGACAAGCCTTTTTCAGCCTGAATAAGAGCCTTTTTACCCGACTCCATTTTCTCTATCGCCTTAATCATATTATCTGTAAAAGTAACAGCTTGAAGTTCCAACGAACGTTTCAGATTTTCACGTTGGTCGCCCATTGTTCTTATTTGAGATTGTATCTGCTTGGCTTTGTAATGTTTGCTTCCTCCCTGAAAAATCGGAATAGAGAGAGAAATTCCTGCCGTTGAAGTTGGAAACCAATAATAATTTTTAATAGCAACATCATCATTAGGCATTGTCATATACTGATAATTTATTGTTGCAGCTAAAGTTGGTAGCCATGTAGTCTTCTGAATTTCAAGAGACTGACGCAATTGCTCAGCTTGTAAATCAAACTGTTTCAGGTCTGAATTGTCATCTAAAGATTTGGCACTTACATCAATAGCTTCTTTAAACACTTTAGATTCATAATCAGATAGCTTTTCAACAGTATTGATTGGTACATTCATATCCAATCCCATCAGCATTTTTAATTGTAACTGACTGAGGTTTATAGCACTTTCGGCAGATACAAGATTAGTCATAGCATTACGCATTTGCACATCTGCACGTATCCATTCAAATTCAGATACTGCACCCTGCTCATATTTATTTTGGATGATTTTTGCGTTTTCAGCAGCATTATCATAACTTCTTTCAAAAACTTTATAAGATTCCTGAGTTAGCAAAACCCCATAATAAGCCTTAGTCACAGAGTTTACAAGTGATAATTTTGATGATCGTGCATTCTCAAGTGATAAAGCCGCTTCCGTTTCATTCATCTTCAAGCTTGCCCAAAGAGTAGGAGCGATGATAGGCATGGATGCAGAAAGCATTCCTACGAAAGTGTTGTCTTGTCCTACCTCAATACCATCAGGATTGACAGGCATACCCGGAATATTAAAAAACATTTTTTGCTTTTTTAATGTACGAGAATATGATGCAGAACCACTAATCGATGGAAATAATCCGGAAAATTTCTCTTTGTTTGAATAATCAATTCGTTCGATTTCTCTTTCAGCAATGCGTATAGTCGGACTCTCATCAAAAGCAATTTGAATACATTGATTAAGAGTCAATGTCAATGTGTCCGCTTTCTCTGCATTTCCATTTTGCTGTGCCGATGCAAAACCGGTACAAAGCATAAGTAACATTGCAATAAACAGATTCATTATCTTTTTTATACCTCTCATATTTTAAATTTTATTTTTTATCCGATAAATTTTCTGAAATAAATTTTAGCCCTTTCTCATTGGCTATAAGGTGAATTATCATATCTATAAAGAAATCGGTCAAACGCTTTAAAGTGTACTTTTTAGGAGACTCATGCATCATAGTTTCAAAAGTATTTTTTATCTGAATTGAATGAAAATATGACAAAAGCTCTATATCTAAATTAGTTCGATAGTATCCTTCTTGAATTCCCTGTGTAATATTTTGTTCGAAAGCTTGACGAATAGCATCCTTTTTTACCTGATCATATTTTTGAAACAGCGCAGGATAGTATTTTTTTAAATCGTGCCAAAACATAAAAGGTTTACATTCTGTCGATTTTTTCATCTCCTTGATCATAAAAACGAAAACCTCGATAGCATTTTTATCCTTGATAGTTTTCTGCACCTTCTGCATTTGTTGTGTACGTTCGTATTCAATCACAGAATCAATCAAATCTTCCTTCTTTTTAAAATACTGATAGAAAGTCTTTTTAGATATGCGCAATTCCGCACATACATCATCAATGGAAACATTACGTATACCAATTTGATTAAACTGGTTTAAAGCAATCTTAATTATATTTTCTTTTACTTCTTCCATAAACGGTTGCAAAAGTAATATAAACTTTTTTATTCTAAATATTAAAAAACATTAATTAGATGTATAATGCATATAATCAATGATGTATAATTATAAATTAGGAAACTTTAATAATGGAATAGTTTCTTGGTGTATCTTATTGAGAATATTAAAAATTAAAATATGGAATATAAAATCGATATATTTGTGTATTTATTTCAACTTCTTCCTTAGCCATTTTCTTATTGGTTCGTCGAAAAACTTTAAACTGACATAAGCTAAAATAATAGTTCCAACCAATGTAAGCATAGCAACAGGTAGAGCTTGTAATATTGTGATACCCTCGTTGTTACTAACCCATGCAACATGAAAATACACAAGTACATAATGCGTCATATATAGCGGATAAGATAAATCGCCAAGAAATTTGCTGATTTTCTGTTCAGCTTTATTGTGCAGAATACCACCGGCACCTAAATATATTATAATAGGGAATACGATTATAATACAAAACGATTCATATAATCCATTCATCCATAGATGTTCAGCACCACCTATTCGTGGCATAATCAATACGGCTGTGAGTAACAAACTACTCCAAAGAAATGCATTTTTAATTTTTGCCGGTCTTACCACTCGCGACATAAGCAGACCTGCAAAGAAAGGAAATAAAACACGGGTAATTCCAACTCTCATATGCTGAAAATTAAGTGTCCAACCTCCTGTAACATCTCCACTTTCACTTGTTAAAGCTAAATGAACGAGTAATGCACCTGTCAGTATCACAAAAACAGTTAGAGCCTTTTTAGATAACTTTCTTAAACCGAGTGCATATAGAATATTCACTATGTATTCAAAAAACAATGACCAACCTACGCTATTTAATGGATGCATTTCCTCCCAACCCCGTATGTCCATCGAAAGTGGAATAGGTATCAGTGTATAACCTATTAACATTACAATAAGCACTTGCCAAACCGGAATTGTGTGAATAAGAGGCCATATAGTTGAATCTGTGAAATAAAAACCAATTGCACCTAAAGTCATACCTAATATTACAAGCGGTTGCAATCTTACAAGACGCCTTTTCATAAATCCTCCAAAAGTTAATTTTGTCCAGCGGTCATCATAAGCATAACCAATTACAAAACCTGATAGAAGAAAGAAAAAATCAACTGCCAAATACCCGTGATTAACAATATTATCGAGATTATTAGTTGCGAGAGGCTCTGTAAGATGAAATAGAACCACTATGACAGCTGCTACACCACGAAGTCCGTCTAATATCTGATAATGAGGTTTTGTAGAGAATTTGTTATAATTCATTTTGTCAGATTTGAATAAAAGCCACAAAAGTATGGATTTTAATTATTATGAACAAATAAAAAATAGAAACGAATAAATGTAGTAATATGACTCACATTTTCCTTGTTACTCCATATTTAGGTATGCTTTCTTTTCTATATTTATTTACGGCAGTAACTACAAAAGTGTAATATCCTTTTATATCAGGTATGTGTTTTTGTAGATCGATATAATTTTCTCTTGTAAACGTAAGTATATTGGCAGCATCTTGTAGGTCGCCGACTTTCTTCCCTTTAAAAGCGTAAACTACATAATAGGATATCTCCGAACCTTCTTGTTCACATATTTCATCCCATATCAAAATTGCATCTTTGTGATCTTTAAGTATCCTGATATTCTCAGGCTGATGTGCCAATAGTCCCATTATATTTCGATTCTCCGGACAAATAGCCTTATGCTTGTAGAAATCTGTTTGCAAGCTGTCATTCAATCCTTGAAGATTCTTTATTATCGATTTTGCACTGAAAAACATTGCCCCGTCAACTTCAGGATAGTTTTTATTTAGTCGCAACTGACGAGCTATTTCATTTGGAGTTTTCCATTCCGGCTCTTTTTTGAATTCCAATGCTGATGAATATAAACCTATATACAGGTTTTTGTTGTATGAGTTTTTCGACCACCATTCTATAAGTATCTTATAATCTGCTACTTTTTTACCTATTTCCCAATATAGTTGAGGCACCACATAATCAATAGTACCTTCTTTCAGCCATTTTAAGATATCAGCATATAAGTCATCGTAATTCTGAACTCCGGCTCTTGTTGCCGAGCCTCTACTGTCGACATTATCATTTCTCCAAACTCCAAAAGGTGAAATGCCGAAATCTACCCATGGTTTGATACCTTTAATGGTACTTTGTAATTCAGCTATGACCATGTTGACATTATTTCTACGCCAATCTTCTTTATTAGTAAACCCTCGTGGAAACTGTTTAAATGTTTCATCATCAGGAAATTTCTTACCTGCTATCGGATATGGATAGAAGTAATCGTCCATATGTATAGCATCTAAATCGTATCTTTCTACTATGTCTTTTACAACATCATTTAGAAATTTTCTGGTTTCATTCAAACCCGGATTAAAATAATATTTGCCTCCATACTCCAATATCAGATTTTTATTTGTGTGATAAATGTGGTTCTGACTTAATGCCGAAATTTTATCACCATTCAAAACTCGATAAGGATTAATCCATACATGCACCTCCATACATCGTTTGTGTGCTTCTTCGATTATAAACTGTAGCGGATCGAAAAAGGGGAGGGGAGCTTTACCTTGCTGACCGGTAAGATATTTCGACCATGGCTCTAATGTTGAATAATACAGCGCATCGGCGGTAGGTCGTACCTGAAAAACTACAGTGTTGAAATTACTTTTATGCAATTCATCAAGCATCTTAACTAAATCAGCTTGCTGCTCGAGCACATTACCTCTTGTTTTGGGCCAGTCGATATTTTCAACTGTAGCTATCCATGCAGCACGCATTTCACGCTTGTTATTTTGGGCATTCAAACTGAAACCAAACCCTAATAAAAACACTATTAATACATTAGTAAAAACTCTTCTTATCATGATTTTTAATTTATTTATATATTTTCCTATGGTCAATAGTAATTAGTAATTAGTAAATAGTAAATAGTAAATAGTAAATAGTAAATAGTAAATAGTAAATAGTAAATAGTAAAATGGTAAATGGTTTAAATCACATTTTCCCTCAAACCTGTTCCTCTCTTAAATGAAAAAAATATTCCTATAAAACATAATACTGAAAAACTCCCAAATCCATATCTTATTACCTTCATAAATACAGCATTATCTACTAACTCTATTGTATTACCATTAAAGAGACTTGCAAAAAACAAAGTAATTATCGTCATGCTTGTCATCTGACCCAAAACACGCATAGTGGCAGCAGTGCCGGAAGCAAATCCCAATCTTTGCTTGTCGACCGACCCCATGATACTACTCATATTTGGTGATGAAAACAACGCAAATCCAAATCCAACCCATACTAAAACGAAAATTATATATCCGATAGAAGAATTTTCCTTTAGCATACTGAACATTGCCAATCCGGTAGCACAGAGTAACATACCAAGTGATGATAGATGTCTTGCTTGAATTTTATCGGATAAGCGACCGGCAATCGGAGAGAAAATAGCCATGATTACAGGCTGTGCAACCAATATCATTCCCGCTTCTTTTGGAGATAAGCCTTGTGTTTTTTGAAGATATATACTGAGAAGAAACACAATTGCAGAAGTTGCGCTATAGTTGATAAGTGCAGCTATATTTGAATATGCAAACAACTTATTTTTAGCAAATAATTTAGTTTCGAAAATTGGTATCTGAATTTTATTCTCGAATAACCAAAATATTATTAGAAGTAAAATACCTGAACATATTGAAATCCAACCAATGATACTTGGTATTTTTGTGGAGCCAATCACCAATAACACTAATCCAAGCATAAACAACAATGTACCTTGCCAGTCGAATTGCCTGAAAGTAATTGTTTTTAGTTTTTCTTTTTTAAGATATTTGAAAGCAGCAATTGTAGAAAAGACACCTAATATAAATGATATTATGAAAATCGATTGCCATCCTAAATATTGTGTCAGTATACCTCCCAAAAAAGGTCCTAATGACAACCCTAAGTAAGTAGCTGATACAGACACACCTAAAACTCTGCCCCTATGTTCAGGTACAAAAGCAGAAACTAAAATAGCCGAGCCTGTTGTATTTGTTAAAGCTGCTCCAATTCCTTGTATAAATCTAAATGTAATTAACAAGCTGCCAGAAAAAGCAATACCGGATAATAGAGATGAAATAGTGAAGATAACAATGCCGATTTTGAATACATTCCTAATTCCGATTATATCTCCAATTCTGCCAACCGGCAATAGGAAAATGGCAGATGAAAGTAAATAAGCTGTAATAACCCAACTTAAAGCTATAGCATCTAAGTTGAAAGTCTTCTCAATCGAAGGAATAGCTATATTAATTGATGAAATTAAAAACGTACCTATAAAAGAGATTACAGCAACAATAATAAGAATAGATATTTGAGCCTTTGTCCAAGTCATTATTTTAAATTTTGACCCACAAAGATAAAACAAAAAATCATTCTAAATTCCTACTATTCCTACATTTCTCAATTATCAACCACATTATCTTTTTCGTAGTCAATATAAGTTATCAGCCTTAATGAAGTATCCTTTGTGAAATAACTCCAAGCCCAATTGAAGAATATAACTAATTTATTTCTAACACTTAAAATCAGCATTAAATGAAGAAACATCCAAACATACCAAGCCAACGGTCCTTTAAACTTTATGAACGGTAATTCTACAACAGCCTTGTGTTTACCTATTGTTGCCATCATACCCAAATCTAAATATTCATATTGTTTTGGGTTTAAATCAGGATTTTTCAACGAAGCTAAGATGTTTTTACCTAAGTTTTTCGCCTGATTAATAGCGACATTAGCCACTTGAGGATGTCCTTTAGGATATAAGGGCGTTTCCATGTATGCAACGTCACCTAAAGCATAAATATTATCATAATTCAGTAGTTTGTTGGTTCGGTCGACCACATATCTGTTATGTACCAACTCAGCTTTCTCTAATCCTTCAATTGTATTTCCTGTTACCCCTGCAGCCCATATCAAATTTCTTGATGGAATTTCTTCCCCATTACTTAAAACAGCTTTTTTCCCATCGTAACTTTTAAGTATAGTTTCAGTTTTTACAATCACACCCAAACTTTCAAGATATTCTTTTGAAGCCTTATGTGATGCTTTACTCATATTGTTTAATGTGTTTTTGCTGCCTTCAACTAATATTATATTGAATTTAGAAAAATCCACATTGTGATAATCTTTAGGAAATACATTGTTTTTTAATTCGGCAAATGCTCCTGATAATTCTACGCCGGTCGGACCTGCACCGACAATTACAATATTCATCCATGCTTGTTTTTCTTCAGGCTTTGCAAATATCTCTTTCTCAAAACTGAAAAGAATTTTATTTCTGATATCAATAGAATCCTGTGTAGTCTTCATTGCAAAAGCATGTTTTTTAACATCCTCATTACCGAAGAAATTTGTTTTGCAACCTGTTGCTATTACTAAATGATCATAAGTAATTGTTCTATCGAAACTTGTAACTAATTTATTTTCTTCAGGAATTATTCTCCGAATGTCTGTCATACGAAAATCTACACTTTTGCTACTTTGAAATATCTTTCTGAATGGAAATGAGATACTTGATGGTTCCAATCGACCGCTTGCAACCTGATAAAACAAAGGCTGAAACTGATGATGATTTTGTTTGTCGACCAATATTACCCTTAAATCGGCTTTGCGTAGTGTTTTAGCTAATTGTAAGCCTGCAAAGCCCCCACCCATGATAACTACCTTATCACCTTTTTTGAAATTCATTATTAACAATCTTTTTTATACCTTACAATAATAACAACCCTCAATAAATAAAGTTTAAAATTAAAGAAATAATTCCTTAAATTTGCAGCTCATTAAAAAATACTGATAAAATGATTGAAATTATTCCCGCTATTGATATTATTGATGGTAAATGTGTCAGACTATCGCAAGGTGATTATGCTCAAAAAACCGTATACAATGAAAATCCTCTCGAAGTTGCCAAACAATTTGAAGATGCAGGTATTCGTCGACTTCATTTAGTTGATTTAGATGGTGCTAAAGCTCAGCATATTGTGAATTACAAAGTACTTGAGGCAATTTCAGCCAAAACGAATCTTATTATCGACTTTGGTGGTGGTTTAAAGACCGATAATGATTTGAGAATTGCTTTTGAATGTGGTGCTTCTATGGTTACAGGCGGTAGTATAGCTGTGAAAAATCCTGAAATTTTTATCTCATGGATAGAAAAATATGGCGGTGATAAAATAATTTTAGGTGCAGATGTGAAAGATGAAAAAATTGCAGTAGGAGGGTGGATAGAAACAACCGATTTAGATTTAATCCCTTTTGTGAAAAACTATATGGATAAAGGTATTAATAAGGTTATTTGTACAGATATTAGTAAAGACGGCATGCTTGCGGGACCGGCTATAGAGCTGTATTCTAAAATACTTGATAAAGAACCTTCAATGTATTTAATTGCAAGTGGTGGTGTTAGTTCGATAAAAGATATTGAAATCTTAGAGCAAAATAATGTTCCGGCAGTAATTACCGGTAAGGCTATTTATGAAGGTAGAATTAAATTATCTGAACTTAAAACCTTTTTATAATTAAATAATTTAGTACTTTTGCAAAATAATACAATAAAGTAGTATTTGTTGTGAAGAATGTAGTCAATGTGCCAATATGTTAATGTGCCAATATGTTAATGTGCTAATGTGTAAATGTGATGTAAACCAATCACTAATCACTAATCACCAATCACCAATCACTAATTACTAATCACCATTGACCATTTCAGATAAAAACAAAACAATTATAAACAATTATATTTTAAATTATGAGTAATTACAAATTCAGTCCGGCTCCTCAGAGTAAAGGTTTCCCAAAGAGTGAAAAGTTTAATTTTGTTGATAGCGTATCATATGCAGATGGTTCGGTTGTAAGTAAAATCCTTTTAAGAAACGAAAAAGGCAATTTAACTCTATTTGCATTTGATAAAGGTGAAGCATTGAGTGAACATACTGCACCTTTCGATGCTATAGTTCAAGTACTTGATGGCAAATGCGAAGTAATTATCGATGGTAAATCTCACGAATTGATTACAGGTGAAAGTATCATTATGCCAGCCAATGTCCCTCATGCCCTGAATGCTACAGAGAAATTTAAAATGTTACTGATAATGATAAAAGGATGATGTGGTAATGTGGTAAATGTGCTAATGTGTCAATCTTGATGATAGGGAGATTGTTGATCAAATCAGAGCAGTATGTTTCTTTGATTAGAGAATATGTTGAACCAAAAACATCCGATGTACATTTTGGTCAATAAAGTAGATTAGCAAATGTTTGAAGATTCGTTCTCACCATGATATTGTTTGGACAATGGTCGTCCGGCAAAACCGATTCGATTGATGGTAGGATTATTGATTTTAAGGGAAAGCATTCGTATTAATGGCAATGACAGTGATGCTTGCTGCAGCTGTATTTAACTTCAAAAGGATGATGCATAAATGGAAATCATCTTTTTGGCTCGAATTTAAAATACAAATTGTTGATTTGATAAACTCTATGTTTCACCAAATCAACAATAAAATAATACTAAATGGGGCTTTTTAAGGCTCGACTAAGTAAGTTGATGAAAATTAATTGATGGTTGGGGGATTGATAGGTGATATTTGTAAAATATTAATTTGTTGTTGAAGTTACAATAATTTATTATTTGATTAACCCGTTTTATATTGAAAATCATTAGTGTCCGGTAAAGATAAAAAGAAATAGCGAAAAAAAGAGGGAATC
>ERZ778021.2325-NODE-2325-length-17260-cov-5.871491_pt1 | contig 17260 bp, 17 predicted proteins | sample MGYA00375751_ERZ778021 | MGnify/ENA primary metagenome ERZ778021 (study PRJEB29350, sample SAMN05389814) | bioreactor metagenome | isolation source: Thiocyanate stock bioreactor | place: South Africa: University of Cape Town | collected 2013-08-29 ... | reverse complement strand
GACCCGCCGGCCAGGGTGTCCCAGCCGATGCCGCCGCTGATGTAATCGCTCCCGCCGCCGCCGACGAGGGTGTCGATGCCGCGTTCGCCTAAAATGCGATCCCGGCCTGGGCCGCCCTTGACCGTGCCATCGCCCGCATTCTCGTCGAGGAAGTCGGCGCCGGCGCCACCCGCGATGTAGTCGTTGCCGCGCTCGCCCTTCAGGTGGTCACGACCGCCTTCGCCGAAGATCCGGTCGTTGCCGTGGCCGCCGCGGACCCGGTCGGCGCCGCTCCCGGCGCAGATCGTGTCGTTGCCGCCGAGGCTGTGGATGACGTCGTTGCCGGGCCCGGTGACGATCACGTCGGGCGCCCGGGTGCCGGTGATGTCGTCGTCCCCGGCCGTGCCGACGATCGTCGCGCGCCTGCCGTCGCAGAGCGGGCGTCCCTCACGCGCACCGGCCACGGTAGGGAGCGCGCACAGGAAGAGCAGGGCTGCGAGGACGGCAAGCCGACGGATAGCACCCATATGTCCCAACTCTGCCGGCACCAAACCTCGGCGCGGCCTCGCCGGCCTCCCGCGGCGAACACCGGGCTTCGTCGAAAGTAGGAAGTGCTACTGTCCACTCGCCTTCGGGGCGGGCACGGGAGCGCCCCGGTCAACCGACCAGAGGAGAGAACCGTGGCGAGTGCCTCCAGCGTCATCAAGCCCGACCACGCGGCAGGGCGCAAACACTTCATCTTCAGCCAGGAGCACGAAGACCTGCGGGAGTCGATGCAGGCCTGGGTGACGAACGAGCTCTACCCCCACCGCAACGAGTGGGAGGAGAGCTACTGGCCGACCTCGGCGATGGAACGGGCGGGGGAGCTCGGCTTCCTCGGCCTCTGCTTCCCGGAGGAGTACGGCGGCCAGGGCGGCGACTACTACTACTCGCTGGTGCGGGCCGAGTGCATGAGCTACTCCGGCTCCGGCGGGACCAACATGGCCTTCGCGGTGCAATCCGACATGGTGCTGCCGCCGATCCACCTGCTCGGCACCGAGGAACAGAGGAAGCGCTACCTCGAACCGGGGCTGAAGGGCGAAAAGGTCGGCGCGCTGGGGATCACCGAGCCGGGCGCCGGGTCAGATGTCGCCGGCATCCGCACGACCGCGATCCGCGACGGTGACGAATTCGTCATCAACGGCTCGAAGACGTTCATCACCAACGGACCGCGCGCCGACTTCATCGTCCTCGTCTGCAAGACGGACCCGGAGGAGCGCCACGCCGGCATCACCCTCTTCGTCCTCGACCTGAAGGACGAGAACGGCGAGCTGGTGCCCGGGTTCAGCGTCTCGGCGGAGCTGGAGAAGATGGGGATGCACGCCTCCGACACCGGCGAACTGGCCTTCGAAGACGTGCGCGTCCCGGCCGGCGCGATCCTCGGCGAAGAGGGCAAAGGCTTCTACCACATCGCCTGGGAGCTCCAGGGCGAGCGCCTCGTCGCCGCCGCGGGCTGCCACGCCGGGGCGGAACGGATGATCGAGAAGGCGATCGAGTACGCGCAGGAGCGCGAAGCCTTCGGTCGTCCGATCGGCAAGTTCCAGGCCCTTCGTCACAAGATCGCGGAGATGGCGACGAAGACCGAGGCCGCCAAGGCCCTCACCTACGCGACCGCCTGGCGCTTCGCCAACGGCGAGTACCCGGTCCGCGAGATCACGATGGCGAAGCTCAACTCCTCGCGGGTCGCCTGCGAAGTCGCCGACGACACGATCCAGATCTTCGGTGGCTACGGCTACATGAAGGAGTACGAGGTCGAGCGCGCCTACCGCGACGTCCGCCTCAACCGGATCGGCGCCGGCACCGACGAGGTGATGCTGGACGTGATCGGGCGGAGTTACGGGCTGTAGGGCCCGGCTCCGTCAGGTGCGGAGCAGGACCGTGACGAAGAGGCCGACGATGCAGAAAATGGTCGTCGCCCAGAGCCACCAGTTGAGCGAGCGGAGATCCTTGATGTCCCCTTCGACCCGGTCGAAGCGCCGGTCGACCTCGTCAAAACGCCGATCCACGCTCGTCACCAGGTCATCGACCCGCTCGTCGGTACACCTCGTCCGTTCCATGCCTCGAACGTACTCCCCTCCCGCCCAGATTTCTCGGTTCGTTACAGAGAATTTGCACTTGGCTGACCGGTGAGCGATTCCGTCGTCAAGGACAGCGGCGCGCGGGCGGTGCTGCCGCCATTCGGGGCGGAGCACGAGGAGCTTCGGCAGACCGTCGCGCGCTTCGTCGCCGCGGAGGTGGCGCCGCACGTTGACGAGTGGGAGCGGGCGGAAGAGTTCCCGCGCGAGCTCTACCGCCGCTGCGCCGAGCTCGGCTTCCTCGGGCTGAAGTTCCCCGAGGCCTACGGCGGCCAGGGCGGCGACCACCTTCATGACGCGGTCTGGGTCGAGGAGCTGGCCCGCTCGGGCGGGTCGGGTGGCGTCGCCGCCGGGCTGAACGCTCACGCCTCGATCGCCCTCCCGCCGATCTTCAACTTCGGCGACGAGGACCAGCGCCAGCGGTGGCTGGTCCCGGGCATCGCGGGCGAGAAGATCGGCGCGCTCGGGATCACCGAGCCGGGCGCCGGCTCCGACGTCGCCGCGATCGCGACCACCGCCCGCAAGACCGCCGACGGCTACGTCGTCAACGGCGCCAAGACCTTCATCACCAACGGCGTCCGCGCCGACTTCCTCGTCTGCGCCTGCAAGACCAGCGAGGCGGGCGGCCACGGCGGCATCTCCTTCCTCGTCCTCGAGCGCGAGATGCCCGGCTACGAGGTGACGCGCAAGCTGGAGAAGCTCGGCTGGCAGTCATCCGACACCGGCGAGCTCTCCTTCACCGACGTCGAGGTGCCCGCCGCGAACCTCCTCGGCGAGGAGAACGGCGGCTTCAAGCTGATCATGGCCAACTTCGCCTGGGAGCGCCTGCTGATGGCGATCGGCGCGGTCGGCGCGATGCAACGCCTGATCGAGACCGCCGTCGCCTACGCCACCGACCGTAAAGCTTTCGGCTGCCCGATCGGCAAATTCCAGGCGATCCGCCACCAGATCGCCGAGATGGCGACCAAGGCCGAGGTCTCCCGCGCCCTCACCTACGACGCCCTCCGCCTCTTCCAGGCCGGCCGACCCTGCATCGGCGAGGTCTCGATGGCCAAGCTCCACTCCCAACGCGCCGTCCTCGAGATCGCCGACCAGACCCTCCAGATCCACGGCGGCTACGGCTACACCCGCGAGTACGGCATCGAGCGAGCCGTCCGCGATGCCCGCCTCGGCCCGATCGGCGGCGGCACCGACGAGGTGATGAAGGAGATCATCGGTAAAACCATGGGCCTGTGAAGAAGGCGGAGGCAGACAATCGACTCATTCGAGCCGTGCCGACACAGATCAGTACTCCTGTCATCGCCTTTTTCGGGGCTTCAAAGTCCAGCGATCGACCAGCGCAGGAGCGTTTAACCCCAGGCCAGTGAGTCGCTCCTCGATCGCCTTCGCGTCAAGAAATGGCTCGAAGTTGGCGACCGCGGTCGCGAGGCTGTCAACCGCCTTGAGCAGTTCGCGCAACTTGTCGAACGTGAGAATGCGGGCGCCGGGTCGGGCGCTGGCCCTGCTTTCAAGTTGACGACTCGGATGGACCATCAGTGGCACTGCGTCACCGGCCTCTGAGTAGGCCTCGTCGAACCAGTCGATCGCATGGGACAACTGAGCCATGTCGGTCTTTGCGATCTCGTCCTGCTCTGAACCGCTCTTGCACTCGATCACCAGGTAGGACTGATTGCCAAGGCCCCAGAGCACATCGGGACCGCGTCCGATGTCCCGCTCAGGCCGCTGGCCCGCGAGCCCGAGGTGTAGCGCAAGTTCGAGCATTCCTTGCTCGAAACCGGGGACTCGCGCTGGGTCGGAGTCGGGAGTCAGTTGCTCTCGAAGCGCCGCAACCCCGACCAGCAGATCCCCTGGGGAGGCGTAGCGATCGGCCACGTACCTCGCTGCCGCCTGTGACTGGGAACTAGCGGGTGAAGGGAGTCGCTTGTACTGGATCTGATGGCGTGGGCGGATGAGGCCACGGTTTTGCGAGAAAGCCGAACCCTGCAATTCCTGCGCTTTTACTGGATCGAAATGTTGGGTGTAGGCGGCAGCTTCTTGTTTCAATACGCTGCGAAGCTGAGGGTCTTCAACTTCGTTCACAGCGTCCAGTGCGCGGTCGGCCGCCTCCGAAAAACGTGCAGTGACCGCCAGTTCGAAAGCCCCACGCTGGGCCCGTGCGAAGGGCGTTATCTCGCCAGTTTCCGGATAGACAAGCCCATCGAGAGCGTCGCGACTGGCTCTGACCCAGTCCGGATCGCGATTCAGGCATTGATCAACGACAGCCTCCAGATCCTCGACGGGCCTGTCACGCAGCATCTCGGCAACCTGATCGGAAAGGTCAAGCTGCGCTTTCGTGGCCGGACTGAACTTTTCCCGAGCGGCAGTCGGATGGAGGCGTGCGGTCAAATTCCTACCGAGCAACAGGACGACACAGAAATCGTCGTTGGAGCGAACTCCACGGCCCATTCCCTGCTCTATCCGCTGAACCTGCCGAGCCAACAATGCGTCGCTGTTTTCGAGCGCTCTCAACTCGAGTTGATCGAGCGCTCCAAGTGCCTCAGGCAATCCGTCAAGGACGAGCAGGTGGCAGGCACCGTCCGGCAAGTCGATCCCGTCGTACTTGTTGACCAAGACAACCAGGCCGACATGGCGACGGCGGAGTTCCTCCAACGCGGCCTGCAAAGTGTCGGACCGATGCACGCCGTGAGCGACGCTTTCCCACACCTTGGCCCGCTGGGTCGAAGGGACGATCACAACCACGTTCCGGGTGGTCGCCTTTTCCGCGACGAATCCCCTAATCCAATCTTCGTCACATTGAGGAAACGTCTGGAGGGGCGTGAGAATCATCCGGTCGCCGATGTCGCTGGCAGACCGAGGCGTCACTGGCCTCCCGATGCTTTCCGGGTCGGCGCCGAAATGAGTGACCAGCACGCTGTCGTCGGACAGGGTCGCCGTCAGATAGAGACGCCGTTTGGCGCGGGCGAAGCTCGGGATCGCATCGATCGGTGGACATGGAGGAGCGATCTGTATGGCCTCGCCAGAAACCGCGGCTCGACAGAGTGGTAGAACGTCAGCCAGGAGCGGCCAAGAAAAGCCCAAATCATCGTCTTCGGTGTGTGGACTGAGAAGTTTCACCACCTGGGTCTGCTTTTCGTCCCAGGCCCAGAACGGGATTGGCAGCACGGCACTCGGGTCGGCGTTCTTAAGTTTGAGGTGGGCCATCTCGGACTGGAGCGATAGATCCGTCGAAAAAAGCTCGAAAATCGGGTCATAGGCAGCGTGTCTGCGCGGGATCGTGATCGTGTACTGCCCGTCCACGGTGTTGAGACAGGCGTGGGCATCGTCAATCAACACCGCCCCCATCTGAATCGGTTGCCGCCGTCCGCCCCTGACCCCAAACCGGGAGCGGCCGTTGAAGAGCGTGTAGACGTTGGTGATCAGAATTTGCCGGCCCTGCAGGAACCGTCCTGATTCCGGGTCTTCGGTGACATCGAGACCGAGTCCCCGCGCCTCGCGCATGACCTGGCCCGTCAGCGGCTTGTCCGGCGTGATGTACGCGACCGGCCCAATTCCCTCATTGAGGCACGACTTGAGGGCGATCAGTCCGACCACCGTCTTTCCGCTTCCGGTGTTCAGCTTGATCACAAGGTCGCGTTCGGTGCGACGCTCGTGCCATCGCTCCCAGACTTCGCTCTGAACGTCCCGTGGGTAGTTGTATTTCCGGTCTTTCGCCGGGAGGGCAGAAAAGATCCGGCGCGGCTCGGTCGCCGAGTCCGAGGTAGAACCATCCGAGATCCTGCTGAAGTCGAGGCCGCTCACGGTCAGGTCAGACTATTGCGAGACCATACCGATCGAATACCGATCTTCTTCAAGCGCCCTCGGGATCCGCTCCGAGCCGGCCGAAATCGGTCGCCTGATGCCCCGGCTCGTGGCGACTATCCTCCGGCATCCGCGAAAGGACCTGGGGCCCATCGGCCCCGAAACCGCACAACAGGAAGGCATCCGGGGTGATCTACCTGCTGCGACATGGCGAGGCAGAGGACCGGGGACTGGGGATCGATGACGCGGGGCGCAGGCTGACCGAGAAGGGGGAGCGGCAGGCGCTGCATGCGGGGGTGGCGCTGAAGGAGCTTGGGGGGGGGATCGATGCTTGCCTCGCTTCGCCGAAGGTGCGGGCGCGGGAGACGGCGCGGTTCGCCTGCCAGGCGCTCGGGGTCGCGGTGGAGGAGACGGAGGCACTGCGCGGAGGGCCGTTTGATGCGCTCGCGCTCTCTGCCGGGCGGGGGGACACGTTGCTGGTCGGGCATGAGCCGGACTTCTCCGCCGAGGTCGGGCGGTTGACCGGGGCGAACGTGGACTTGAAGAAGGGTGGGATCGCGGTGGTCGACGGGTCGACGCTGGTCGCGCTGTGGCGGCCGAAGGAGCTGCGCCGGATCGCCGGGTGAGGCGCGGTCGACTTTGACCCTCCCCCGGCAGGGTGAAAGTCGAGAGCGGCGTCAGCCGGCGATCAGGAAGGCGGTTCCCCTGATCAGGAGGAGGAGGCCGAGGACCAGGAGGACGCGGCCACCGGCGTGGACGGCGTTGTGGGAGATCCACTCGCGGAAGCGGAGGACGGCGCGCTCGGTCCAGGCGGGAGCGACCCAGAAGCCGAGGAGGGGGAGCTCGAGGAGCGTCTGCTGGATCAGGCAGAAGACGATCACCGCGAGGGCGGTGGTCGAGGAGGGCCACTCCAGCTTCGCGATCTTGTTCAGGGCCACCAGGTAGGAGGCGCCGGGCAGGGAGAGGACGGCACCGACGGCGAAGGTGACGCGGGTCGAGCCGCGGCCGAGGAGGCGTTCGGGGAGCGATTCCTTCTCTTCTGCCGGCCCGTGCTTTTCTTCCTTGTGCTTGCGGTGGCGCGCTTTCATCTCGGTCGCGCGCCCCGAGAGGAGCACCCAGCCGGCGATCACCAGGATCGCCCCGAAGACGAGGTCCTCGATCGGGCTCAGGGCCTTCTTGCTCGATTCCACCTCCGAGGTGTCGTGCAGGGAGAAGACGATCGCCATCCCCAGCCCGATGCTGGCCAGGTAGGCGCCGAGGAGGTAGCCGGAGATCAGCTTCCGCGGCTCCGGCAGCAGCATCATGATCGTCACCGCCGCCAGCAGCGTCGGGTTGAACATCGCCAGCAGCGAGAGCAGGAAGATGCCGAAGACTTCGTGCACGGCGCGATTCTCGCCGCGCCATCCGGACGCGACAAGCGTGCGCACACCACTATCGCCCTCCGTCGGTGTCTCTCACATCGACGAAAACTGGCCGGCTGGCCAGGATCGGTCAGGCCTTATAGGCTCCGCGCCGACTTCAAGCGATAGGAGAGGGAACTGATGGGACTTCTGGACGGCAAGGCCGCGATCGTCACCGGCTCGGCGCGAGGGATCGGACGGGCGACGGCCGAACTGATGGCCGCCGAGGGCGCGCAGGTGCTGATCAACGACCTCGACGCCGACGTCGCCGAGCAGGCGGCGGGCGAGATCGACGGCGAGACCGCGGTCTTCGGCGGCGACCTGACCGAGGGCGGCGCCTGCGACGACCTCGTCGCCGCCGCCGTGGATGCCTTCGGCAAGGTCGACATCGTCGTCAACAACGCCGGCTACACCTGGGACGGGGTCGCCCACCGGATGACCGACGAGCAGTTCCAGGCGATGCTCGACATCCACACGATCGTCCCCTTCCGGGTCGCCCGGGCGCTCGCCCCCCACTGGCGCGAGGCGGCGAAGAAGGAGCGCGAGGAAGGCGTCGAGGTCTTCCGCAAGCTGATCATGACCTCCTCGACCACCGGGATGATGGGCAACGCCGGCCAGGTCAACTACGCCGCCGGCAAGGCGGGCGTGGTCGGGATCGCGAAAACCCTCGCCAAGGAGTGGGGCCAGTTCAAGATCAACGTCAACGCGGTCGCCTTCGGCTTCGTCGAAACCCGCCTGACGGCCGCCAAGGAGGAGGGCGGCGAGATCACCTCGCCGACCGGCGAGAAGATCGAGCTCGGCATCCCCGAGCAGATGCGGGCGATGGCCCAGGCGGTCATCCCGCTCGGCCGCGCCGCCACCCCGACCGAGGCCGCGGGCCCGGTCCTCTTCCTCGCCTCGCCGCTGGCCGACTACGTGCACGGCCAGGTGCTGAACATCACCGGCGGGATGTTCGGCGGGATGTATACCTGAGCACCTGATGACCGGCGTGGCGGAGGGACACGAGGCGACGGAGCGGTCCGCGCCGCCCTACCTCCGCTACGCCGACCAGCTCTGGCCGCTCACCAACCGGCTGGCCGACGCCCACACCTTCCTCTACCGCAAGACCGGCGGGCGGATCGGCGCCCGGGTGCCGGGCGGGCGCGGGCGGATGCTGCTGCTCGACCACGTCGGGGCCAAGAGCGGCACCCTGCGCACCTCCCCCCTGCTCTACGTGCCGGACGGGGACAACCTCGTCCTCGTCGCCTCCAAGGGCGGCTTCCCGAAGAACCCGGCCTGGTTCCACAACCTGAAGGCCAACCCGGAGACCTACGTGCAGGTCGACGACGAGCGCCGCCGCGTCCACACGCGCCTGGCCACCGCCACGGAGCGTCCCCGCCTCTGGGACCTCGCCGTCACCGTCTGGCCCGGCTACGAGGACTACCGCCGCCGCACCGACCGCGAGATTCCCCTCGTGGTGCTCGAGCCGGCGTAGGACGGCGCACTTCGGGGCCCGGGCGACCGGGGACGGCGTGCTTCGGAGCGCCTGCGGCGGGGGACGGTCCCGTCCTGGGCGTCTCGTGGCGGCCCGGGCAGGCTGTGGCCGCCACGAGACGCCCAGGACGCGAGGCTTCCGGGGAGGGACGACACGCCTCCACCACGCCCCCAGGTCGATGGGCCGAAAAGCGCTGATATGGAGCGCTTTCCGGCCCATCGACATCTCGGCCCTCACGGAAGGGTCACTTCGCGGCGTCTTCCCTCGGGGAACGTGGAGTTCCCGGCGTCCCCCTCGCGACCCTCCGCCGTGACCCGCACGGGACCTGCGCCCTCGCCCTCCCCCCGAGGCCCGGCCCTCTCGTAGGCGGTCACAGCCTGCCCGGACCGCCTACGAGAGGGCCGGGTCCCTTGGCCGTCCCGCCGCCGCCCGGCCCTACGTCCCCCGGCGCTCCTCGGCCGGGAGCTCGCCGCTGCGGGCGGCCAGGCGCTCGGGGGGCCAGGCGCCGAACCAGTCGTCGCGGCCGCCGTCGAGGGTGATCGTGGTGCCGGAGTAGTAGTCGCCCGCGGGCGAGGCGAGGTAGGTGAGGAGCCAGGCGATCTCCTCGGGGCGACCGGTGCGGCCCACCGGGATCGTGGCGGCGATGTTGTCCACCACCTCGCGCGGATACTTCGTCAGCAGCGTCTCGGTGGCGAACTGGCCCGCGGCGACCGCGCAGGTGGTGACGCCGAAGCGCGACCACTCGATCGCCAGCGTGCGCATCATGTTCTCCACCGCCGCCCGCGCCGCGCCCGAGTGGACCATCCCCGGCATCCCGTTGTGGGGCGAGAGGGTGACGCTGATGATCTTGCCGCCGTCGCCCGGGATGAAACACTTGGTCGCCGCCGCGTGGGACATCAGCCAGGTGCCGGTGACGTTCAGCTCGATCACCGCGCGGAAGCCTTTCGGCGAGATCGCCTCGGCGGGCGAGAGGAACTGGCCGCCGGCGTTGTTGACGAGGGCGTCGAGGCGGCCGTGGCGCTCCATCAGCCGCTCGAAGAAGGCGTCGACCGACTCCTCCTCGCGGATGTCGAGCGTCTGGTGTTCGAACGCCCCGGGCAGGCCACCGGCGAGCTCCGCCGTCTCGGCCAGCGGCTCCTCGCGCCGCCCGCAACCGACGACGGTCGCCCCCAGCCGCGCCATCTCCAGCGCCGTCTCGCGGCCGAACCCGCTCCCCGCTCCGGAGACGACGACCACGGCGCCGTCGAGCAGACCGTCCCTGAACACCTGCGAACGCGACTTTTCAGCCATCGCCGGCCAGCCTACAGTCGCGATCCACCCGCGTACCCTGGTGGATGAATTGGCCGTCCACGTCGAACCACAACCGCTGAACGGCGCCCTCCCGGGCGGGCAGGCCGGGGCAAACGTCGCGGTCGAACCGTTGATCGCGGGCCACGTCGACTTCCCCCGGGCGGCGATGGTCGACCAGGGCGGCAGCTTCAAGACCCTGCGCCTCGCCCGCGCGATGTCCAGCTCCAAGCAGGCCGAATCGGTCCCCGTGCCCGCCTTCCTGATCCACCACCCGACCGTCGGCCCGGTCCTCGTCGACACCGGCCTCCACCCCTCGATCGCCAGCGGCGGCTCGGAGAATTTCGGCGGCCTCGCCAACCGCTTCGGCCGGCCGTCCCTGGAAGCCGGGGAAGACGTGCCCTCGCAGCTGCGCGCGAAGGGGGTCGAGCCGCGCCAGGTGCCGGTGGTGGTGATGACCCACCTGCACCTCGACCACTCATCGGCGATCTCCGAGTTCCGCGACTCCACCTTCGTCGTCAGCGCCGCCGAGTGGCAGGACGCCGCGCACGGCTCCAAACCGTCCCTGAACGGCTACCGCCGCGCCCACTTCGACCTCGCCTTCGACTATCGGACCGTCGATTTCGACGGCGACGGGATCGGCTCCTACGCGACCTTCGGGCGCACTTTCGACCTCTTCGGCGACGGTTCCGTGCGCCTCGCGTTCACCCCCGGGCACTCGGCCGGCCACTGCTCGGTGATCTGCCGGCTGGCGGGCGACGACTTCGTCATCGGCGGCGACGCGATGTACATGGCGGGCCAGCTCGACGGCTCCGAACCGCTGCCGCCGCGCCCCTTCGACGCCCACATGCTGCGCCGCTCACTGCAGGAGCTGCGGCTCTTCCACGCTCAGTTCCCGGGCGCGGTGATCACGCCTGGGCACGATCCGGACTTCTATGCCCGGATCGCTCCCCGCTTCGAGTAGCGATCCCCGCGTACATCTCGCGCACGCGGGCGAAGATCTGGTCGGCGACCTCCTGCTGGCGCTCGCGGCTCGGCTCCGCCTCCACCGGGAAGGTCATCGGCTCGCCGTACTCGACCGTCACCCGCGGGAACCGCAGTCGCTTCCAGCCGCGCACCCCGGCCGAGCCATGGATCGCGGTCGGGATGATCGTCACCCCGGTCTCCAGGGCGATCCGCCCGATCCCCGGTTTGGCCGTCCCCAACTCACGCGAGCGCGAGCGGCCGCCCTCGGCGTAGACGAGCAGCAGCTCCCCCTGGCGGATCAGCTCGTAGGCGGTTTCGAAGGCCATCTCGTCGCGGTGGCCGCGGCGCACCGGGAAGACGCCGCCGGCCTTGAGGATGTAGGTGAGGACCGGCGGGCCGAAGAGCTGGGATTTCGCCATGAAGCGCACCTTGCGCCAGAGGTAGATGCCGACGAAGAAGTGGTCGGCCTGGCTGAAGTGGTTCGGGGCGAGCACCGCGGCGCCCTTACGGGGCACGTTCTCGCGGCCGACCGCGGCGACCCGGTAGAGCAGGATCGTCGGCACCGTGACGACGATGCGGGCGAGCGTGTAGGTCCATCCGGCGCCCTTGCGCGCCGACTCGTGGAACTGGTCGAAATACTCCTCCGGGCGGTCGTCCAGGTAGACCTGTGGCTTCATCTCGGGCATCGGCAAGAGCGGCGACGGCAGGCGTCCCCGTGATCGTCCTTACTCTCGGTCCGGGACGGGGTTACGGGGGCGGCCCCGGACCCGACGAACGGCGGGGCCGCGGGGCTCGGCGGCGGAAGCGCCGCGAGAGGAAGACGAGCCCGAAGTCCCGCAGCTGCACGGCGCGGTGGAGGAAGCCGCGGGCGTCGCGACCGGTGGCGCGGTGCTCGAGGTCGATCTCGTACTCCCCCACCCGGTAGCCGGCGCGGACCGCGTCGACGGTCATCCCGATCTCCATGCCGAAGCCACGGGCGAAGGGGAGCACGGCGCGGAGGGTGTCGGCGCGGAGGGCTCGCTGGCCGGAGATCGGCGCCCGCGCCTCGACGCCGCAGAGCCGCCGCTCCGCCCAGCGGGCGAAGCCGAGGGCGACGCCGAAGCCGCCGCCGACCCGGCGCGCGAACTCCGCCACCGCGAGGTCGCACTCCCCCGCCCGCACGGCCTCGACCAGCGGCACCAGGCGCCCGGCGCTCTCGCCGAGGTCGCCGTCGCAGAGGAGAACCAGCGCCGGCGCCGGATCGGCGCTCAGCGCCGCCTCGCAGGCCGCGGTCACGTTGCCGCCCTTGCCGTGCGGCCTGCGCCGCGTCACCACCTGGGCCCCCGCGACCATCGCCCGCTCCCCCGTCCCGTCGCGCGAGGCATCGTCGCCGACCCAGATCGCCGCCCCCGGGAAGGCCGCCCGCAGCGCCGCCACCGTCGCCGCGATCCGGTCCGCCTCTTCGTGCGCGGCGACCACCACGGCGAGGTCGCCGGCGGCGGTCGGGGGCGCGGTTTCCGGCGTCGGTCCCATCGACCCCCATTTTCGCCTCGGCGGCGGCTATTGTCCCCGCCGGTGCCGAACATCGACGCACATATCACCGGCAACGTCTGGAAAATCGAGGTCGCGATCGGCGACACGATCAGCGAGGGCGACACCGTCGTCATCCTCGAGTCGATGAAGATGGAGATCCCGGTCGAGGCCGAGGACGACGGCAAGGTGAGTGAGATCCGCTGCGAGGAGGGCCAAGCCGTGAGCGAAGGCGACGTCCTCATCGTCCTCGAGTAGGTCGGCGATGCCGGAGCGCTCGGCCGGGGGGCCCGAGAGCGAGGCCGGCGGGGCGACGGAGCGCCTGGCGGGCGGCAAGCTGCTGCTCGACCGGCCGGCCGAGGCGGTGGCGCGGCTGCGCATCGCCAACCCGGAGCGCCGCAACGCGCTCGACCCGGAGATCCTCGCCGCGATCGCCGCGGTGCTACCGCGGCTCGACCACGGGATCGCCACCCGCTGCGTGTTGATCACCGGCACAGGACCGGTCTTCTCGGCGGGCTACGACATCGCCGAATTCAGCGACGAGGACTTCGAGCAGGAGGCCGCGGCGCTTGTCGCCCACCCCTTCCAGGCGGCGATGGAAGCGCTGGTCGGCCACCCCTGGCCGGTGGTCGCGGCGATCAACGGGATCTGCCTCGGCGGCGGGCTCGAGCTCGCGGTCAGCTGCGACCTGCGGATCGCCGCCGCGGGGGCGAAGCTCGGCATGCCGCCCGCCAAGCTCGGCCTCGTCTACGGCCACACCGGACTGCGGCGCTTCGTCGAGACGATCGGCCTCCCCCGTACCCGCGAGATGTTCTTCACCGGCCGCAACCTGGTAGCCGCGGACGCGCAGCGGATCGGGCTGGTCAACCAGGTGGTCGCCGACGAGGAGATCGACGCGGCCGGGGTCCGCCTGGCGGGCGAGATCGCCGTCGCGGCGCCGCTCGCCACCCGCGGCAACAAGCGGGTGATCGACGTGCTCGCCGCCAACCCGGTCCTCTCCCCCGCCCAGGAGGAGGAGCTGGTCGAGCTGCACCGCGCCTGCTTCGGCTCGGCCGACTTCCGCGAGGGCGTCCGCGCCTTCGCCGAGAAGCGCCGCCCGGTCTGGACAGGCCGCTAGCGGTGCCGCGCAAGAGCGCCAAGGCGCGCCGCGAGGAACTCGCCGCCGGCGACCCGGTGATGGCAGACCTGATCGAGCGGCTCGGTCCGCTCGACTTCGCCACCCGGCTGCGGCGACGCAAAGAGGAGCGTCCCGCCGACGCCTTCGGCGCGCTGCTGCGCTCGATCGTCGGCCAGCAGATCTCGACCAAAGCAGCGCGGGCGATCTACCTGCGGACGCTCGACCTATACGACGGCCCGCCGACCCCAGAGGCGACGCTGGAGCTGAGCGAGGCCGACCTGCGCGGCGCGGGCTTCTCCCGACGCAAGGTCGAGTACGTCCACGACCTCGCCGCCCGCGTGGTCGGCGGCGAGCTGGAACTGGACCGGATCGAAACCCTCGGCGACGAGGAGGTGATCGAGGAGATCTCCGCGGTGCGCGGGCTCGGCCGCTGGACGGCGGAGATCTTCCTGCTCTTCCACCTCGGCCGACCTGATGTCATTTCAGGAGGCGATCTGGGGATCCGCAGAGCGATCATGATCGAGGACGGCCTGGCGGCGATGCCGACGCCGAAAGAGGTCGAGAAGCGGGCCGAGCGCTGGCGCCCCAACCGCAGCCTCGCCAGTCTCTACCTCTGGGAGTCCCTGCACGCCGTGCCCGAGTAGGCACGCCGGCTTATCGCCTCGCCCACCGGGCACTGGCCCATCCGTCCGGCAAGTCCCCACCCAGCGTGAATGATCGGGGCCGCTTCGCCGAAGATAGGTAGATGCGCCTTCGTTATTGGATCGGACTCGCCGCCGCGCTCGTGGTCGGGGCCGGCGCCGTGGTGGGTGCGATCCTCGCCTACAACCACGACGAAGGCGAATTCCACACCCGCCAGAAGGAAGAGGCGGTGCGGGCGGCGCGCCAGGCGCAGTCGGTCGGCGCCCTCTCGGTCGGCGAGCTGGCGGCCGCGGCGGCCTTCATCAAGGCCGACGACAACAACCTCTCCAAGCACGAGTTCGCGGTGATCGGCCACTCGCTGGTCAACGAAAACGTCCTCCACGCGGCCGCCTTCATCGACGTCGTCACCCAGGCCGAACGGGCCAAATACGAACGCGAACAGGGCTTCCCGATCCTCGAACGCGGCGCCGACGGCGAAATGGTGAAAGCGAAGCGGCGGCCGATCTACTACCCGCTGACCTACACCGCCTCGCACGACGACCAGCTCACCCAACGGGCGCGCGGCTTCGACGTCGGCACCGACCCGTCCCGCGGCCCCTACCTGCGACGCGCCGCCGACGACGGCCGCGCCACCGCGACCGGGGTGATCCCGCTGCTGGTCGGCGGCGTCGGCATCAACGTCTACCGGGCCGTCTACCGCGACGGCGCCCCGACCGCGACCGTCGGCGAGCGCCGCCGCGCGCTGGTCGGCTTCGCCGCGGGCAGCTTCCTGCTGAAGGACCTGGCCTCGGCCGCCGTCGGCACGCTGCCCCAGGACGTCACCGCCCAGCTGCAGATCGCCGACCATACGGTGGTAGGGCCGCAGGGGACGCTCGAAGACCCGGCCCAGGCGCGGATCCAGATCGCCGACCGCACCTGGCTGCTGGTCGTCCACGATCCCGACCGCCCCGAGGTCAGCATCCCGATCCTCTTCGGCGCCGCCGGGATCGCGCTCGCCTTCGTGCTCGGTTCGCTGATCTGGGTCTGGAACCGGGAGGAGCGGATGCGGATGTTCCAGCGCGAGGCCGACGAAGACTCGCTCAGCGGCCTGCGGACGCGGCGGCGGTTCGAGGAAGAGGTGCGCGCGGCGATGGCCCGCTCGCGCCGCGAGGGCACCACCGGCGCGCTGTTGATGCTGGACCTGGACCGCTTCAAGGAGGTCAACGACACCTACGGCCATCCGGCCGGCGACCGGCTGATCAAGGAAGTCGCGGCGGTACTGCGGCGGCGCACCCGCGAGGGCGACGTGCTGGGGCGGCTGGGCGGCGACGAGTTCGCGGTGGCGCTGCCGACCTGCAGGCCGGAGGAGGCGAACGTGGTCGCCGAAGCCATAGTCGGGGCGATCCGCAACCACCGGCCGATCGAGGAAGAGACCGACGGGGTGACGGCGAGCGTCGGCATCGCCCTCTTCGGGCTCGACCCGCTGATGAGCTACGCGACGCTGGTCTCCGAGGCCGACACGGCGATGTACGCGGCCAAGGACGCGGGCGGCGACGGCTTCCGCGTCTTCCACCCGGAAGCGCTCGGGATCCACGCCGGCGGGCACCTGAACTAGCGGCCGAGTTCGGCGCGCAGGCGGAGGACGCGGCCGGCGGCGGCGAGGAACGGGGCGCGCTTCAGGCCGCCCTTGTGAAGTTGGGCGACCAGGGCCTCATGGCCCGCAAGGGCGCTGGGCAGGTCGTCGAAGAGCAGCAGGTCGTCGCCCGCGGCGGCGCCGTCCACCGCCGCTTCCCGCTGGCCGGCGAATTCGGCGACCGCGGTCGAGCCGAGGCTGTCGGTGATCGTCACCCCACGGAAGCCGAGCCGGCCGCGCAGTTCCCCGGTCACGATCTTGTGGCTGAAGGCGGCGGGGCGCGGGGACAGCGCCGGGTAGATCGCCGTCGCCAGCATCACCAGGCGGCCCCCGGCGGCGATGTAGGCGCGGTACGGAGACATGTCGACGCTGCGGAGCTCGGCGCGGGAGAGGGTCAGGCTCTGGGCTTCGAAGTCGGTATTTTCGGTGGCGCTGCCGAGGCCGGGGAAGTGCTTCGCGGTCGCCGCGACGCCTTCCGCCTGGAGGCCGGCGGCGAACGGGACCGCGGTCTTCGTCACCGCTGTGGCGGTGCCGCCGAAGGCGCGATCGGTGTCGGCGATCACCCCGCCGGGGCGACCGACGTCGAGGACCGGGGCGAGGTCGACGCTGACCCCGAGGCTCTTCAGGTTGGCGGCCGTGAGTCGCCCCTGCTCGCGCGAGTAGGCCGATCCTTCGCGGCTCATCGCCGCCGCCGAGGCTTCCGGCGGCCCGTCCACCCGCTTGACTTCGCCCCCCTCCTGGTCGGTCATCACCAGCAGCGGCAGGTGGGCGAGGCGGCGCGGGCGCGGGACCGCCTGGACTTCGTCGATCAGGGCGCGGCCGGCGGCCCGGGTCGGGAAGTCGGCTTCGAAGAGGACGACCCCGGCGACCTTGCCCTTGGCAATCGCTTCGTGCAGTTCCGGGGTGAGGCCGGTGCCGTCGATCGAGACGACGATCCGCTCGCCCGCGAGTTCGCCGGGGCGCAGGGTTTCGGCCAGGGTCGGCTGCGGTTCTTCGGTCGTCGAGGAGCCGCCGGTAGAGCCGTCGCCGCCCGATCCGGAGCCGTTCGAGGAGCCCGTACCGCCCGCTCCAGAGCCACCTGAGCCGCTCCCGACCACCGCGCCGACCGCGAAGCCCGCCGCGGCCAGGCCCGCGAGCACGGTCAGGGTGAGTCGCCGGCGCCGCGCCCTCGCCCTCTCCATGCCGCCGATGCTACAAACGGGTGGATTTTCGCCAACCCGAACCCCCCGACCGGAGTGCACGTATCCGCGCGGCGTCATAGCCTTGGGTGGGTCCGGAACCGCAGGAAAAGGAGCGCCATGCCCTCTCTGATCACCCCCGAGGAAGCCCTCGAGCTCGGCCGCCTCTCCGACCGCGCCGAGA
>ERZ778021.2323-NODE-2323-length-17269-cov-7.686418_pt1 | contig 17269 bp, 21 predicted proteins | sample MGYA00375751_ERZ778021 | MGnify/ENA primary metagenome ERZ778021 (study PRJEB29350, sample SAMN05389814) | bioreactor metagenome | isolation source: Thiocyanate stock bioreactor | place: South Africa: University of Cape Town | collected 2013-08-29 ... | reverse complement strand
CTCTGGGGTCTATGGGCCCCTATCGAGGTGTCCTATTTCATTGGACCATGACACATCAATGGCCAATTGATTTGCCGGGCCATGGTCGAGACAAAAGCGGTCCCAGCGTCAGCCATCGCCAGAAAACTCGAAGAGCGCGTGGAGATGCTCCTCCAGCAGACAGGTCGCAAGCCTGGGAAGAAGGAGTTGAAGGAACTCAAGGAGGAGATCCGCCTGTCGATGCTGCCGTACGCGATCCCCAAGCTGGCCACCTGCTGGGTGTGGCTCGCCCCGCAGGCTGGGTACCTCTACATAGACGCCTCAACGCAGTCGCGCGTCGACGACCTGGTTTCTTTGTTGGTCGAGCTGGTTCCAGGCCTTTCCGTGGCGCAGCTGGCAACCAATCTCGCGCCGGCCGCGGCAATGTCGAGTTGGCTCAGCACTCAGGAGCCTCCATCGTCGTTCACCGTGGACCGCGAGTGTGAGCTAAAGACCCCAGACGATTCGAAGTCGGCAGTGCGCTATGCACGCCACGCCCTTGATATCGCGGAGATTCAAGGCCATATCCAGGCGGGCAAGGTGCCAACCAGGCTCGCGATCACATGGGACGATCGAGTCTCGTTTGTCCTCACAGACAAGCTGCAGCTGCGAAAGGTGGACTACCTCGATACGGTGTTCGATGGCCGCGACAGCGATAGAGGGGTGTTCGACTCCGATTTCGCGATTGCGACGGGGGAAATCGAGCGCCTTGTTCCTGATCTTGTGCAGGCACTTGGTGGTGAGCTCGCGTCGGCATCGCGATGAAACCAACCTTGCAGCCAAGCCAGCCGACCCGTCCGTGGCCGTTCAAGGTCGGCGAACAGTTGCCACCCCAGTGCACCAGTCCGACCCTCTTGCGCACGCTCCTGTCCAACCTGGGTCCCCTGGCAGAACAGGAGCTGGCCCAGGCCGCCGGGCTGGACAACCCAAGTCTCGTGCGTGCCCTGCTCAAGCTGGACCTTTGCCTAGGCAAGGTGCAGTTCGTCGACGGGCGATACCAAATCCTCCCTGAGCTGAATCCGGAAGAGCAATCTCGCATAGAGGAGGCTACTCGCTTTCTGGAGGCCCGGGGGTTTGTTGTTTCTAGGAAAGCAAATGCCCAACCCCAGTATTAGTAGCCCGCCCGCCGACTATGGACGAAAACGACTTACACGAGCTCAAAGCAAACAGCTCGCTTGGAAACTGATTTCTGATTTCTGGATTCCCCCCGCGTCGCAGAGCACGGTTCCCGATGGAATCCCTGTGCCTCCAGCAAGTGAATCTCGCGCACTGCAAGCTCGCAACGGTAATTTGTGTGATTAATTTTCAGATGACAGTGATTAGTAGCTTGCTTGTCGCCAAATTAAAGATATGATGTCTAGTCTATTCCACCATTGAATTGAAAGATGACAACTTATAAAGAACTGCTTGAGCAGCGGAATTCGCTGGATGCCCAGATTCAGCAGGCTCGCAACCGAGAACTGTCTGATGCGACTGCTAAGGCCCGGGCATTGGTGGCGGAATTTGGACTGACGTCGGAAGATGTCTTCGGGAAGCGCAAGGCGGTTTCTTCGAGGGTCGGCACCAAGGTCGCACCAAAGTACCGCAATCCATCGACTGGCGAAACCTGGACCGGCCGAGGTAAGCCGCCAAAGTGGATCGCTGATGTAAATCGCGAAGAGTACCTCATCCCCGCGTAGATCGCCACCCAATTTTATAGATTAAAGGCCCGCTCGGGCCTTTTTGCTTTTCTGGCGCTGCTTCGGGAATCTGTAATCCTTCGCCGACTGCCATCTCGCCGTTATTAGTTCGGCTTCATCAAGTGATGTGGATACCCATCAGGAAATTTAATCCGCCCTACCCTCAACAAGAGAAATCAAATGGAAACCTCACAGAGCAACCAGTCCCTTTCAGCCGTCTTGGATGTACAGCAGGCGCAGCGGGCTGCGAGTGAACGCATCACGGACTTGACCTCAGATGATTGCGAAGAGGCTCAGCGAGTGGAAGCCATGAACGCGTATGCAACCACAGTAGATCAGCTAGTCACCCTGCTAGGACATGCCGCTCATTGCTGCAGTGTCGATATCGACCTTTGGACAAGGTATTCGGACTTGTTTAAGTCGATCGAGGGTTCTCGGCCCCGGCACCACGTCACGCGCGACGAGGTGCAAGAATGGCTGTCCACCCCGCAGTCGGCCTCCTACAGCGGCTTCATGACCCACGCTGGCGAACGCCTGCAGGTGGATTTCATGGCGCCCCGCGAAGCCTCCCAAGAGGCACTCGACTCAGCCTTCTTGAACACCTTGGCTCAACAGGTAGAAATCGAGTACCTCCGTATTGGTTGATCGCCACGTCGGCCACTCACAACCCCCGCCCTTAGCAGCGGGGGTTTTTTGTTATCTGAAGCGACAGCGCAATTGGTCCTGCATGCGTAGCACCGTCACGCGACGGATCGCATTTCCGGCGTCCTTGGCTTCCGCCCGGGCACGAAACCAGCTTCAATGGGGATCAATCAGTGACCTACACCAGTTACTTCCAGTGGGAAGAAAGAATCATCGAGATCATCGAGCACACCGCCGAACTTTGCAGATCGGACGCACAGGCAGTCGTGGAAGGCCAGCCAGTCGTGCTCAAGCAACTCTGGGACCGTCGCGATTCCCCGGACGTCGCGTCTGACGCCGTGTTGAAGGCGGCTTGGCGACAAGGATAGCTGCCGCCCGAAAGAGAGCGCCCCGCTTGTCGGCCACCTAAACCCCCGCCCCCTCGGTCATTGACCAGGGGGCGTTTTCATTTGCGGGAAGTTATCAGCGGCGTCGCGGCATTCAAGAGGGTATTCGGTCAGGGCAGACGCCCACGGACCGTTTTTGTAACCGGCACATGCCTTGCGCTTGCCACAACACTCTTGGAGAATCACTATGCAACTCGCTTCTCGTTTCGCTTCCCGTTCCCCCGTCCTGCGTTCTCCTGTTCCGCTGAGCGATGACCAGATCCGCTTGGTTGCCCCTTCGATCTTTGCTGAAGAAGCCCATGACAGCCGGTCGAATCGCTACAGCTACATCCCAACTTCCGTGGTGCTCAACAAACTGCGAGGGGAGGGCTTTCAACCTTTCATGGTCACCCAGACGCGCGTGCGCCGAGAGGACCGCCGCGAGTTCACGAAGCACATGATCCGACTGCGCCACGCAAGCCAGATCACCGGCAGTGAGGCCAACGAGATCATTGTTTTGAACGCGCGGCGGTCCTCTCGGCGCACGCGCACGATGGCTCGAGCAGCTATCAAATGCTCGCGGGAATGTTCCGCTTTGTTTGCTCGAATGGCCTGGTATGCGGCGACACCGTTGCAGACGTGCGGGTCCCGCACAAAGGCGACGTTGCCTCACAGGTCATCGAAGGCGCCTACGAGGTGCTGCAGGGCTTCGATCGCGTTGCAGAGTCTCGCGACTCGATGCGCGCCATCACCCTGGATACGCACGAGGCGGAAGTCTTTGCCCGGTCCGCATTGGCGCTCAAGTACGACACCGAGGTCAAGCCCGCGCCGATCACCGAGGCACAGCTCCTGCAACCGCGGCGAAATGCAGACGCAAAGCCCGACCTCTGGTCGGTGATGAACGTCTGTCAGGAGAACGTGAGCAAGGGAGGGTTGCGCGGCCGCACCGCCACCGGCCAGCGCCGGCAGACGCGCGGGATTCAGGGCATCGACCAGGACATCAAGCTCAACCGCGCTCTGTGGCTACTCGCCGACGGCATGGCCAAGCTCAAGGCGTAGTCGTCATGCGATTCTCTCGATACCCTCGCGTGGAGGTATTCGAGTGGACGAAGCGCAAGCTCACGCTCGCGGAGAGGCGGCCCCAGCGCCAGGCAATGAAGCTGGCCAGCAACTACCCGCTGATTGCCTCGGTGCTGGAACCACCGCAGGCATTCGATCTTGAGCGAGAGACCGAGAGTCGGCGTCTCGCCTACCAACGGAGTGAGCAGCGGATGCGGGCCTTTCATGCACGCATTTGGCGCGAGTCCCGCAAGGACTTCTTCCTGGCGAGCGACGCGCAGCGGGCATTGATCCGCTCCGCTTGGCTCGAATGGAGAGGGCCGACAACGTCCACGTACTTCAGGTATTTGGTCGACCTCCACACCGGCGTCATGAAGGCCAGAAGCGAGCGCTTCCGTGCTGCTGAAAAGCAACGCAGGCTTAGCATCCTGGCCCTCAGCTCCAGCCAGCTGCAGATCCAATAGGACTAGCACTACCCAACCCCCGGCCTAAACAGCTGGGGGTTTTTTTTGCGCGGCGCCCGGTTACTCCGTTCCTTCAAGCAAACAACCAGGTACCCGCTGGGCATGCGCACCGCATGCCTAACCCTATCAACCACAACCTGGAGATCAAATGATCGAAACATTCAGCATGCAAGACCTGCCTGCAACCTGTGTCCTCTATGACAAGCTGGCGGCCGGCGCCTGGCTGCGTATCGACGCCAACGCGATAGGCTGGGACGACGACTTTGAGGCCCTCGTGGGAACGAATGCCTACGGCCAAGACTATGTCTGGGGGGCGCTGACTCTCGAAAAGGTCGAGCAGTGGCGGCAGCGGCTTGTCGATTCCGGCAACTTTGGTTTTTGCCCTGACCGCGAGGAGGAGCACTTGGACGTCCTGGCTCTGCAGTTGCATCTGAGTAACCTTAACGTTACCATTCAAAATGGCTGCGCGGCTTGAGGAGTACGTGCGCGAGGACGGCACCAATCCCTACAAGGAGTGGTTCGACAGCTTGGATCTCCAAGCGGCGACCAAGGTGACGATCGCAAAGGCGCGCCTGGAGCTCGGGAACACTTCCAACGTGGAGTGGTTCCGCGGCATCGGCGAGTACAAGATCAATTGGGGCCCAGGCTACCGAATCTATCTTGCGAAGGACGGTGAATCTCTCGTGGTGCTTTTCGGAGGCAGCTCGAAGAAGAACCAACAGCGTGCAATTGACCAGGCGGTAGCGCTGCATGAGGAATACAAGGCCAGGAAGAAGGCCCAGACCCCAACGAAGAAAGGTGGACCGCGATGAGTCTCACGCGAGATTTCAAGCTGACGGTAGTAGAGCGCGTACGGCGCGAGCCGGAGTTTGCAAGAGCACTCCTGGATGAGGCGGCAACGCTTTTTCTCAATGGTGAAACCGATACAGCACGGCTGGTCCTTCGAGATCTGGTCAATGCCACTGTAGGTTTCGAGCAACTTGCTACAGTGACCAAAAAACCCAGCAAGAGCCTGCATCGGATGCTGTCCCCCCGGGGAAATCCGAGCATGGATAATCTTGCTGCGATTTTTGGCGCGGTACGAACCGGACTGAAAGTGGACTTCGACGTGCGTGTTGTCGAGGCTGCCTGATTGGAGGGCTCAAAATATATCCCACATGGCATTGCCATGGGGGATTCTTATATTCAAACTGCTGGCTCATTCATTCGGCCAGCGCCAAATGGACTCCTCAAAAATGAAACAAACCCAAGATAGCACACCAGTACTTGTCACTCTTCGCTCGGCAATTGCGCTGCGGCAAAATGCTATCGAGATTTCCTACAAGCTGTCTGCAATGTGTCTGCTCGGCGGAATCATGATCGGGGCCTTCCTCATAATGATCCTGATACCTGAGCTTGGCTCGATGAAGAACGGGCTTCAACCAGTCCATCTCGTAGCACTTGTGCCAGGAATCATCGCGGTGGGAATTGGGCTGATGCCTGGAAAGAAGCCGCAACGCATCCCCTCGCTTACACACCAAGAGATCGAAAGCATGAAAAGCACGATGGGACTTTCTGCCGAACTGGTGGAGCGTACCAAGGCTCAAGTTCTTGTCGTTCGCGACCACCCGGCAAAATAGAACCCTTATTGAAACACCCCAGATGGGCACGGTCCCCTCTGGGGATGGTGTCTGTCCACCTGGAAAAGGCACAACCCGTGGCAGCATTTCAAAGCAAGCAGCATTTCCTCGAAGGGATGGTATATCCGCTCTCTTCTGATGCCGAAACAAATCCACCAATAGCCTGCAACTTCAAGGTAGGCGACAAGGTAGATTTCACCAACGACTATGGTGTGGTTTTTCGAAATGAAACTGTGACAGGTTTCTCACCAACAATCGAAGGTGGTAGGTTCGTTTATCTTGACTGGGCTTCCTGGTGGTTCCCGGCGAAGCCCGAGAAACTCAATATGTCTTGCGAGTAATGAACTCCGCAGAATTCCAAGTACTTTGGACCGTGAAACTATGGGACGGATTTTCCAACCAAGAGTTTCAGCGGCGAGGCTCCTATGAGCAGGTTGCAAACTCTCTTGCGGGATGTCCCCCTGCATACATTTGGTCAATCTCCGGTGAACCGGTTCGTTCCTTAGACTGCAAAGAACCAAGATAGGCCGACGGCCTCAAGCGCGAATAGTGCGCTCAAATAGAAAGCCCATCCAAATCACGGATGGGCTTTTTTCTGCCTATACCTCTTTGGAATGATCGCCAATACCGACCGAGAAGCCATCCATATTTATGCTCTGCTGTATGACGGCGAAATTTGACTCATTAACTCGTTAAAATCACTCTCCGAAACAGAATGAAGCGGCTCAAATCTCCCTCCTTCACCATCGAAGATGTACTGCGAACAACGGCAATCGTCAGCTTGCTCTTCGCAGTTTCGGCAAGGGGATGAGCAAATCTCGACCATTCGGTCGATAGCCTCGGACGGGTCACCGGAATCATATGGAGATGAATAGTCGCTGGTTGAGGAGGGTATGTTGCCCATTGCGAACTTCAGTACACCTTCTGCGTCTTCGAAATTCCAATTTGACAGTGCCTTTAGACCTGGAAGAAGCACTGCACGGCAATAGTCGAATCTATATTGTTCTAGATGACACAATACACGCCCGTCGTGCTCGACCAGACTTTTGAAGGAAATTTGCCCGTAGCGGTCACCGAGGTCGACGTATCTATCTGGTTTGATTCGGATATGTTTCAGCGCATTGTTGACGGCATCTATCAGTTCCATTTTTCGGTTAGAAATATGTGCTCCATCAACTGCAAATAGTTCGTCAAAAGACTTAATCAAATTCGCACGGCTTTCCTTGATTCCTGCCGCAGACCGAATGGCCTTTAGATAGTCAACACTATGCGCCAGTATGAGATTGGCACCAAATGCCTGATGGAGTGATACTCTATTCTTTCTAACGGTTGTTGCGATTTCTAGTTTTGCCGGCTCAAGAATAAACTTGATGTAGTGCATATAGTCTTCGCAGGCTTCTTTGACTTCTTCGGTCATAGCTGGAAGCTTGATCTCTACCGGATGCTCTTTCGGTGCGGAAACATTAATAATTGCCATGTTTTCTATATTATTGGAATCCGCATATTTGCAGAAAGGTTTGCCGGCCAACTGTTGCCAAATCTGCGGCAAACATTTAGATTCAGGGGATAGAACGGTGCTGCTGCAATGGGAGCTAAGACCTGGTGGGCGACGCCGTAGTATTTTTTGCTTTGACGTACAGCACCCTTTGCGTCTGACCCGGCGAAGTTCGTTCTTCTGTCTCAAAAATATCTGACTTGGAGCGCACCAGATCCGATAGCTTTTTAAAGCCGTATAGCCGCGAGTCGAACTCGGGCTGCAGTTTGGTCAGATAGCCACCAAACGTACCAAGATGAGCCCAACCAGAGTCGTCGCTGGAAAGCTCCAGCGCTTCCAAGACAAACTGTTTTGGAAATTCGGGCACTGCGAGTGGCACCGGCGGTTCCACTTTCACGGCTGCATCAGCCTGCGCAGGCTTTGCACCAGGAGCCGTAGCGGTGTTGCTAGCAGTCGGCCTCAACACCTCCGTGAAAATGAATTTGTGGCATGCGCTCCTGAATGCCTCGGGCGTTTTGTGTTCACCAAAACCGATGACCGTGACGCCTTCTTCTCGAATGCGGGTTGCGAGACCTGTGAAGTCGCTATCGCTTGAGACCAGGCAAAACCCATCGAACTTGCGGGTATAGAGCAAGTCCATGGCGTCAATGATGAGCGTGCTATCCGTTGCATTCTTCCCGGTGGTGTACGCGAACTGCTGAACCGGCTTGATGGCATGGCGTTGCAGCACCTTTTTCCAGGATGCGCTCGTCGGGGCAGTGAAGTCGCCGTAGATCCGCTTCACGGTAGCTTCACCGAAGCGCGCGACTTCCGCGAGCAGGCCGTCAATAACGGCCGCCTGTGCGTTGTCGGCATCGATCAAAACCGCGAGCCGCATTGTCGGCTCGTCGGCGCTTTGCTTAGTTGAGACCCGTGGTGCTGTCATTGAACGTGTGGGGTTGAGTTGTGCGATGCCCGATTCTCGTCCGAACTGGCCGGGGGAGGGCCGTGTGCAGCTGGTGCACTGGCGTGAGCGCATGGAGATAGAGAATCTGACCGCCCTGTAGGTGTATTGGTGCTGCTTGCGGCCGAAATTCAAGCCGGGCGGCACTGTCATGCTACGAAATTCGCCCTACAGCGCAGTCCAAACCAGGGGGCACTTTCTACTTTGCATAGGCGGGCATATACTGGCTATTCATAAGGGGTATCTATTTAGCTCCAGTGACGTCAGAATGGCTGGATGGAAACCCAGATGCTAACGCCAACTCCTGGACAGGACTACCCTCGCACCTGGAACGAATTTCTTGACTGGTTTGCCACCGAAGAGGCCTGCCAGGCGTTCCTGGAGAAGCTGCGCTGGCCCCAAGGCTTCGTCTGCCCGCGTTGCGGCAACGCTGGTGATGTGTACCGCGCCAGCCGCACCCGCCTGATGTGCCGCTCATGCCAGTACCAAGGCACAGTGACATCTGGAACCATCTTTGACAAGACGCGCACACCGCTGCGTGTCTGGCTGGCTGCAGCTTGGTACCTGACCAATCAGAAGCAAGGCGTGAGCGCCCTGGGGCTGCAGCGCGTATTGGGTTTGGGGAGCTACCAGACCGCCTGGACCATGCTGCACCGGTTTCGACGTGCCATGGTCCGCCCGGGCCGGGACAAGCTCAAGGGGCTTGTCGAGGTGGATGAAACGTACCTGTCCATCACGGATCGCAAGAATCCCGCCACTCCAGCAGGGCGCAAGAGCAGCACCACCAAAGTGTTGATGGTCATGGCGGTGGAGATTGTGGAGCCCAAGGGGTTTGGACGCATCCGGTTGCGCCGCATTGACCGAGACGCCGCCACCTACGTCATCCCCTTTGTGCAGGAGGTAGTCGAGCCTGGAGCCCAGGTCCGCACGGATGGTTCGGCGGCATACCGCGCGCTGGGAGAGCTGGGTTACACCCACCAGCGCACCGTCATGCTCGGCTCAGGTGTACCCGCCCATGTCTCCATGGCGGGAGTGCACCGGGTCGCCTCACTGGTACAGCGCTGGGTGCTGGGAACGCACCACGGTTCTGTGCAACCCGAGCACCTGGACGCCTATCTCGATGAATTCGTGTTCCGCTTCAACCGGCGCACATCCAGCTCACGCGGGATGCTGTTTTACCGCTTGCTGCAGCAAGCGGTGGTCACGCCGCCAGTGACGTATGGGGATGTCGTGAGCAAGAACACCGGGGAGAGGCAATCGGATACTATTACTGGATAAAATCACAGTATCAACGGGCTACTGGAGCTAAATAGATACCCCTTCTATTCATACAGTATTTGTGCCGATGACCGCCCCCGTCTCCCGTCCATGCCAGTTCCCATCCCTTCTGCTTCTGGCGCCTTTGATCCTGGCAGCCTCCCACGTCATGTGGCCGAGGCTGTCTGGCGCGGCGCGGAACTGGGCGATTCCATGTCGCGCACTGTCTCGTCGGGCTTTGCTGAACTGGACAGTGAGCTTCCTGGCGGTGGCTGGCCAACCCACAGCCTGACCGAGCTGCTCATGCCCCAGGCGACCCTCTGCGAGTGGCGCCTCCTCAGTAGGTCCATTCCCTCGCTCATGTCCTCTGGCGGCAGGATCTACCTGATCGCCCCGCCCAAGCAGCCGCATGCCGCAGGCCTGGAGCAGTTGGGCCTGAACGCGGATCAGGTAGTGTGGATCCATGCGTCTACCCCCGTGGACCGCCTCTGGGTGACTGAGCAGATCGTCAAGTCCGATCCCGCCGGTGCGGTGCTGTCCTGGCTGCCTCAGGCACGGCCGGAGCAGATCCGTCGGCTGCAGATCCACGCCCAGTCCTGCGATGCTCCCGTGTTTCTGTTCCGCCCGGTGACAGCACTGACCGATAGCTCTCCAGCGCCGCTGCGTGTCGCTGTGGCCCCGGCCAACGGCTGGCAGCTGGAGGTCCGCATTCCGAAGCGCAGGGGCGCGTCATTGGATGAAGCCTTGTACCTGGCAGCGATGCCGGGCAATCTGGAGTCGGTGGTTCCGCCCCGGCTCAAGACCGTGCCGGCCACCGTCGCCGCACTCACCCGTGAGGAGGCCTCCAATGCTTGGGCATTGGGCCGCGTTGCTCCCCATCCCTCTGCCGGCCAGCCCGTCTCCCATTGATGCGACATCCCTCGGAATCTGGGCCCTGCAGTTCACCCCTCGGGTGGCTCTGGTGGAAGGTTCCGTCGTCGCAGAGGTATCAGGAAGCGCGCGCCTGTTTGGAGGTATGGAGGCACTGCACTCCCTCATCGAAGGCGGTGCTGCGGAGCTGGGTGCCCGCATTGCCTGGGCCCCCACAGGCACGTCAGCGCTCGCCTTGGCTCGCCACGCACCTGGGGAGGCCGTTTTCGACGGTTTTCGCGCTCCATTGGCCAAGATCCTGGACCCCTTGCCGCTGCAAGCAATCTCGGCTGTGAGCAAGCACCAGCCCACTCTGGCCCGCGTGGGCTGCCGCACGCTCGGCGACGTGCGCAGTCTCCCACGTGGGGGCCTGAGCCGTCGCTTTGACAAGGAACTGCTAGCCGCCCTCGACCAGGCGTACGCACTAAGGCCGGAGGTCTACGAATGGATCAGCTTGCCCGAGACGTTCCATGCAAGTCTAGAGCTGACGTCGCGGGTAGAGACTGCGCCAGCCCTGCTGTTCGGCGCCCGGCGCCTGCTCGTGCAGATGGCGGGATGGCTGGCCGCGCGCCGCATGGGGGCCACTGCCTTCACGCTCAGGTGGTGCCACGACGTCATGCGCGCCAAGGACGCCGGCGCCGGTGGCGAGCTGACCGTTCGCACTGGCCAGCCCACACAGAACGTTGAGCACTTCGCGCGGCTGCTGGCCGAGCACTTGGCCAAAGTCCAGCTTGCGGCCCCGGCCGGAGACATCGAGCTACTCGCCACTGAGGTCTTGCCGATCATCGAAGAGAGCCGGTCCCTCATCCCAGAGACCTTGCGCAAGGGCGCCAATACAGATCTCGCCTTGGAGCGAATCCAGGCACGCTTGGGGAATACCTGCGTGCGCCGCCCGGCCTTGTCTGCGGACCATCGGCTGGAGTGGATGCAGAGTTGGGAGTGCAATGCCCAACGGAAGTCTTCGCAACCGCCCTACGAACTGCCCTTGCCCAGCTGGGTCCTCGATGAGCCGCTACGCCTCATGGAGCGCGACAACCGACCGTACTACCAAGGGCCACTGCAACTGCTCCTAGGTCCTGACCGCATCGAAGGCGGCTGGTGGCAACGGAGTGGCGAAGGCGCCGATGCGCGACCCCTCAACGTGCAGCGCGACTACTGGCTTGCTCTGAGCGCGCACGCCGGCGTGCTCTGGGTGTTCCAGCAGCGCCTGGCGAGAGACCAGACCGCCTGGTTCCTGCACGGGCACTTTGCGTGAAGCTGGCATGCTGATCCGTCCTTCCCGGTCGCTGCCGGACTATGTCGAACTGAAGTGCGTGTCGAACTTCACGTTCCTACGGGGAGCGAGCGCACCCGACGAGCTGGTGGAGCGTGCCCAGGAACTCGGCTACCAGGGCCTGGCAATCACAGACGAATGTTCCATGACGGGTGTCGTGCGTGCGCACGGGGCTGCCAAAGCGGCGGGCCTGCCGCTGCTGCTGGGATCTCAATTCCAGCTCCAGCCGCGTAACGAGACTGAGGCCCGATTCACGGTGGTGGTTCTCGCCCAGAACCTGAACGGATACGGCAACCTGTGCGCTTTCATCACCAAGCTTCGACGCTCCTCAGAGAAAGGCACCTACCACCTCACCCTTGACCATATCAGCGGTACGGAGCTGGAAGACTGCGTGGTCCTGCTCTGCCCCGACCGCAAGGCCTCGGAGGCGCAGTTGGAAGAGGCCGGGCTCTGGACCCTAAATCAATTCACTGGGCGCTGCTGGATCGGCGTGGAGCAGCTGCGCCGCCTCGACGACGAACTGTGGCTCCACCGCATGCGGCAGCTGTCCGAACTCACGGCGCTCCCGCTGGTCGCGGTGGGTGATGTCCACATGCATGTTCGCTCCCGAAAGCCGCTGCAGGATGTGCTCACGGCCACGCGCATTGGCAAGCCGCTCTCCGAGTGTGGGTTCGCACTGCAGCGCAGCGCGGAGCAGCATCTGCGCACCCGGCTACGCCTTGCGCAGACCTTTCCTGCCGAGCTGCTGGCCGAGACGCTGCAGGTGGCGGCGCGGTGCACCTTCAACCTGGACGAGCTGAAGTACCAGTACCCCGACGAGGTGGTGCCCGCAGGGCACACTGCTGCGACGTACCTGCGACAGGCGACATACGAGGGTGCGGGCCGCCGCTGGCCGGCGGGCATTCCGGGAAAGGTCCAAGGACAAATCGAGCACGAGCTGTCTCTGATCTGTGAACTGCGCTACGAGCACTACTTTCTCACCGTTTTCGACATCGTGGCCTTCGCCCGCTCGCGCAACATCTTGTGCCAAGGGCGCGGCTCGGCAGCGAACAGCGTGGTTTGCTACTGCCTTGGCGTCACCGAGGTGGATCCAGCGCGCATGTCCGTGCTCTTCGAGCGCTTCATCAGCAAGGAGCGCAATGAACCACCAGACATTGACATTGACTTTGAACATCAGCGCCGCGAAGAGGTGATCCAGTACCTGTACCAGCGGTACGGGCGGGACCGGGCAGCGCTCACCGCCGCAGTCATCAGCTACCGGCCGAAGTCAGCGATTCGGGATGTCGGCAAAGCGCTTGGGTTCGATCTGGCCACGGTGGACGCCATCGCCAAGGGCCAGAAGTGGTTCGACGGGGCGGACGTCAGGCTGGAACGCTTTGATGAACTCGGCATGTCCGTGGACGACCTCGCAGTGCGCCAACTGATCACGCTCACCAGCCAGCTCATCGGGTTCCCACGGCACCTGTCGCAACACACAGGCGGCTTTGTGCTCACGCGGGATTTGCTGTGCCGCATGGTGCCGGTGGAGAACGCATCGATGGCGGACCGCACCGTGATCGAATGGGACAAAGACGACCTCGATGCGGCAGGCCTGCTCAAGGTGGACGTGCTGGCCCTGGGCATGTTGTCCGCGATTCGAAGGGCCCTGGACATGGTCGGCCGTCGACGTGGCCATCAGTTCAGCATGCAGGACATTCCTCCCGAGGATCGCCAGACGTACCAGATGATCTCGATGGCTGACACCGTGGGCGTCTTCCAGATCGAGTCGCGCGCGCAGATGTCGATGCTCCCGAGGTTGCGGCCCAAATGCTTCTATGACCTGGTGATCGAGGTGGCACTGGTCCGGCCCGGGCCCATCCAGGGCGGCATGGTGCACCCCTATCTGCGTAGACGGCAAGGCCATGAACGTGTGTCGTATCCCAGCAAGGAGCTTGAAGTCGCGCTCGGCCGCACCCTGGGTGTTCCTATCTTTCAGGAACAGGTCATGCAGATCTCCATGATTGCAGCAGGCTTCACCGCCGGCGAGGCGGATGGGCTTCGGCGCGCAATGGCAGCCTGGAAAAGGAAGGGCGGTCTTGAAAAATACTATGACAAGATCGTGCAGGGCATGTTGGCCCGAGGGTACGAGAAGAGCTTTGCGGAGTCGACCTTCCAGCAGATCCGAGGGTTCTCGGAATACGGCTTTCCTGAGAGCCATGCGGCCAGCTTCGCACTGTTGGTCTACGCCTCGTCATGGATCAAACGGCACGAGCCAGCTGCGTTCCTCGCTGCCCTGCTGAACAGCCAGCCCATGGGGTTCTACACCCCCAGCCAGCTGGTCCAGGATGCCAGGCGGCATGGCGTGGAGGTGAGGGCGGTGGACGTGATGTACAGCGACGTCGAGTCCACGCTGGAAGACCTGCCGAATCCTCCGGCGGTGCGGCTGGGACTGCACATGATCCGTGGCCTGCACGCGGCGAGCGCCGCACGCATCATGGACGCGCGCCGCCAGGCCCCTTTCGACAATGCAGAGGAGCTGGCGCGCCGAGCGCTGCTCGAGCACCATGAGATGAAACTCCTTGCGGCCGCCGGTGCGCTGGCCACGTTGTCGGGGCATCGTCGGCAGCAAGTCTGGGACGCGGCCGCGCTGCATGCACCGCCCGAGTTGCTCCAGGAAGCACCGGTGGATGAAGAGTTCCTAGAGCTGCCAGCGGCGCCAGAAGGGGAAGAGGTTGTTTGGGACTACGCGTCGCTTGGACTCACCTTGCGCAGCCATCCCATGGCGCTGCTGCGTAAGAGGTTGGAGAAGTACAAGCTCAAGACCTCCGCGGAATTGCGCAGGATGGCCAACGGCCGCAGCGTGCGCACAGCCGGCATCGTCACGCTGCGCCAGCAACCCGAAACAGCAAACGGCACGGTATTCCTATCCCTTGAGGACGAGCATGGGACCACGCAGGTCATCGTCTGGCGGGATGTCCGGGATGCGCAGCGCCAGGTGTTGCTGGGCTCACGCCTGCTGGCCGTCAAGGGACGCTGGCAGCGCCAGGGCATGGTGTGCAACCTGATTGCAGAACGCTTGGCGGACCTGTCACCGTTGCTCGGCCGCCTGGCCACCGAGAGCCGGGACTTCCGGTAGTCCGAGGGGGCGGCCCCCCGTTATCGGTCCTGGTTCGGCAATACGCCCTGTAGGCGCCGCCTGCCACGTCTTTAACTTGCGGACCTCGACACCGCAAGGCGCCCGTGACCATCGAAACAAACGGAGATTTCCTATGACAACAGATAGCCCTGCCACCACCGCAAGCCCGTCGATTGAAGAGCTGCAGGCAGCCCATGCCACCCTTTCCGGCTTCATCGAACACCTCGACGAGCAAGACCGAGACATCCTGGCCCACTGCTTCGCTGCACGAGACAAGCTCACCGAGCCATGCATGGGCGACTACGTGCTTTTCCCGACGGGGGAGCTCGAACGTTTCAGCAACGACCAGCGCGCTGGCCTGCAGACCTCCCCCAGCGGCAGCTTCTATCTCAGCCGCTCAGGATATGGCAGCTTGAGCTGCGGCGCGTTGAATCCTTCAACCCCACGGGACGCGCTCCGAAGCACCGATATTCGGTTGCCCGGGAAGTTCTGGTTCTTCCATCACTGCGTTGCTGGCCCAGGGCGAGGTGTCTACTTTGAGATTCCATGCCGGGTGTTCACCACCTCTGCGTCATACACCGGTTTCCTTGGAACGACCTTCTCGTCTCCCGAAATCCAGGCATTGAAAGCGCATCTGCGAGCACTTATGTCCGCGACCAAACCGGGATCCTAGGCCGGCAGCAAAAACACCAAAGCCCACGTCTCATCTTCGGATGGGCGTGGGCTTCTTCTTTTGAACATGCAGAATACCGGGCTATGAACGGCCCATTGCGCAACTACTTCAAGACGACCACCACGTTGGCCTGGAACTGGTTGACGTCATGGCGCTTCGTTCCTTCCTCCGCCTACTACTTATGGGATGCGTTTCCGACCAGGGGGTTTTGGCACGCCATAGGTGGATTGCTTGGTCTTCTTGTTGATTCACCAGCACAACTGAACCAGTGATCACGAAGAATTTTGAGCCACTGGTTAAAGAAGAATTCGCTCAGTCGTTTGTGGATAAGTCTAAGGTCTGATCTGTTTCTTCTGGTCCTTTCTTGGGCTTGGTCTTTAGGGATTTCTTGGTCATTGCCTGCGCGCTGGAGTTTCTAAAGCGCCAGCTCGCATTGCCGGTCTCCACGATGTGGCAGTGGTGCGTCAGCCGGTCCAGCAGTGCTGTGGTCATCTTGGCATCGCCGAACACAGTGGTCCATTCCGCAAAGCTCAGGTTTGTGGTGATGACCACGCTGGTCCTCTCGTAGAGCTTGGACAGCAGGTGGAACAGCAAGGCCCCACCAGACTGCGTGAACGGCAGGTAGCCCATCTCATCGAGGATCACTAGGTCCACGTACATCAGGCGATGTGCCATCTGGCCTGGCTTGCCTTGCTGCTTCTCCTGCTCCAGCAGATTGACCAGCTCGACCGTGGAGAAGAACCGTACGCGCTTGCCATGTGCGCGGATCGCCTCAACGCCCAGACTGGTAGCCAGGTGCGTCTTGCCTGTGCCTGGTCCGCCGACGAGCACCAGGTTGTGGGCCGAGTCCAGGAACTTCATCTCGTGCAACTCGCGCACCAGCGTTTCATCAACATGGGCATGTTCGAACTCGAAGCCGACCAGATCGCGGTGCGCAGGGAATTGCGCCGAGCGCATCTGGTATGCCATGGAGCGCACCTCGCGTTGCGCAGCCTCTGCTTTGAGCAGCTGGTGCATCAGTGTTTCGTGGTCCAGCGACTTCATGCGTGCGGTGCCCACCAGCTCCGGCCAGGTACTGGCCATGCCATGCAAGCTCAGCGACTTGAAGGCCGCGACGATCTCATTTGACATCGTTGTCCTCCTGGCTGCGCAGCGTGTCGTAGCGCGAGACGTTGGCCAGTGGCGGCACCGCCAGCGTAAGCGCGGTGTCCACCAATTCGAGCCGGGCCGGGTGTGCCTCAGACCGCATGCGCGACAGCAGATTGAGAACGTGCTCGCCGCTCACGCGGCCTGCTGCAAGCGCCTGCTGCACCGACTGCAGTACGCCGTCCAGACCGTGCAGCGTGACCGCAGTCAGCACCTGCGCCATGATCCGGTCGCCTCCGGGGTGCTTGAGCAACTGGCGTTGCAGTTCCTGCAGCGCATCGGGCATTGTCTTGAACGGCGCGCCGTTTCTCAGTGCTCCTGGCTTGCGTTCTATCAGTGCGATGTAGTGCGTCCAGTCGTAGAGGGTCTGCTCACGCTCGAAGGAGCGTTGCAGCGCGACCTTGCCACCGTCTGGGCCGAGCACCACCAACGTGTCGTGGTACGCGCGCAGGCTGACCACGGCATTGACCCACTCGCACGGCACGCTGTAGCGGTTGCGCTGGTAGTGAATCAGGCTTGTGGCGGAGACGCGCACCGGGTGCTCGACGTATCCGTCAAGGGGTCTCCTCGTTTTCAGTGCAATAAGTGACGGTACGAAAAGCTAGCACTGGC
>ERZ778021.2322-NODE-2322-length-17272-cov-4.593483_pt1 | contig 17272 bp, 7 predicted proteins | sample MGYA00375751_ERZ778021 | MGnify/ENA primary metagenome ERZ778021 (study PRJEB29350, sample SAMN05389814) | bioreactor metagenome | isolation source: Thiocyanate stock bioreactor | place: South Africa: University of Cape Town | collected 2013-08-29 ... | reverse complement strand
GAGATCATGCCGCCTTCCTTCATGTTGGCGCGCATCATCTCGAAGGTGGCGATGCCGGTCTTGCCGGCCACCGGCACGGCGCGCGCCTGCTGCGGCGGCGCGTAACCGGCCTCGGCCAGCGCGCGGGCTTACCGGAGGGCGACGAAGAGCAGTTCGCAGGCGCGGATGACGAGCACGACCCGCACCCATTTCGAGCGGAACCAGGGGAAGCCGTCGGCGCCCTGCTGGGCCGCGACCGTCGCCAGGACGACCAGCGTCCAGGCCTGCAGGCCCTCGCGCATCATCCCGGTCCGCGAGCCGCCCCAGTAGATCGCGAAGGCGACGAAGGGGACGATGATCCCGGCGACGACCGGCCAGCGCCACCGCTTGAAGGCCTTCCAGAGGCTGATCAGCAGCAGCGGGAAGAAGACGATGCCGATGCCGAACGGCAGCGTCGTCCAGTACTGGAAGAAGAAGTGGATGATGAACGGGGAGTGCCCCGTGTCGGGGCCGACGACCGCGTTCAGGGTGAGGTCGTGGGCGTCGACGAAGGGGACCAGCATCGGCACCAGGGTGTTGCCGAAGGACGCGAGCCGATAGAGGAGCCAGCCGCCGAGCGGCGGGTTCGCTTCGGTGCCGTTGCTGGTCAGGTATTCGACGAAGTTGCTCAGTGAGTAGTCGTTGAGGTTGACGATTCGCCAGGCGACCAGGGCGACCGCGACGTTCGGGCGGCGCCATCGGGCCCCCTTCAACGGCCAGAGGGCTACCAGGGAGATGCCGGCGAGCGGCAGGAGCTCCGAAGGGTGCATCAGGTAACCGGCACCGACCAGGAGGCCGGACTGCCACGGCTTCCTTTCGACGATCCGGACCGCGCCGAGGACGACCAGCGAGGCGCCCATCAGCTTCGGCCAGGTGAACCAGACTTCGGTGATCAGGAACGGCGTCGTCGCCGCGAGCAGCAGCGCGACCCAGGCGACGGCGCTGCCGCCGAGCCGCTTGCCCAGCTCCCAGACCGAGAGGAAGGCGGTCGAGGCCAGCACCATCATCGTCAGGCGGTAGGCCATGAAGCCCTGCGCGTCGAACGGGCGCCAGGGCTGTTCGGCGATCCCGATCGGCGGCGTGCCGCCGCTCATCAGCGTCACCGGCGTCGCGGCGAGGCCGGGAAGCGGGCCGCGGCTGGAGAAGTCGTAAGGCAGGAAGTAGGCGGCGCCTTCTTCGCTGTGGGGGGAGATGCCGTGGGCCGCCAGCTGCGGCAGGATGAAGGAGATGCGGCTGTCGGAGCGGTCGCCGACCTCGAGCGTGCGGGAGATCGTCCCCGCGTACAGTTCGCCCTCCGGTCCCAGCGACCAGAGCGCGCGGGAGATCGCGAAGCCGAGGGTGCAGCCGACGACGAAGAGCGCGCGGCGTTCCTCGCCGTCGAAGACGTCGCCGCCGTCGAGCGCGAGGCTCCCGAGCAGCACCACCACCAGGACCGGCGCCGAGCAGAGCGAGGCGATCAGGCGCGGATCGGCGCGATCGGCAAGCAGCCAGGTCACCACCCCCGCCGCGACCATCAAGGCCAGGCCGGGGAGGAAGAGGAAGCCGAGCGAAGGGCCGCCTCCGCGGCGCCAGATGCGGAACAGGATCCCCGGCCCGAGGACCAGGGTGAGGATCATGCAGGTGGTCAGGAAGACCCGGATCAGGTCGAAGACCTGGTGGGTCGAGTCGCCGACCAGCCCTTCGTTGGGCGGGTTGAGGAGGCCGAGGGCGCAGCCCGCCGCCCCGAGGGCGGCGATGCCGACGAAGACTGCTCTCTCCGCCCTCACCTCGTCCGGATCCTCGCGCGGCCTCCGGCCCGGCTAGGGCTTCTTGCCGATGACCAGGAACTGCTTGCCGAGCAGTTTCCAGGCGAGGGGCGTCTGCAGGTACAGCTTGGTCAGCTGCGGCGAGGGCGGCAGGATGCCGCGGAAGGAGTAGGGGAGGTAGCGGGGGATGGTCCGCTCGATCTCGAAGCCCGCCGCGTAGAGGTGCTCGTCGATCGCGACGTGGGTGAGCGCGACGTAGTGGTCGGCGCAGTCCCAGTACTCCTTCGAGCAGTAGCGGTAGTTCGGCCCCATGATCGCGATCCGGCCGCCCTGCTCCATCGAGTCGCGCATCTTTTCGAGGAAGGCGGCGACCGCCTCCTGGTCGTACAGGTGCTCGAGGAAGTTGGAGACGAAGACGCCGTCGAAGTGGTTCGCGGGCAGCTCGGCGTCCATGATCGAGGCGGTCACGACTTTGGTGTCCGGCTTGTAGAGCGCCTGTTCGTAGGCGACCGCGTCGACCGCCCAGGTCTCCCGCGCGGGCACCGAGCCGATGAACTCGCCGCGGCCGGCGGCCGGGTCGAGGACCTTCTGCGGTTTGCCCATGATCCCGTGGACGTGCGGGCTGATCTCCTTCCAGACCGCGATCCGGCCGTCCTGATCGATGTCCTGGAACCGGTAGTTGTAGAGGCGCTCGAAATTCATATGGCGGCGGACATTAACCGGCTGACCCGGCGCCCACTTCCTCGGTGCAGACGGTGGCGCCCTGCGCGGTGGTCAGGTAGGACTGCCAGGGGTGCGGGGAGGCGTCTTCGGGGATCGTCAGCAGGGAGGTCTGTCCGGCTTCCAGCTGGTTGGTCAGGACCGCTTCGGGGGCGAAGCGCCAGAGGCCGAAGGTGGCCGGGGATCCGGCGTCCACGTGGATCGCGGTCGAGCCCTGCAGGGTCATCGGGAGGCCGGCCTCGGCGGCCCCGGGGGCGATCCGAAGGCAGCTGCCCTGGCCGGTAACCCCGGGCGTTCCTGCGACGAAGGCGGGCGCCGGCCCGGCGCTGTTGGCGACGGGGTCGCCGACGCCGGTTTCGAAGCTGACCCCGAGCGCGTGGACGAGGACGTTGTCGACGGCTTTGCGCACCCCGGGTTCCAGTTCGAGCAGTTCCGCTTCGCTCGCCGCGGGCGAGCCGTGGGCGTCGACCGCGGCGAAGTAGGAGGCGGCGTCGACCGGGACGAGGCTGGCGGTGTCGGCGATTTCCGGTCCCAGGACGAAGGTCGGTTCGACGTCGGGGCGGGCGATTTCCAGCGCCTCGAGCTCGCCGCGGGCGAGTTCGCTCTGCTGTTCGAAGAACTTCAGTTCGTCCTTCAGCGGGGTGATGTTGGAGACGAGGATGATCGCGGTGGCGAGCGCGCAGCCTCCGACCAGCCACTTGCCGGGCCGATAGCCGCGGAAGACCTCGGCGAGCAGGAGGACGATCATCGCCGCGCCGATGTACTGGTAGCGGCTCGCGGTCGGTTCGCGCCCGGGGATGTAGTTGAAGGCGCTGAGGATCCAGAAGGAGCCGGCCGCCATGCCGACGACGAGGATCTGGGGGCGGATCTGCGGCCTGCCGCGGGCCAGCCAGAGGCCGATCAGGAGAAGGAGGGCGACGAAGAGGGCCGGCCCCCAGGTGCCGTGGGCGAAGCCTTCCGAGGTCGGCGTGGCGGTGTTCAGGCCGAGCAGCGAGGAGAGCGCCGAGGAGATCGCTTCGGCGACGTAGATCGGGGCGCCGACGACGTTGCTGAAGCTGAGCGCGCTGGGCGCCTTGTGCCCGTAGGTCTCGTACCAGATGACGTAGAGGACGAGCGGCACGGCGGGCACCCAGAGTCGCCAGAGGCCGCGGCGGCGCCATTTCAGCAGCACGTCGACGCCGGCGGCGAGGGCGAAGGAGACGCCGAGGCTGGAACAGCCGAGGGCGACGACGCAGAGCAGGCAGGCGAGGAAGTCGCCGAGGCCGTCGTCGCGTTCGAGCGCCAGCAGGGCGCCGATGCCGGCGGCGAGCGAGCCGACCAGGGTCATCTCGAAGGGCCAGAGCAGGACGTTGGCGCCGGGGCCGAGGAAGAGCAGGATCACGGCCGGGAAGAGCGCCAGCCAGGGGCCGACGCGGCGCCGCACGTAGACGAAGAGCAGGATCCCGGTGAGGGCGTAGAGGAGGACCGAGATCACCCGCTCGGGACCGACCGAGGTCATCCCGAAGACCGCCAGGCAGAGCTTGTAGATCGCCACCACGAGCGGTACGGGGTGGACGTCGTTGGGGTCGAAGAAGGCCGGCGCGTTGAAGCCGGTGCGGTGGATGACCATGTTCCACTCGTCCTGGAAGAAGGTCAGCCCGGACTGCAGGACGAGGAGGACGATCACCGACACGATCGCCGCGACACCCATCAGGATCGCCGGCGCGTTGCGCGTCAGCGCCGGGTATCTGGCCTGCAAACCGCCCATCCGTGGGCAAGTCTTGCGTAGAGTCGGCTCTCGTGCCGCGCGGAGCCGATCATCCGACCGTGGCGATCGCGATGGCGACCCACGAACCGGACCGCGAGCTGCTCGCCCGCCAGGTCGACTCGATCCGCGCCCAGACGCATGAGGACTGGGTCTGCGTCGTCTCCGACGACGCCTCCGGGCCCGCCGGGGTGAAGGCGATCGAAGAGGTCTTGGAGGGCGACGAGCGCTTCGTCTTCTCGCGCTCGCCGGAGCGCCTCGGCTTCTACCGCAACTTCGAGCGGGCGCTCGGGCTGCTGCCGGAGGGGCCGGAGCTGGTGGCGCTCGCCGACCAGGACGACGTCTGGCATCCGGACAAGCTCGCGGCGCTGGTCGCGGGGCTCGGGGGCGCCGACCTCGTCCACAGCGACGCCCGCATCGTCGGCCGCGACGGGACCGTCATCTCGCCCACCTACTGGACCGGCCGCAAGCCCAACGACGGCGACCTCGCCGCCCTCCTGATCGCCAACACCGTGACCGGCGCCGCCTCCCTCTTCCGCCGCGACCTCCTGCTTCGCGCCCTCCCCTTCCCCGAGCTGCCCGGGAGTCCGTACCACGACCAGTGGCTGGCGGCGGTGGCCCTGGCCCGCGGCGAGATCGCCTACCTCGACCGCCCCCTCTACGACTACGTCCAGCACGAAGCCGCCGTCCTCGGCCACGTCGGCGACGGCCCGGGGAAAGCGAGTGGGGAGAGCGCCGCCGCGGCGTTCGGTGGTGGCAGCGACCCAGCCCGCGGCGCGATGGCCGTCGGCGCCGAGGTGACCGTCCCCCGCGGAGTGCGTTGGCGCCAGGCCTACGAAGACGAGACCCGCCGCGTGGTCCTCACCGCCGAGGCCCTCGCCAGCCGCTGCGAACCCCTCCCCGATCCGACCCGCCGCCAGCAGCTGGCCCGCGTCCTGAACCTCGAACGCTCCCCCGCGGCGATGGCCTGGCTCACCACCCGGGCCCTCCGCCACGCTCACGGCCGCACCGAGACCGCAGGCGCCGAGCGCACCCTCCTGGCCGGCCTGCTCTGGCACCTCACCCACCCGCGCCGCTAGACGGTTGATCCCACGGGGAGGCCGGCGCCGCGGGGGAGCCCCGGGCCCCTTCGATCCGCGGCCGTCGTGGCCGTCCGAGGTGCGTCCTGGGCGTCTCGTGGCGGCCCGGGCAGGCTGTGGCCGCCACGAGACGCCCAGGACGCGAGGCTTCCGGGGGAAGTGCGCGGGTTCTGGCGCAGATCTGGGAGCCTGCATGAGTTGACCACACCCTGGTGTGGTCAACTCATGCAGGGGCCGAGATCCACGCAGCGCGTCCGGGACTCCTCAAGGGACGTGGAGTTCCGCGCCGGACCCGCGCATTTCGTCACGGACCTCTCCCGTGACCCGCACGGGACCCGCACCCTCGCCCTCTCCCCGAGACCCGGGCCGGGTCCCTTTCAGCTTCAGGCGCCGGCTTCAGGCGCCGCGGAGCCGGTCGTCCAGCCGCCGTGGCCACCCGGGCAGTCCCGCCTACCCGCGAAGGCGACGTTGCCGGCTTCGTTGTAGGCGACGTACCGCTGCAGGCAGACCCGATGGCCGTAGGCGCGGGTAAACGAGGACAGGGGTACTTCCGAAATCGGACCCAGTTCTTCGGCGGAGAACTGCTTCATGCGGTAGGTGTGGCCTGGTTGTCCGGCGAGCTTCAGGTAGAGCCGACTGAACGATCCGCGGAGCAAGAAAGTGACGACTTCCATCGGCTGCTTGCGAGTGCCGTCACGTTCGGCCTGCACCAAGCCGGTGTCGACCGGGCCGCAGACTTCGAGTTCCGCTATTTCCCTGTATTCGAGGGTGGCCTCGTTAAGGCAGATCGAGCCGGGTTCTGAGTTCTTGCCGCCGGGGAGGATTTCGGCGGCCCATCGGAAGGGTCCGACCCGCCCTTCGCCCAGGGTGACAGAAGGTCGTTCGGTTGAGCTCTGGTCGGCCGCCGCCGTCGCTGCCACACAGAACGCCAGGGCTGCGGCCATCGCCAGCGACGCTGCAATCCGCCACCGTGGTGTTGAAGGCTGGCGCACTACTTCGTATCGGGCTTGTCGTTGTCAAGCTCTCCGCGCGGCATCTCGAAGAGCGACTGGAAACTGATGACGCGGATCGGCTCTGCGTCGTTCGACGGTCGCTTTGCCGACGCCGCCTGGATCTCGAAGACCTGCTCGTACAGTTCCATGTAGGCCCGCGTGAGTTCGTCCCATCCCTGTTGATCGACGCTGAAGGCGACGCGCGTAAGGTGGTGATCGAAGCGAGTGAGCATCGTGCCCGCCTCAAGTGCGCGTGCCGCGTTCGCCGCGTAGAGCGAGAGGGTCGTTTCGGCGAACGTGCGTCGTTCGTCCTGCGAGCGCCCTTTTTCCTGCTCGCCAGTGATCACCGGCAACTCGATCGCGCGATAGAAGTGCTCAGTCGCACCGCGGACGGGACGGGTCCTCACCCGCTCGATCAGCTTGGCGTCGGCCAATGCGTTCACGTGATATCCGACGTTGCTGACGTCGAGTCGAAGCTCACGGGCGATCTCCGAGGGGCTCGCGTCGCGTTCGGCAAAGATCGTGAGGCACCGCGCCCGCAGGGGATGGGCGACTGCCGCCGCCAACGTAGTCTTGAGCCGTTTCCTCTTTCGACTCGCTGACGCGGTCGCTTCCATCCATGTCCCCTTGCCTATTGGTCGAACGGCTCGGAGCATAGTTGGGTTTTCGACCGTGCAAGCGGTTTTATGCGAAGTTTTGGTCCAGCTTCTGAATATTGCCTGGCGAAGATCCGCTACCCCCGTCTCGAAACACTCGAGTTTTCAGGGAGGGGGTGATCGGAGTGAAGATGTCCGCGAGTTCGGCAGCGCTGCCCAGCTGGTCGATCACGAAGTCGCAGTAGTGACTCGGGCAGCGGTGCCGGTCCCACTCGGCCCGGCGCCGCCTTGCCCGAGTACGACACCGGCCCCCGTTCGCGCAGAACCTGCTGCTTACCTGCCCATTTCTTGGCGTGCAGATTGCCAAGCGAAATTCGGAAGGAGGATTCGCCATCTTCAAATTCTGAGTATTGCTATCAGTTCTTTCATTCGACACGGTTCTTCCCGACAACGGGGTGCCGTGGGAACGCCAGAGTGGCCGCCCCGACCGGACGGCGGCCATGAGGTGAAGGGGAGTACCGATGTCAAAGAGCCGCGTAAGCCGGGTTCTGTCCCTGGCGTTGTTCGCGTCGTTGCTCTGTGGGCTCGTGATCGTCGCGCTCGGCGCCCACGCCAACAGAGCAGTCGGTGAGGTGCCAGCCGCCGCGCCAGTCCAGACCGAAGGAGCCCCCCGCGGAGAAGGCCAGTCGGCGTCGGGAGCCCTCTCGGAAGCCGACCTGTTGCCGGCCGAACCCGCCGGCGAATCGGACCCCGGCAAGGAACTCCCCTCCAACCGCACCGCCGCCTCCGATACCTTCCGCCTTCCCGACGGCAGCCTCGGAACGCGGATCTACCAGGCGCCGATCAACTATCGCGACGCCGCCGGGAACTGGAAGCCGATCGAGGAAGGGTTCAGCAAGGCACCCGACGGCACGATCATCAACGGCGCCAACTCCTTCGACGTCACCCTCCCCGCGACCCTTCAGTCCTCGCCTCTCAAGTTCTCCGTCGACGGCCAGTGGATCTCGTCCCGGCTTGTGGGCGGCGAAGAGACCGAACCCGTCGAACTGAGCAAGGGCGTGGCGACCTACGAATCGACCACCGGTCAGGCCGGGTTCGAATACACGACCCTTGGCAACGGCGTCGACGAGCGGGCCAAGATCCCGGGGCCGGGCGCGCCCACGAGCTACCACTTCGTTCTCGACACCTCCGAAGGATTGACCCCCTCCCTCGACCCGGACGGCGCGGTGCGCTTCCGCGGCGCCGACGGCAAGGTCGTCGCGATGCTGGCGGCGCCGGTGATGTACGACAGCTCCGCTCCTCCGACTCCCTCGTCGGTCTCCAACGACGTCCACTACACGTTGTCGCGGGAGGGCAACGCCGCCTGGAGCCTCGGCCTGGTGGCCGATCAATCGTGGCTCGAATCCGACTCCCGCCAGTGGCCGGTCACGATCGACCCGGCCTTTTTCATCCCCAGCCCCGAACTCGACTGCACTTACAACAACGTCTCGACCCACGTCTGCGCGCTGTCGGGCTACGAATACCTGACCACCTCGGCGGTTTACCACCTCGGCGGCGGCGACGAATACACGCGCTCGATCCTGCGCTTCAGCACGGCTTCGATCCCCAAAAAAGCCGCCGTCATCGCCGCCGAAATCGGCCTCTATGACGAATGGGTGCCGACCAACACCAAAGGCGCCCAGATGCTCCAGGTCAAATACAACTGGGACAGCTCCGTCGACTGGCAACAGACCACCACCTTCAACCCGAGTGCCAACTTCTGGCCTACCCCGGGAGGCGATTACACCTCCGAAGGCGCCGAAAAGACGACCGCCGCGCACCTGGTCGAATCGAAAGCCGAAGGGAAATCCGGCGAAGGCTGGTGGCGCTTCAGCTCGCCGAGCCTCACGGCGGTGGTCGACGGCTGGGCGGGTGGATGGGTGGGCAACTACGGCGTCGGCGTCAAACTCGCCGACGAGACCGACGCGAGCGAATGCACGCCCTCGGTGTGCTACAGCCGCGCCCTGGTGTTCAACTCCTCTGCCAACTGGAGAGGCGCCCATCCTTACCTCTACGCCGTCTACATGCCGGGTACGGCCGACGGAAATGTGGTCTCACCGAAAGACGGCACCACCTCGCCGAAGCGCTTCAGGTTGGTGGCGAAGTGGAAATCCGGGACCGCCAACGGGGTCACCTTCCAATATCGGAGCGGCGAAGGGCCCTGGCAGACGATCCCGGAATCTCAAGTCAGCGACGAAGCCGGCCAGTCGGTGAAATGGCCGCTGACCTACGAAATCGGCGAAACCGAATCCAAACCCGTCTACTGGAACGCCGCCGCGAGCGGGATCACCAAACCGCGGGCAAAGGTTCAGATCCGGGCGATCTTCACCGGCGCCGAAACGCTCCACAGCGACCCGGTCGAGGTCGAACTGAACCGCGACCTGGGCGGGCTCGGCGATGCGGTCGCCCCGATCGGCCCCGGAAGCGTGGACCTCTTGACCGGGAATCTCTCGATATCCCGGGTAGACGTCTCGATCCCGGGCTTCTCCTCGGGGCTCGGCTTCTCTCGCAGCTTCAACTCGCGCGACGCGAAAGTAGAAGAAAAAGGCATCCTCGGACCGGGGTGGAAGCCGGGGTTCTCGGTCGAAGAAGAAGGTGAAGCGGCTTTCAAGAGCGCAAAGGAAGAAACCTTCACGGAACGGGTCGAACTTGAATATGAAGTCGAAAACGAAGAAGGTGAAATCGAATTCGAACCGGGCTTCGAAGAAGTCACCTACCGCTACATGGTGCTCACCGATCTTGAAGGAAACAAGTTCGGCTTCGAAATCGACTCCGCTGGGAACTTTGTGACGCCGCCTCAGGCAGCCGGTTGGACGATGACCTGGGTGGAAGGGACTGAACACAAGCAGTTCCAGCTGGCCGATCCCGGCGGCGGCCTTACGCTCTTCGAAAAGGAAGCCACGGGGTCCGGATTCGTGCCGATCTCGATCTCGCGGAGCGGCGGGCTCAACAAGACCCGGCTCGTCTACGAACTGGTCGGCGGTAAGCGCCGCCTCCACATGGTGATCGGGCCGACCGCCCCGGGGGTGCCGGCCTGCAACGAATCGAACTATGCCTCCGACGGCGGCTGTCACACGATCGTCCTCAACTACAAGCCGGCGAACGAATGCCCTGGGACGGCGCCCGCGTCGGTCGGTGAACGCCTGTGTTCGATCTCCTACTTCGCCGCGAACAGCGAAACTACGATGAACGCCTGGTCGGTGGCGAGATACGAATACGACACCTCGGGGCGACTCCTCGCCGAGTGGAACCCGCAGGCCGGGGAACTGAAGGAGACCTACTCCTACGCCGCCGGGGGGCAACTGGCCTCGATCACCCCGCCGGGCCAGAAACCGTGGACGATGCAATACGGAACGGTCGCCGGAGAAGAACCCGACGGACGTCTGCTGTCCGTAGGGCGTGCCAGCCTTCTCTCCAGCCCCAGCGAAGCGCAGTGGACGATCGCCTACGGGGTGCCGACGAGCGGGGGAGGTGCGCCCTACGCGATGAGCCCGGCGGAAGTGGCCAAGTGGGGTCAGAAGGACCTTCCGCTCGACGCTACGGCGCTCTTCCCGCCGACCGAAGTCCCCTCCAGCCCTCCGACCTCCTACAAACAGGCGACCGTCTATTACATGGACGCCGAAGGTCATCTGGACAACACGGCCACTGCGGCCGGCGCAGGGACCAGTTCGCCGTCGATCACGACGAGCGAGACCGACGAATTCGGCAACGTCATCCGCGAACTTAGCGCCAAGAACCGCATCACGGCGCTGGCGGCAGGCGCGGGCTCGGTCGCCAAGTCCGAAGAACTGGAGACCAGGCGGGTCTACGAAGCCGGCACCAAACTGGTGCAGGAACGCGGACCGGCCCATCAGATCCGGCTGAAAGGCGGAACCACGACCGCCGCCCGGCTGGAACGGGTCGTCAAATACTCGACCGAAACGCCTCCGGCGGGACAGGCGCCCTACGTCCTGCCGATCAAGGAAACGACGGGTGCGCTCCCCACCGGCGGAGCGGAACTGCTCGAACCGCGCGTGACCGAAACGAAATACAACATGGCGCTGCGGGCTCCGGAAGAATCGATCGTCGATCCCGAAGGCCTGAACATCCGCACCGTCACCAGATACGACAAAGAAACGGGTCTGCCGATCGAAACCAGCCAGCCGTCGAACGCGGCCGGCGGCGGGGCCGGTTCGACCAAGACCCTCTACTACTCGGCGGTCCCGGGAACTCCGGGACCCGGGTGCCAGAACCTGCAGTTCGCCGGGCTACCATGCCAGATCACCCCGGCGGCACAGGCGAGCGGCAGCGGGCGCCCTGAACTCACCGCCACGCACTTCGTCAGCTACAACCCCCTCGGCGAGCCGACCGACGTGCGGCAGAGCCCGGGCGGAAAAGAAGAAGTCGTCAGGCAGACGATCTCGACCTACGACGGCGCGGGACGCCAGACCTCGACCAAGATCTGGGGCGGCGGGTCGGCGACCTCGAAGACCGCCACCGACTACAGCGGGAGTAACGGCGTGCCGATCGATCAGCGCCTGGTCTGCGAAAGCGGGTGCGCCGGTTTCGACAGCCAAGAAACCAAGGTCACCTATGACGAACTTGGACGGGTGGCCAAATACGAAGACGCCGACGGTGCCGTGACGGAAACGAAATACGACGCCTACGGTCGGCCGACCAGCGTGACCGACCCGAGGGGGACGCAGACGTTCCACTACGACGAAACTTCCGGGCTTCTCACGAGCACGGAAGTCTCCGGGGTGGGCACGTTCACCGCTGGCTACGACGCCGACGGCAATCTCGTCGAACGTGGGCTGCCGAACGGCCTCACCGCGAAGACGACCTACAACCAGGCCGACGAAGCGACGGGTCTCGCCTACACGAAGACGAGCTCCTGTGGGGAAAGCTGCACCTGGTACGAAGAATCGCTCGAACGCTCGATCGAAGGCAACATCCTGAACGGCACCAGCTCGCTGGTGAGCGACCGATACGCCTACGACAAGGCGGGCCGCCTGACCGAAGCCCAGGAAACTCCCGCCGGAGGCGAATGCACCACCCGGGCCTACACCTACGACGCGGACTCCAACCGGCTGACGAAGACGACGCGCAATCCCGGTGTCGGCGGCGCGTGCGCGACCTCGGGCGGCACCACGCAGAGTTACGGCTACGACGACGCCGACCGGTTGATCGGCCCCACCTACGACGCATGGGGACGGATCACCAATCTTTCGGCGGAATTCGCGGGGGGCAAAGCGCTCACGACGGGATACTTCGCGAACAACATGGTGGCCACGCAGTCGCAGAACGGCGTGACGAACACGTTCCAGCTCGATGCGACCGGCCGCCAGCGCCAGCGCGAACAGACGGGCGGAGTATCCGGCGTCGAAATCTTCCACTACGACGGCCAGTCGGGCTCGGTCGCATGGACCCAGCTCGGCTCGACCTGGGCCCGGAACGTCACCGGCATCGGCGGGGAACTGGCCGCGATTCAGGAAAGCAGCGGGACCACGACCTTCAAGCTCACCGACCTGCACGGGGACGTGGTTGCCTCCGCGAGTTCGAGCCCGACCGCGACTGCGCTGCTGGCCACCTACCGGTTCGACGAATTCGGAGAACCGGAGTCTGGCGGCGCCGAACGATTCGGCTGGCTCGGCGGCAGGGCGCGCCGCACCGAACTCGCGTCTGGGGTTATACAGATGGGCGTGCGTAGCTATATCCCGCAACTCGGGAGATTCCTCACGCCGGACCCAGTTCGAGGCGGATCGGCGAATGCGTATGACTATGCCGATCAGGATCCGGTCAATAACTTTGACTTGGCTGGCGAAAAACTCTGCGGCAACGTACATGGCTATGAACGTTGCGCCAACAACGCCACCCGCCTCCACAAGGAGCTGGTGAACGCCCATCATAAGTACGCTCGGCAACAGGCAGCGGCAAGCCGTGCTGCGGCTGCGCAAGCGCACCACCATCCTACGACCGTGTTCTCTTGTGCCTGTCACACGGCGTCGCAGAAGAGCACCTTCGAATCTTTTATCAGCGGCTTTGCAGGAGCTGCTGTTAGCGTCGGGGGCGACCTTGAGGACGTCGCTCCTAAGGCCGCTATAGATGCCTTTAAGGGCGCCCAAAATTGGAACCCGGAACGACTGATACAGGCTTGGCAGTGTGGGTGGGCGCTGGGTGAAGGCGGAGATAAGTGGGAACAGCAATGTGACCCAGTCGAAATCGTATTGGGAAAGCCACCCGAATCGGCCCGCTGAATCAAGAAGAGAGGCTGGCTGGGCGGGCGGAAAGGCAGCGGCAGGTGAAAAGGCAACGGTTTGGGATATTTGCGATCGGCTGCCTACTGCTCGCATTGGTGGCAGCGTGCGGTGGTACCAGTAAGGTGGCGACCAGAGAATCGGCTCCATCTAATCGAGAAATATTGGCTTGTCTGACACGTGCTGGCGCCACGACCGAACTTCTCGAAGTCGACCCGAAGTCCGACATGGTTCGGGCTCACACTGCCAATGGAGACACGATCCTTGTTGGCAAATTGCCGAGCCCCAGCATTTCCGAGAAGGTCATTCGCGCAGTAAGGGAAAAGCGGCGTGAAGACGGAGATGGCGGAATCATGGATGCGAGCACCTTGGGCCAGGGTTCCGTTCTCATCCTTGTCATTGGACACGAAGGAGCCGAAGGCGGTGTCCCCGCCCCTGTTAGCGAAAAACTAGCTAGGAAATGTGCCATTCGGCCACGGGCCTGAACACCGTGGTGACTATTTGGTTAGAAAACGACAGGAATTGAAAAGCGGCAGACCAATCGATCGACCTTGGTGGAGAGCACTACCTCTCAGAGGCTGGCTCCTCGCCGTCGCTGTACATACAGAAGGAAACCAAGGATTAACACCACAGCCCAGAGGATTGAGGCCCAAATCCCGACCGCAGAACCGAGAAATCCTGCGATGACCACTGCAAGAAGGATAGCTGCATACGCCGCGAAGAGTTGAAGGGTGCGGTAGCCGAGCCTGAGCATGTAGGTAGGGTACCGAACATAGCTTGTCGCCGATCCGGGTCACCGGCGGATGTTCAGGCCATTTCCGGATGGACCCGCTGGTGGCTGTCCCTGACTTTCGTCGCGACGATGCGCCGCTCGTGTGGGGCTAGAAAGACTGCGGAAGTTCGCGTCGACATAGGAAAGCTGGGCTGTTTGGAGATTGGGCCTAAAAGAGGAGGGCGCGAGGGTCTCCGGATCGACCTGGTCGCTGGCGACCTCGCTAAGTGTCGTGCCGGCCCGTAGAATCTGCTGGTGGCGCCGCTCGCTGTATCGACTGGAATCCAGATCGCGTATGTCGTCGGCCTCGTTGTCGTGCCCTTTCTCGGTCCAGTGACCGTCGCGGAAATGAAGGGCCATACGGTGCTTGTGGCTGCCGGTTGGTACACGTTGGGGATCGCTTGGTGGATCGCGGTGTTCAGGCTTGCTTCGCCCGATTCTTGGTGGGCTCGCCACTTCTATGGCCCACGCAAGCTTGCCCGCGCGGAAGCTCGCTGGGGGGAAAACGAAGTGGGCTGACCAAGGCGCTCGCGAATCGCCAGGTGCATGCGCGCATCGAAGATAAGTGAACTTCGCAGGTTCTTCTCCAGGGCTGAGCACGCAGGCGCCTCGGAGGCGGACGGATTCGACGACAGGCAAAACATCGTCCGCCGAACCTGGTCACTAGTTCGGCCGCGCGGAGCTCCGCCAAGGTGTTGGCCCACCTCCGCCAGCGAGAACTTCCCGGGCAGGCGCCCCCGCAGCTCGCGCGTGGTCAGTTAGCCTTCGCCCAAGGGTCCCTGCAGCGCTCGCCGGGCGGGATGCCTCCGCGCCTCCTCGCGCCGGTGGACGATCCACTCCTCTGTGCTCTAGGAGAGACGGTAGAAGTTCTCGTTGGTGCCGCGGACCGGCCGGCGGTTGGCGAGCACGATCAGCCCGGCCTTGGCGATCTCGCGGACGTGATAGTTGACACTGCCGAGATCGTGCTGCAACTCCCGGCTCAGATCGGTGGGGGGAAAGGACCCGTCCCCCGTCGATGCCGAGGACTTCGAGGATCGAGATCCGCAGCGGGTGGATGCAGATCCGCGACAGGCGCTCCCAGTCGACGGGCAGCGACCCGCCGCCCGTGTCGGCCTGGCCGTTCTGATCGGGGCAGGGCGGAGGTAAGGTTCCTGATCCGGGATATATGAATACCAAACGAAATTACCTTTCAGGCGGTTTTATTGATGGCGATGATGAGGTCGCTCTAGTTCAGTGGGCGCGAGACATGTGTGAGGGCATCGACCTGATAGCACAGGCGAACATATCCAAAGTTCCGGCGACGGTTCCTGCGGTCGCCACTGCGTTGGTTGGAAGAGTGTCGGAGGATGAAGATATTCAGCGGCGGGTTACGGAGACTTGTGAATCCGAACTACGCAAAGCAAGATCTGGTTCACCTTAAGCGACTCCCGCCCTGTCATTTCTGGGAGGACCACGTAATTGTGGCGACCGGCCGTGGAGTTCCCGATGAGTTGGTCACACGAGCTCGCTAAGGTTGTAGCTGCATGACTTAAATTTTGAACCCTATTGTGGGTGTCTACCACACTATGTCGACTGCAGGGGGATGAAAAGTTCAAGCAGCCGGTTGGTTTCGATTTCGGGACGGCTGGTGACGCCTGTGTGTGATAATTTGAGGTTCTATTTTGTAGTCGCGGTAATCGCCTCGCTAGCCGTCGCAGCATTGACAGTCGGTACTGGAGTCGTAGTGGCATCGAATGCGGAGCATCAGCAGCCATCTGGTCTTACGTCATTTGTAAGGCCGATTAGCCCGGGTGATCTGGCCGCGGCAAAGAAATGGGCGGTTGTCAAATGCCGGGGCAGGACTGTCGATGAGATAGCTCAGTCTTTTGGAATTGAGCCGACGATGGAGACGGTCGTCGCCCGGATAAGCCGAGCTATTCCAGAGGAATCTCGGTATGTGACTGAAAAAATCTGTGAACGCGAATTGAAGCGCTCTGAACGAGAACTCGGATCCAATTCAGGGACTTCAGGCGAATAGCTCAGTTCCGCCGCTTCATTCGGCGTCGTCGTGTCTCTGGATCTTGTTGGTGTGGGGCATTGAGTCTGGAGGATCGTCGTACCGCGATCGATTGGAACCTGTGTGTCCGAGTACGAATAGTTGGCGATGACTTCCGCGTTGCTTGAGGCCCCGCCGCAATAGACGGTCCGTCCGCCGGGACCGGGGCCGACGACGGCAGGCTAGGCGCGCGGCTCGCGCAGGTACGCGTAGATCCCGGACAGGGCCTTGTCCCAGTCCGAATGGCCGGCGGCGATGTCCTTCAGGCCCTGGGCGGCGAGGCGCTTGCGCAGGGCGGTGTCGCGGGCGAGGAGCTCGAGGCCCTCGGCGAGGCCGTCGGCGGTGCGGGGGCAGCGGATCGAGTTCTCGTCGTGGTGGATGATCCAGTCGCCGGCCGGGTTGTCGAAGGCGACCACGGGGGCGCCGCAGGAGAGCAGCTCTAGGGGCAGGTAGGAGGGGTGCTCGGAGACGGTGAGGGCGAGGCCGAGGTCGCATTCGCGGTAGAGCTTGCCGGTGTCCCGGTAGTCGAGCAGGCCGAGGTGTTCGATGCCTTTGCCGAGGTCGTCGGGGTGGGCCCAGGAGCCCGCGGTGACGATGCGGACGTCGGCGCCCATGCTCTTTTTCACCGCGGCGAGGGCGGGGCCGGCGAGCTCCCAGCAGTTGCGCCAGTGGCCGGGCCGGGCGTAGGTGAAGATGGTGACCGGGCGATCGGGGGCGTCGCGGCGGCCTTCGGCGTTGAAGACGGTGCCGTCGGTGGCGGGCATGAAGGACATGCCCTCGCCGTCGTAGCGGCGCTCGTAGAGGGCGCGCATGTGCTCGGTGTTGCAGAGGCCGTAGAGGCCGAGCTTGTAGGTCTCCTCGGCCAGGGCGTAGTTGGTCCCGTTCGGATAGAAGCCCGGCTCGAAGTCCTGAATCAGGTAGAAGCGGCGCCGAGTGTGGGGAAAGTTGGCGACCAGGTAGGCGGTGTGCCACTGGGTCGCGATCGAGACGTCGGCGGCCGGCATCGTCGCCAGGTTGGGGCCGGTGTCACCGCTGCTGAAGGCGATCAGGGAGTCGGCGATGGCGGGGAAGGCGGCGGCGATCGCGGAGCGGATGTAGGGCTCGTTGGGCGCCCCGGCGATCACGAACTGGTTCTTCACCCTGTGGTCGCGGGTGAGTTTGTCGGCGATCCGCAGGGCGGTGTTCACGCCGCCGTAGAAGGGGTTCTCGATGTCGGGCAGGAACCAGTTCACGGTCTGCACGTCGATCGGCCCGGGCTCGGCCGCGTGCTGCGCGCGCACCGCCGCCTCGACCGCC
>ERZ778021.2318-NODE-2318-length-17290-cov-3.753119_pt1 | contig 17290 bp, 18 predicted proteins | sample MGYA00375751_ERZ778021 | MGnify/ENA primary metagenome ERZ778021 (study PRJEB29350, sample SAMN05389814) | bioreactor metagenome | isolation source: Thiocyanate stock bioreactor | place: South Africa: University of Cape Town | collected 2013-08-29 ... | reverse complement strand
ACATGAAGAGCAAGAGTGGTTTTACCGGAGGATTCCGGTCCGTAGATTTCAATGATTCTCCCCTTTGGCACACCGCCGACGCCGAGGGCTAAGTCCAGCGACAGGGAACCTGTTGAGATTACCTCAACGTTCAATGATGAAGTCTGCCCCAGCTTCATCACGGCACCCTTACCAAACTGCTTTTCGATTTGTGCCAAGGCTGTTTCCAGCGCTTTTTGTTTATCCAACATATTCATGCCTCCCTATTCATTGCAATTATTATACCTTTTTATTCGTTCGATGTAAAGCGTTTACTGTCCCGGTTATGACCCTGTAATTACCGTTGTAGTCCTTAATTTCTCTGATATCAATCAATTGATTGTCCGAAAAAATATCCCGTACCGCATCCTTTTGATCGTAGCCGATTTCAACGGCTATGATTCCGCCGGGTTTTAAGCAATGCTTCCATCTGCCTATGATTTCCTGATAAAAACGCAACCCGTCCTTGCCGCCATCCAGTGCCATTGAGGGTTCAAAGTGCATTTCTTTTTGCAGTGTATTGATGACATCGGGTCTCACATAAGGTGGATTGGAAACGATGCAATCGTATGCTTATTTGGGATTGTATTCAAAGAGATCACCGTGTATGATATTGATCTGTTCCGTTTGGTTGAGTACTGTGTTTTGCTTTAAATATTGCAGAGCTTCCTTCGAGAATTCCAAAGCATCCACTGCAGCGTCCGGTCTGGTTTTGGCGATTGCAACCGCAATGGCACCGCTGCCGGCACACAGATCGATGATATCGGGACAACGGAGATCTATGATTGCCTCAAGTACGGTGTCCACCAATATTTCTGTATCAGCCCGAGGGATCAAAACCCCTTTGCCTACCCAAAAAGGCAGGGAATAAAACTCCCAACAGCCAAGGATATATTGTAACGGTTCACCCCTCGCCCGCCGTTTGACCAGCTCAAAAAAATGTTCTGCCTCATCAGTGGTCAATGTAATATCTTCCGATAACAAATTAAGCCTTATCTTTTTTACCTGCTCCAGCATACATTTGATTTCAAAATCTTCATTGTCTATATTTGCTTGGGAAAGAAGCTGTGAAGCCCTTTCTTTTGCTGCCTTAACTGTCAGCACAGACATCTTTGTTTTCCTCTGTTTCGGGAATCACTTCCTTCAGTGCTGCAATGGCAACCTCAATCATGCTGTCTTCCGGTTCTTTTGTGGTCAATCTTTGCACCCACAGACCCGGTGCTGAAATAATTTTGGTAAAAATATTATCATATTTTCCACAGAGCTTTAACAACTCATAGCCAAAAGCGCAAAACACGGGAATGAGCAGTATTTTAAAGAAAACCCAAGTGACGATATTTGTTGTCAGTCCCGGAAAGCATTTAATCACAATGGTGGAAATGGTGATACCCACTACGATCATTAAAATCATAAAGGAGGTACCGCAACGGGGATGAAAACGGCTTTGCTTCCGTACATTTTCAACCGTTAGCTCTTCTCGTGCTTCGTAGCAAAAGATAGATTTATGCTCTGCGCCGTGATATTGGAATACCCGGTGGATTTCCTTCATCAAAGAAACAACCCAGATATAGGAAATAAACATGATGAATTTCATCATACCCTCAATCAGACCACGGTAACCGGCAATGCCCTCACCGGTATAGCTCTTTAACAAATTGAACAGTAAGGACGGAATATAAAAGAAAATAACAACGGAGAGCGCAATGCCCAAAATACTTGCCAGCGTTGCCACCAAGGCAAAAATACCGTTGCTGTTTTCTTCTTTCTTTTTTTCTTTGGGTGTTTTTTCTTCTTTTTGTTTTTCGGTTTTCTCTTCCTCTTCCGTCGCTGCCAGCTCTGCGGAGCGCATGAGGATTTTATAGCCTGTCGCCATGGATTCGATAAACCCTGCCACGCCACGCAGTAGCGGCCAGCCCAGGCATTTATATTTCTCTTTTAAGGGAACCTTTGTTACATCCTCGGTCAGAATATCACCATCGGGAAGACGAACGGAAAGAACGGATTTTTTCGGTCCCTTCATCATAATTCCTTCGATGACTGCCTGTCCTCCGATGGAGGTGTATTTTGAACACGCCTTTTTACTCATCATCTGTTTTGTTCCTTTCATTGTCCGTATCCTCTATATCCGGTGACGTTGGCTGCATAATCGGCAATACGATGCTGACCGATGTGCCGACGCCCTCTTTTGAATCGATTTCAAGAATACCGCTGTGGTTTTTGATAATTTCGTCAGCAATCGCCAGCCCGATGCCGGAACCTCTGATTGCGTTATTCGCTTTGAAAAACTTTTCCTTCACCTTTGCCAGATCCTGCAGGGGGATGCCACACCCGGTATCCTTGACCGTAATCTGTACATAAATATCATGCTGGGTGGCTTCTACAATGATATGTCCGCCGGTTTCGGTATATTTAAAGGCATTGTCGAGTATATTGATAAACACCTGTTTTAAACGGTTCGGGTCTCCCAAAACAGGAGGCATAGTTACCGGCTCAATATAATCAAATATGATATTCTTTTGCTTTGCCGTGTCCTTAAACATATAAACCGCTTCGGCTATATCGGCAAGGATATCGATTTTATTCATTTTCAGTGTCAAATGACCGGATTGCAGTCTCGAGAAATCCAGTAAATCCTCAACAAGACCGGAAAGCCGCTCGGATTCGCCTATGATCACCGTCATTCCCTTTTCCACCAGCTCAGGATCGGTTTTGGCCGATAATTTTACGGTTTCTCCCCACCCCTTGATAACAGTCAGGGGTGTCCTCAGCTCATGAGAAACCGAAGAAATAAAGTCGTTTTTCATGGTTTCTGCTCCGGCAAGCTCCGTCGCCATATAGTTGATGGTGTCGCAAAGCTTACCGATTTCATCGTTCTCGCGAACAGTCAGCCTTGCGTCAAAATGACCGGAAGCTATTCTGTATGCCGTTGCCGTGATTTCCTTCACTGGTTTGATGATGGAATTTAAAAAGAAAAATCCTGAAACCGCCGTCAAGATGATGATAAACGCACCTGCGCAGGCGGCAAAGAATATGTTTTTGGATATTTGCTTATCAATTCCCATCATTGAAACTATATAACGAACCGCCCCGGCATTGTTGGTGACGGTAACCGCCATGATTTTTTCATTGGCAATGTTTCTTCCAATCCATTCGGAACGATTATTTTTGGATGCTTTCGCATCGTAATAATCCTTTTTTACCGTATCGGTAACGGCAAATCCGCTTGTGGAAACAATCGCACGGTCATACTTATCATAAAAGACGATTTCCATCAGATTCTTTTCCGAAAAATCTTCTACAAATTTTTGAGCGGTCAATTCGTATTCCTCTCTGTCACCGGTTCCGATTTGCCCGAAGGAGCTGGAATACATATTCACTCTTGTGTTGATGTTTTGGCTGACAGAATTATAATAATACCCTTGTATAAAAAAAGCAAAAGCCAACTCAATCACGATAACAACGCCAAGAAAAACCCCCAAAAAGTTGAAAATCCAACGCTTTGTGATTCCTTTGACTTTAATAACGTTATCCACATGCGGCACCTACTTTTGTATCATTTCGTGTTCCATTTATAGCCCCTGCCCCAAACTGTTACCAAAACCTTTGGCAAGGACGGGTCGTCTTCTATCTTCATACGAAGTCTTCTGATATTTACATCCACAATTTTTTCTTCTCCGATATAGGCATCGCCCCATACACGTTTTAAGATATCGGTTCTGTCTATGGGAGAATTGGGTTGAGAAAAAAGATGCTCGATAATCTGAAATTCCACCTGAGTCAGCTCAATATCCTGTCCGTTTTTCTTTAGGGAACGCTTACGCAAATTCAAAACAAAGTCACCCAGAGCAATTTCGTCATAGGGTTTGTCGCTGCTCTTTTTATTTTCCGTCATTTCCACACGGCGGCATAAGGAGTCCACTCTGGCTACCAGCTCCGACGGGCTGAAGGGCTTTGTGATATAATCATCTGCTCCCATCAACAAACCGGCGACTTTATCCATTTCCTGTGCTTTTGCCGTCAGCATAATGATTCCGAGACTTCTGTTGTGACTTCTCAGGTTTTTACAGACTGTCAATCCGTCAACACCGGGCATCATAATATCCAACAGGATGATTTGAAAATCCTTGTCTAAGTCATAAATATTCAACGCTTCTTCTCCGCTCCCCGCCTCCACGGTTTCATAACCGGCTCTGTTGAGATTGATGACTACAAACTCTCTGATGGAGGCTTCGTCCTCCACGACCAGTATTCTCTTCATGTTCGGTCCTCCCTAATTACTTTCTATCAAATGAAATCTCGCCTTGATATCCTCCAACGAAATGGTGAAGCTGTCCTCTGTTTCTCCGAGCTTGACCGTATACACAAGCTTATTCTGTCTTGCAATCTCAACGAAGTCGGGCAAATGGCTTTTTCCCCATGCTTCCTCCGAAAAGACCTGAAGGGTAAAAATCTCACTGCCTGCTTTTTGGCTGGTAAAATCCCATCGTTTAAACACACGTTTTCTTTCATTGATCATACGCTCCACCGTAACATTGCCAACCCATTGATCGGTAAAAACAAAATAATACCCGTCGTTGTTGTTCATCAAACAAGTGAGTGAGTTTTTGAAATATTCACCGTCAAATCTTCTCCATACCGTCAGATAATATTTGTCCTGTGTATCTCCGCCCTTTACAGGCAGCTCAATCAACTGGGGGATATCGTTATACCCGTCCTTGTTGATATCAGTGGACAAAACAGCGCTCTCACGCATGGTTGATTGGTTTATTTTAAAGGCAGAGTCAATAAACGGATTATAAAGCTTTCCGTTTTTCATAAAAACCAGCTCGGTGATCATGGCATTTTGGCCTTTATAGGCATCGATATAAACACCTTTGATGGTTTCATTGACATTTTTCACTGTTATGCTCGCATAATCCGTAATATTCCCATCCATACTCGTGGAGCCCACGATGGTAAGTCCGTCTCCGCTGATGCTCACCAGCTTCGCCGTGGACGTCTTTTTCAGGCTGTCGATGGTGGTATAGAATATTTCAGGTGTTTTGTCGTTATTCAAATCCGTTACGGTATAGATGGAATAGGACTCACTCATTCTGATATTCAGTTTTTCATTCTGGTAGCTGTATACAATAAGTTTTTTATCTGTCACACTGTACAAGCTGCAGCCTGCAATGATTTCTACTTTCCCATCACCTGTCAAATCCACAAATTGTATGGTGTCTATGCCACTTACATCAACAACCGTATCAAGGACGGATTTCCAAACACCATTGACCTTCTTGATTACATTGATATGTGGAGACAATGACTTTGTATTATCCGCAACATTGGCATCAATTGAGTAAAAAGCCAGAACATCTTCCACACCGTCATTGTCAATGTCATATTGCAAATAAGCAGAACGTTTATCCTCCGATTTTGGATACAGAAGGGATATATTATTGCCAACAGACTTATATAAGGCATCTTCAATGCCTTTCAATTCACCGATCGCTTTCGGGGGTCGCATCAGTTGTTGCGGGTCATTATTGATCACATTACAGGAGGTAAGCATAAGAAGGCTTATGACACACAGTACTGCAATTAACTTTTTCATCCGTATCCCTCTCACCTGCCGTTCGTTTATTCAATCGCCAGATCCTCAAGGGTTCTGAAGCGGTAATCACCATTTTTTAACACATCAAAGTCAGACAACGCTTTTCCGATTCCGGCAACAACACAGGTGATCGGTTCCGGAACCAGCGTGACCTTGAGTCTTGTGTAATCCGACAAAAGCTCTGTCATTCCATAGATCAGAGCACCGCCGCCGGTCAATAGGATTCCGTCATTGGCAATGTCACTGATCATTTCCGGAGGAGTTTTTTCAAGCACCGACTGAACAGCCTTGCAGATGGACAGTGCTGTATCGCCGAGAGCCTCCATCACCTCGTCGGAGGTAATTTCAAAAATTGACGGCAGACCGGTGAATTGGTTTCTGCCCTTGGCCTTCAAAGCAAGCTCAACCGGTCGTTTCCACACACTGCCGATTTGCAGCTTGATGTTCTCGGCTGTATGGGGACCGATCAATATGTTGTATTCTTTTCTGACATAGCGGGATATGGCTTCGTCAAAATCCACGCTGGCAATTTTGGCACTTTCACAGGCCGCTAAACCACCCATGGACAACACTGCAATGTCAGTGGTACCCTTTCCGATGTCAACAACAATCACACCCTTGGGTGTATTGAAATTAATGTCGTTTCCCAGGGCCGCCGCCAAAGGCGACTCGATGAGACAAACATCCCTTGCACCTGCATTGGTGCAGGCATCGATCACAGAACGCTGCTGAACAGCGGTGATTCCGCTGGGCTTGGAGACCATCACACGGGCCTTCAGCATTTTGTTTCCCGAAACCTCGCTCAAATATTTCCGTACCATATGTTCGGCTACTTCGTAATCTGCAATGAAACCGCGTTCGATGGGGCAAACCGCATTGATGCTGTCAGGTGTCCTGCCTAACATTTGAAAAGCTTCTTCGCCAAATGCGATTGGTTCCCCTGTATGGGTGTCAAACGCCACCACAGACGGTTCGTTCAGTACAATGGATTTGCCTTTATATATAATGGTCCTTGCGGTACCCAAATCAATGCCGTAATCGGTTGGCATAGGTTAACTTCCTTCCCCATGAAATATGTACAATATATATATTATACTAGATAAGGTTATACTTTACAAGTACTATATGTTGTTATGGCACCGGCAACACAAAACACCTGTTCCGCACCTGCCAGCCGAAGCATCTTTGCACATTCGTTCAAGGTAGCGCCCGTGGTCACGATATCATCCACCAATAAGATTGTTTTGCCGTTGACCGAAGCAGGGTCGGCTTCATAGACGCCGAACACATTTCCGGTTCGTTCTTTGGCTGATAATTTGTGCTGCGTTCTGTTTTCCTGTACTTTATAAAGCGCTTTTTCATCATATTTGATCTGCAATTGTTTCGAAAGCTCTTTCCCAATCAGCTCTGCTTGATTGTACCCCCGTTTTGTCTTGTCCTTGAGCGACATGGGTACCGATGCAATCAAATCAAAGATGATGTCATATTCTTCATGAATATATATCACTAACTGCTCTGCAATGAAAGCAGCGTTCCCTGCCATATTTCTGAATTTCAAGTTCCGTATGATGTTCCCCGCACTTTTCTCGTAATAAAAGGGTGCGATCACACGTTCATATTCACGCTTATGCCTTCTGCAGCAGCATCTGTCTTTTCCTCTTCCGCAAAATTTGCAGATGGGTGCTTCGGTAAAGCAGAGCTCATCGGTGCACGAATCACATAAAAATGAGTTGGGGTCTATGATATCATGACATGATCCGCATCGCTGAGGCCAAATGATTTTTATCAATTTCTTGAATAAACCCTTCATATATGCTCCGTTTCAAGTCTTTCTACAGCTTTTGTTCCGTTAACATCTGACAAAGAGCGGTATACCGCTTTGTTTTCTTATTGTTATTGACCATGTGCAGAATGCTGTGGGAGGTGCCCACAATGATCAAAAGCTTTTTGGCACGGGTGACAGCAGTATATAATAAATTGCGATAGCTCAGCTGGGGAGGCATATCCAAAACCGGCAGCACCACACAGTCAAATTCGCTGCCCTGGCTCTTATGCACTGTGATGGCATAAGCTAGCTCCAGTGCCTCCGCTTCGTCCCCGGTATAGGTGGCAACCTTGTCATCAAACCGAACCATGAGGGTTCCCGAAAATTTATCAATGGCCAGAAGTGTTCCGATATCGCCGTTGAAAATTCCACTGCCTTCTGTACTGTCATCCCTGACCCATAAAATATTATAATCGTTTTTCATTTGCATAACCTTGTCGCCCTCCCGAAGGACATATCCCATGTGCTGTTTTTCTTTTTTTCGGATATCCGGCGGGTTCAGGCGGTTTTGCAGCATATTATTCAAGTTCAGTGTTCCCACATCCCGCTTTTTGGAGGGGCAAAGCACCTGGATGTCTGTATATGGAGAAAAATCATAAGCCGCCGGCAGCCTGTCGATGCACAGCTCCACAATCTTTCGGGCAGCATTTCTGGGAATTTGCTCCTGTAGCACAAAAAAGTCCTTGTTCTTTTCTTTGATATCCGGCATTTCACCGGACACGATTTTGTGGGCATTGGTAACAATGAGACTTTCCATTGCCTGGCGAAACACCTTTTGCAGCACGACGGAGGGAAGAACGCCGGAAGCAAGCAGGTCAAACAACACATTGCCCGCACCCACGGAAGGAAGCTGATTGGCGTCGCCGACCATAATCAACCTGCATTTCATGGGCAAGGCACGCAACAAGCATTCAAAAAGCAGGATATCCACCATAGACAGCTCGTCCACAATGACTGCATCACAGTCCAGCATATTGTTTTCATTGCGGGAAAACTGCAGCCGTTCCCCATCGCTCCATTCGGCTTCCAAGAGCCTGTGGATGGTTTTGGCCTCTTTCCCTGTCAGCTCTGACATGCGCTTGGCGGCTCTGCCGGTGGGTGCGGTTAAAATGATTTTACTGCCGGCTTTTTCAAGCAGAGAAATAATAGCATTCAGGGTGGTCGTTTTCCCTGTGCCGGGTCCGCCAGTCAGAATGAGAATGCCCTTGTGCAGTGCTTCATTGATGGCCTTTGTTTGATATTCATCATCTCGTATGCCGTCTTCTGCTTGAAAAAAAAGAATATCCTCCGCAGCAACAGCAAGCTCATTGGGCGGCACGGTCAGCATAATCGACAGCCTGCCGGCACAATAGCATTCTGCGCTGTAGAGATAATTCAAAAAAATAAAATCCATATCCTCTATTTTTTTCATGGTGATGGTTCTTGCATCAATCAGATTATCACATTCCATGTCAATGTCATGATAGCCTGCTTCAATTAAAAGATCCGTGGCTTCAATCACCTTATGTCTTGGCAAGCAGGTATGACCATTTCGCAAATTGTGACGGAGCACGTATTGTATGGCAGCCCGGATACGGTAAGCCGGCGTAACATTGTCGATGGATGCCGCAATCAGATCCACCCTGTCAAAGGAAAAGCCGATGTCTTCGGCACATAACAAATAGGGATTGTCCGTAATGCGATCTACCGATGTGTTTCCGAAGCGTTTGAAAATGCGCAGGGCTTCATCATTGGTAATGTTCAAATATGACAGCTTCAGCATAACCTCACGGACGCCAAACTGTTTCATATATTCTTCGCTGATTTTGATAGCCTTGTTGTGTGAAATTCCTTTGATCTGTGCAATTCGTGAGGGTTCCCGTTCAATGATATCCAGCGTGTTTTCCCCAAACATTTCAACGATTCTGGAGGCTGTCGCCGGACCGATACCCTTAATTGCGCCGGAGGATAAATAACGCAAAATGGCCGTGCTTGTAGCGGGTTTGCTCCGCTCACAAAACTCGGCCTTAAATTGTGTTCCGAAGGACGGGTGGTTGACATAAAACCCTTTCAGGTTCAGTTCCTCCCCTACAGCAATAAAAGGAAGAATCCCTACAACAGTAATCTGTTCCCCCATACTGCTGATTTCAATTACGGTAAAACAAGTCTGCGGATTGCGAAAAGTAATACTCTCCACGCAGCCCTGTATGGTTATCATTTCAACATCTGTACTCATGTATTACCTCTATGAATGATTTACTGATTTCATTAAAACATCACTGAGATTTTCAGTGTCGCAAAAAATAATATTACTGTTATCGCCGCAAAACAGCTTGCAAACTTCCTTGGTCTCATTATCAAGATCGATGTCGACTGCAATGATCCCATCATTCTTGCTGTTTTTGGCATAACGAACATGCTCCAATGCGTCTCGGAGTGCAAGCTCTGCGTCCCCGTCCTTCAGACAAACCAATGTGTATATATTGTCATTTCGGCCGGTGCTTGTCAGTTTATGAATGATAAAGTTGATAATCGAAGACATGCCTATTAACATCAGGATTGCGGAAATTATGTAGATAAATCCATCCAGCATTTTGCTCACCTCTCTATATAATATGGTGAACACAGAACCCTTGTTAATAAATATATTATCACATTTTTATTGGGATAAGTCAAACAGAAATTGCATCCTTTTCAATTGTTTTTACAATTTCAGACACAAAAAAAGACGGTATCAAACCGTCTTTAAACATTCTATTTCAGACCCAGATATGGTGCAGGATTTACTTTCGTATCATTCACCCGCACTTCAAAATGCAAATGAGGGCCAGTGGAATTGCCGGAACTGCCTGATTTTGCGATTTCCTGCCCTGCCGTAACGGTTTGACCAGCGGTTACCAAAACACTGCTGCAATGCGCATAAAGGGTTGTAATCCCATTTCCGTGGTCGACCAGAATCGATAGCCCATATCCTCCGCCGTTGTTCACGGCAATCACGCGACCGTCTGCTGCCGCATAGATGCTTGTGCCGATTCGTGTAGCAAAATCAAGTCCCGTATGTCCCCTGCCGTCACCAAAAGGTGAGCTGATATATCCGGTTGGTGTTTTTGCGATGGGAATCATCATCATTGCACTGGCGTTTTTGGTTACCTTGACCGATAATTTTGTGCCGGTGATAACTACTTTATTTTTTGGTTCCTGAACTGTTTTGGTTGACAAAATTACACGTCCCGTTTCGGAACCGTTGATGTATGTTACCTCTGCTCTTGTTTCGTAAATTCCGTTTTGACCCTCAGTCTTCACTTTTGTTTTTCCGCTGTCCAGCGTATTATCTTTCACCTGAATGGTCTCATAAGGAATTTCATTGGAAAAACTCTCTGTAATAATTGCCTTCATAGGCATTGCATCATCGGTAATTTTCGTATCCAGTTTATTGCTGTCGAAAATACTGTCGATAGAATAAATCCCTTTTTCTATTTTATACTCTGTGGCATATGTCACGTTGGCTGTGAAGTATTTTGCTTTTTCTGCATTCAACCGGTTATCAAGAACAGAAGAAATATCCTGTTCTGCCTTTGCCGCCGCTATAAACTTGTTATCCGCATAGAGCCCATAACCCTCGGCGACATCCTTGGATTTTGATAAAAGCTTATTACTTAAATCATCCGCACTGGTCAACGCCTTAGAATCAACAATTTTGATGGTATATTGAGGGACAGCCGCAATGTCCGCTTGTCCTCCGTCAACCTTCTTTTCCGCCAAATCCGCCGCCTTGCTAAACACGCTTTCGTCAGAGATATAACCCAGTGTATCACCCGAATATTTAACCTCCAGAGCAAACGTTGTGTGTGCCCAGAAATTCACGGTAATCAGCAAAGCAATGACTGCCGTTGCAGGCGCAAGATAATTCACAATATGCAAAATTTGCTTTTTATGTTTTATCATTGCGATTTTCAGCTCATTCAATAATATCCTGGTAGCAGGTAAAAAAGTATGCTTATTGATATTTTGTTTGTATTTTGCCATACCCAATTTCATAAAAAAACATGCAATCGACATTTTTCTTCGGATGACGGCAAGTCCCTTTTTCAAATGGGGTGTCATCATCTTTGAGAAAAAGCCAACGGCATGCAAAAAAGCAGTAATCACAAGAATTATAACGGCCTTCATAAGCTTATATCCGGTTTTGGATATTACTATGGTAAATGAACCTATATCATATAAAAAATAATATAGAGAATGGAATGCAGTATTCAATTTTGAAAAAATAACGTCATGCATTATTTTTTTGTTTTGCCTGTGCATTTCGAGTACCCCTTTTACTTATATGAAAAGGTTACAATTTTGTAACCTTCTAGTTCATATTATAACTAAAAGTTACAAAATTGCAACCTTTTCCCGGGATGTTCTCTATTAGTCACAAATATATCTCACATTTTGATTGTGATTTTGTGAATTTATACAATATAATTAGTTTATTTTCCCATTCCCAGAAATGATCTTATCATATTCTTTTGCATCTGTTTTTGCTTCTTCCAAACTGTGTTCTCTATAATTTCCGCATTCAATCTCGCTGGCACCGGGGATATCCCCTTCAAATTCGGCAATGAACCTGATGGATTGTTTGATGAGGGATAAAACCTGATCCTTTGGCAAATCCCTGACGATAAAGTAAAACCCTGTCCGGCAGCCCATGGGTCCAAAGTAAATAATGGAATCCTTGTATTTGCTGTTTCTCACATAAGTGGCAAACAGATGCTCAAGGGTGTGGATGGAAGCATTGCCGAGGACCTCTTCCCGGTTGGGCTTTCGCATTCTCAAATCGTATGTAACAATATCGCCGTCCACACGGGAAACATAAATCCCTTTTTCCATCGTCGTGTGATCCACCTGAAAGCTTTCAATTCTATTCATCTGCTGACGCTCCTATCGGCAATCCTGTCTTAAAGGATAGTTTTTCGGTAACAGTAATTTTGCTGTTTTTGTTTTCAACCGCTTTCAGAAACCCCTCAATCATGTTTATAGAATCCTTTGTTGCATGCTCAAGTATTTCAAAAAAGCTGTCATCACTCACTCTGTCCGGATCAAAAGGGTTGTACCATGTTCCCCTTTCCATATTGGCATAATCCCATTTCCCGTCCTCCATCAGCGGACGGATCACACAACTGACAGCAGGTCCGATATGAAGAACCTTTTCCAGCACGTTGAGAAGCGGTCTTTTGATCGTAAACGGGTCATGCAAGTGGGTCAGATTTCTTTTATAATCCTTAAAGGCCTTTAAAATCACACCTTCGGTGATGCTGTTATCCCCATACAGTGTGTTAACGGTGTATTCTATCAGCTTACCCTGTGCCAGGAGCATTGCAGCATCATCGGTCAGTATCTTGGCGGGATTAAACTGAGAGCTGTCCAAACCGAGATATTTGCGAAGTAAAATCACATCAAGACTGTGCTCAATCCGGCAATGTACCAAAAGACGGTTGTATTTAATCTTTTCCGAGGCAATGATTGCTTTTTCTGTATAATACACATAGGGATGTGCCGTTCTGTCAAAGGAATAATGACAAATGAATCCCAGGGCATAAGACAGCGCCGCAACATCCTCCGGGTGGTGGATCAGATACTCCGCCATGGCAGACAAGGTTTTGTCCGGGTCTGTTTTGTGGAGCATGTTGCCGACTTTCCGATAGCTTTTTCCTATCTGAAAAGGGCTCAGACGATGAAAATATAAGAAATCAGGTCCTTGTCCGCCATAGACAAGGGCTTCTTTGTTGATCTTTTTGTAATTAAGCCTTTTCAATACCTCAAGAGAGTGAAAATAGTGGCTTAGCGCGGCGGGCATAGCATCACCTTTAACTGTTTTTATCTGTTACATGAAACTGCTTCAAATTCCCTGTTTTTTGGCTGCGTTTGTCAAGTTCCTGAAACAGCGCTTCTACGGGAATCTCCATTTTTACCATCAGAACCATCATGTGATACAATAGGTCACTGATTTCATAAATAACCTCATTAGTATCACCGCTCTTGGCGGCAATTATAACCTCAGCACTTTCTTCTCCGCATTTTCTCAGGATTTTATCAATCCCTTTCTCCAGCAAATAATTGGTGTATGATCCTTCCTGAGGATTTTCTTTTCTGCTGACGATGGTATCGTATAATGCGTTTAGTGTTTCGCTCATTGTTGTTCCCTCACTTATTTGATATCGTTAAAAAAGCAGCTGTGGTTGCCTGTGTGGCAGGCCGCTCCGGTCTGTTCCGCTTCTATGAGCAACGTATCCAGGTCACAGTCCGCCTTGATGGAAAGGACCTTTTGCAGATGCCCTGAGGTTGCACCCTTGTTCCACAATTCCTGTCTGCTGCGGCTGTAAAACCAAGTATAACCGGTTTCCAGCGTTTTTTGTAATGATTGTTCGTTCATATAGGCGAGCATGAGAACCTCTCCGGTTACCGTTTCCTGTACAATGGCAGGAATGAGCTCCGATTTTTCAAACAGTTTTTTTAAGTCCATAATGATCCCCTTGCCGTAATGATAGCTTCTTTTAAATCCAATGTCCCTTTGTAAAGAGATTTTCCGCAAATTGCACCGTATAGACCCATTTGGGTCAGCGCCCTGATGTCATCCAGATCCTTGATCCCGCCGCTGGCGATGATATCACAGCCCACAGCGTTTTGGATCGTGTCCAATTGCTCCAGATTGGGACCTTGGAGGGTTCCGTCCTTGGAAATATCGGTGAAGATAATGGTTTTAACACCGATTTCTTCCATCTTCTTTGCCAGAGTGATATAGTCAATCACAGAATCCTCCAGCCAGCCTTCTGCCGATACAAAACCGTTTTTGGCGTCAATCCCAACGGCAATGTGCTCACCGTACAGGCCTATGGCTTCCTTTACAAACTCGGGTTGTTTCACAGCGGCAGAGCCCAGAATGACTCTGTCGATGCCGTTGTTTATGTAATAGCTGACGGTCGCAAGATCCCTGATTCCGCCGCCGACCTCGGTTTTCAATCCGCTTTCCTTGGCAAGACGGACAATCAATCCATGATTGACGGGCTTTCTTGCCTTCGCCCCGTCCAGATCAACCACATGCAGCCATTCCGAACCCTCGGTCCGAAACCCCTCTGCGGTCAAAAATGCGTCCTCCGCCACTTTTTCGGCGGTGCCGTAATCCCCTTTTGTGAGTCTCACACAATTTCCGTCTATGATGTCGATTGCCGGTAATATTAACATTTACAGAGCACCTTTCGTACTGATGATTCCATTATTTTGTATAGTCGCCGCTGCCTTCAATCCGTGTGCCACGGCTTTGAAAATTGCTTCCGTCTTGTGGTGGCTGTTGGAGCCGTATGGCACTTTGATATGTAAGGTTATTCCTGCCTGGAAGCAAAATGCACGAAAGAACTCTTCGCACATACAGGTATCAAACCCGCCGATGGTCTGGTCCGAAAATTGTGCGTCAAATACCAAAAAGGGTCTTCCGCTGATGTCAAGGCTGGCAAAGGCCAGGGCTTCGTCCATAGGAATCGCAAAGCTTCCGTAACGGGCAATGACAGATTTGTTCCCAATGGCTTTTGCAAAAGCCTGTCCCAACACAATTCCCACATCCTCAACGGTGTGGTGACAATCAACCTCCATGTCTGCCTTTGCCACAATATTCAAAGAAAATCCGTAATGCACCACAAAGGAATTTAGCATATGATCAAAAAAACCAATGCCGGTCTCTATTTTGTTTTCGCCCCCGTCAAGCGATAGGGAGAGTGTGATGTCTGTTTCCTTTGTCTTCCTCGTGATTGTTGCACTTCTCATGGTTTGTTCCTTCCTTTCGAGCTTCCTTATAACAGCCGTAACAATGCGGCTACCAACGCTCTGTTTTCTACCGGTGAGCCTACGGTGATTCGCAAATATTCACCCAGATGACGAACCAATATCCCTTCTTTTTTCAGTCCTTCCGACACAGCGGCCGCATCTCTGGGCTTGATTAAGATAAAGTTTGCACAGGTTTCAAAAACCTTTGTCTGTTTCCCTTGGGCAATGTCCTTGATGGTCAAATAAAGGTCGTTTCTTGTTTCTGTAATCAAAGTAACAGAGTCCCTGATATCATCGGGATGGGCCAGTAGTGCCGCCCCTACCGCTTGAGTCAATGCATTCACATTATAAGGTGATTTTGCCGCCTGAAGAGCATTGGTCAGTGTCTTATTGGCAACGGCAAAGCCAAGACGCATGGCTGCCATCCCCATCATTTTAGAGCAGGTGCGTAAAATAATCAGATTATCGTATTCGGTAACCTCTTTGATGACGGTTTCCGTCCAAAAATCCATATAGGCTTCGTCGATTACCACAAGCGCATTTACACTTTCAATGATTTTCAGTACATCCTTTCGTTTTAATCCCAAGGATGTGGGATTGCAAGGATTTGAAAATATCAGCATAGCTGCTTGTTGCTCGTTTACCGTATGGATGAGTTCATCCCCATTGATCTGCAAATTTTCGTTTTTAGAAAGGGTGACGATGTTGCTTTCTGCCAGACTTCCATAGAAATTGTACATGGAAAAGTCCGGCGAGACCGTGACGATGGTATCTCCTTTTTTTAAGAAGCAGTTGATGATTACGCTGATCAGCTCATCCGAACCGTTTCCGGCGGTGATGAGCCCGCTGTCAATCTCATGATACTGGGCGAAAAAATTACAAAGCCGTGTTGCTTTTGGATCCGGATAGCGGTTATATGTCACCTGCTTCACTGCCATATTTATGACGTCCTGCAGCTCCTTAACCGGCTCAAGAAAGGATTCGTTGGCATCCAGCCTGATTTTATAATCGCCTGTTTCAGGCTCATAGGGTACTAAATTGATCAGCTTTTCCGTTAATTGATACATAAGCCTTGATTCCCTTCATGTTCTGACTTTGATTGAGTTTGCGTGTGCAGTCAGCCCTTCTGTGTCAGCCAGAATGATTACATCATCCGCAGCACGTTCGAAAGCGTTTTGCGAGAAGCAAATATAATTAGATTTTTTCACAAAATCGCTGACCGATAGGGGTGAGAAAAATTTTGCAGTGGCACCTGTGGGCAGCACATGGTTCGGACCGGCAAAATAATCTCCCAAGGGTTCGGGTGAATAATTGCCTAAAAAAATTGAGCCTGCGTTTTTGATACCCGGCAAATAATCCATGGGATCCTTCAGGCAAATTTCCAGATGCTCCGGTGCCAGTTTGTTGGATATATTGATGGCTTCCTCAATGGTGTCAAAGACAATCACAGCACCATAGTTCTGAAGCGACTCTATTATTATATTGTTTCTTTCCAGAGTTGATACCTGTTTTTTCAGTTCTTTCACAGTTTCTTTTGCAATCGTTTCGCTGGTGGTCAAGAGAATTGCTGATGCCAGTATATCATGCTCGGCTTGTGACATCAAGTCCGCTGCCAAAAATTTCGGATTTGCGGTTTCGTCCGCCAGAATCAAAATCTCACTGGGACCGGCAATCATGTCAATGTCACACAACCCAAACACCAGCTTTTTCGCCGTGGCAACATAAATATTGCCCGGACCGGTGATCTTGTCAACCTTCGGAATGGTTTCTGTTCCGTAAGCCAGGGCTGCAACCGCCTGCGCTCCGCCGGTCATAAATACTCGGTCCACCCCCGCAATGGCAGCGGCTGCCATGATGTTCTTGTTAGGCTTTCCGTCTTTTCCCGGCGGTGTTACCATGATGATTTCCTTCACACCCGCAATTTTCGCCGGCAATGCGTTCATCAAAACCGAGGACGGATAAGCTGCAGAACCGCCCGGCACATAAATCCCGACTTTTTCAAGTGGCATCACCTTCTGCCCCAGCACCGAACCATCCGGTCGGGTATAACGAAAGTCCTCCTGCAGTCC
>ERZ778021.2316-NODE-2316-length-17320-cov-3.826296_pt1 | contig 17320 bp, 10 predicted proteins | sample MGYA00375751_ERZ778021 | MGnify/ENA primary metagenome ERZ778021 (study PRJEB29350, sample SAMN05389814) | bioreactor metagenome | isolation source: Thiocyanate stock bioreactor | place: South Africa: University of Cape Town | collected 2013-08-29 ... | reverse complement strand
CCTCTACCATCCCGACCCGCAGCGCGACGAGTTCGCCCGGCGCGGCAACGCCATGCTGACGGCCGGTGTGGATGCTGACCTGCTCGGGCGCGAGGAGGTTCGCCGGATGGCGCCCTATCTCGACTTCGACAATGCGCGCTTCCCCATCCAGGGCGGCCTGCTGCAGCGCCGGGGCGGAACCGTGCGGCACGATGCGGTCGCCTGGGGCTACGCGCGCGGGGCCGACATGCGCGGCGTCGACATCATCCAGAACTGCGAGGTGCGGGGCATCCGCACCGAGAACGGCGCGGTGACGGGTGTCGAGACCTCCAGAGGCTTCATCAGGTGCGGGAAGCTTGGGCTCGCCGCGGCCGGCAATTCGTCGGAAGTCGCCGCGATGGCCGGCATGAGGCTGCCCATCGAAAGCCACGTCCTCCAGGCCTTCGTGACGGAAGGCATCAAGCCCTTCATCGGCGGCGTCATCACCTTCGGCGTCGGTCATTTTTACATTTCGCAGTCCGACAAGGGAGGCCTCGTGTTCGGCGGCAGCCTCGACGGCTACAATTCCTATGCGCGCAGGGGCAACCTTCCCATGGTGGAGGAGGTGATCGAAGCCGGCGTGGCGATGATACCGGCCCTTTCGCGCGTGCGCGCTCTGCGTTCCTGGGGCGGCATCATGGATATGTCGATGGACGGTTCGCCCATCATCGATAAGACCGATATCCGCGGCCTCTACCTCAATTGCGGCTGGTGCTACGGCGGCTTCAAGGCCACGCCGGCTTCGGGATGGTGCTTCGCGCACACCATTGCCAGGGACGAACCCCACAAGCTCAACGCCGCCTTCCGGCTCGACCGTTTCCGCCGCGGCCATACGATCGACGAAAGCGGCCATGGCGCCCAGCCGAACTTGCACTGAGGATTTCCTATGCTCATCCCATGCCCCAATTGCGGCGTCCGCCTATCCGAGGAGTTCACCTGCCTCGGCGACGCTTCCGTTCGCCGGCCCGTGTCGGTGGAGCCGCATTTGGCTGACGAGTGGTTCGACTACGTCTATCTCCGAGACAACCCGAAGGGCCGGATCCACGAATACTGGCACCATTCCGGCGGATGCCGCGCATGGATCGTGGTCGAACGCGACACCGCGAGCCACGAGGTATTCGGTTCGGCAAGCGCGGGCGACTGGGCCGCCGCGCGCAACGGCCACTCCATGAAAGGCGAACGCTGATGGCTGGCTTCCGTCTTGCCGAGGGCGGGCTCATCGACCGGGCCTCGACGCTTGGCTTCACCTTCGACGGCAAGGCCTTCACCGGCCATTCCGGCGATACGCTGGCTTCGGCGCTGATCGCAAACGGCGTTCATCTGATGGGCCGGTCGTTCAAGTATCACCGGCCGCGCGGCGTCGTTTCCGCCGGCGTGTCGGAACCCAACGCGCTCGTGGAACTGCGCCGCGGGGCCCGCCGCGAGGCCAACACGCGCGCCACGACGATCGAGCTTTTCGACGGGCTCAGCGCCCGCAGCCAGAACCGCTGGCCGTCGCTCGGCTTCGATCTCGGCGCGGTCAACTCGCTTGCCTCGTCCATCTTCGTCGCGGGCTTCTACTACAAGACCTTCATGTGGCCGAAGAGCTTCTGGAACAAGGTCTACGAGCTGCTGATCCGGCGCGCGGCGGGCCTCGGCTCCGCGAGCGAAGAGCCGGACCCCGACAGGTACGAAAAGGCCTACGCCCATTGCGACGTGCTGGTCATCGGCTCGGGACCGGCGGGCCTTGCCGCCTCGCTTGCCGCCGCACGCGCCGGTGCCCGCGTGATCCTGGCCGACGAGGGATCGACCCTGGGCGGTTCGCTTCTGGGCGCGCATGAGGAAATCGACGGCATGCACGGGCGTGACTGGGCCCAGGGCGCTCTTGGCGAACTGGCATCCATGGCGCATGTCGCCCTGATGCCTCGCACCACCGTGTTCGGCTGGTATGACGGCAATGTGTTCGGTGCGAACCAGCGCGTGAACGACCATGTCGCCGTGCCAGGCGAGCATGAGCCGCGGCAGAGGCTCTGGCGGATCGTGGCGCGCCGCGCCGTGCTTTGCGCCGGGGCGGAAGAACGCCCCATCGTGTTCGGAGGCAACGACATTCCCGGCGTGATGCTGTCTTCGGCCATGCGCGTTTTCGCCAATCGTTATGCGGCGGCCGCGGGCCGGTCGATCGCGGTGTTCACCAACAACGACTCGGGCTACCGCACCGCCCGCGACCTGCGCGCCGCGGGCGTCCATGTCGAGGCGATCATCGATCCGCGCACGGATGCCGCGGTGAAGGATGCCGCCGGGGTTCCGGTGATCATGGGTGCCGTGGTCATGGACGTGAAGAGCGGCAGGAAGGTCTCGTCCGCGCTGCTCTCCGACGGCCGGACCATCCCGTGCGATGCGATTGCTATGTCAGGCGGCTGGAGCCCGATCGTCAATCTCGCCTGCCATCGCGGCACCCGGCCGCGATGGGACGAGACGCTCGCCGCCTTCCTGCCGTCGGAAACGGGTCAGGGCCTGGCCGTGGCCGGTTCCGCCAACGGGGCGATGCTGCTGTCCCAATGCCTGGCCGACGGGGCAAGGAAAGGCGCCGATGCCGCCGGCGCGCTCGGATTTGCGGCCAGGCCTTTCGAGCTGAAAGCGCGCGACGAGGCCTATCGCATCAGCCCTTTGTGGCAGGTGAAACAATCGAAGGGAAAGGCCTTGGTCGATTATCAGAACGACGTGACCGCCAGGGACCTGCCGCTGGCGGTGCGGGAGGGCTACAGCAGCATGGAGCTTGCCAAGCGCTATACCACGAACGGCATGGCGACCGACCAGGGCAAGCTGGGCAATGTCAATGCCGTCGCCATCGTGGCGCAGGCGACGGGCAGGACCATGGACGAGGTCGGTACCACGACATTCCGCCCCTTCTATACGCCGGTGGCCCTGGGAGCGTTTGCCGGCCCCCACACCGGCCGGCATTTCAAACCTATACGCAGGACGCCCCTGCACGAATGGGCCGAGGAAAGAGGCGCCGTGTTCATCGAGGCCGGCCTGTGGCTGCGATCCTCCTGGTTTCCGCTGCCGCATGAAAAGGACTGGCTGGAAAGCGCCGTCCGCGAAGTGAGGGCGACGCGCGAGCGGGTGGGCATCTGCGATGTCTCCACGCTCGGCAAGATCGACGTGCAGGGACCGGATGCGGCGGAATTCCTCGACCGGCTCTATTGCAACGGCTGGGCGACACTGGAGGTCGGCAAGGCGCGCTACGGGCTGATGCTGCGCGAGGACGGCATGGTCTTCGACGACGGCACGACGTCCAGGCTCGCCAAGGACCGCTTTTTCATGACGACGACGACGGCCAATGCCGGCGCCGTCATGGCGCACATGGAATTCTGCCATCAGGCGCTGTGGCCGGATCTGGACGTCCAGTATGTTTCCGTCACCGACCAATGGGCGCAGATTGCGGTGGCCGGGCCCAGGGCACGCGCGACGTTGCAGAAGATCGTCGATGACGTAGAACTGAACGATGCGACGTTCCCCTTCCTCGCGGCGCGGGAAATTTCGGTCCTGAACGGTGTCCCCGCCCGCCTCTTCCGCATCTCCTTCTCGGGCGAGCACGCCTATGAGCTGTCGGTGCCTGCCGACTACGGCAACGGGGTGGCACGCGTCCTGATGCAGGCCGGCGAGGAATTCGGAATCACGCCCTACGGTATCGAGGCGCTTTCCATCATGCGGGTCGAGAAAGGCCATATCGCGGGCGGCGAACTGAACGGCACCACCACCGCCGCCGATCTGGGCCTAGGCCGCATGATGTCGACGAAGAAGGACTATATCGGCCGCGTGATGGCGGGACGCGAAGGCCTCGTGGCAAGGGACCGCGAGCAGGTCGTCGGCATCCGGCCAGTGAACAGCCAGGACCGGCTGCTTGCCGGTTCCCGCCTTCTGGCGGCCGGGGCGACGCGCTCCCAGGAAAACGACCAGGGCTATATCACCAGCGCGGCCTATTCGCCGATGCTGGAACTATGGATCGGCCTCGCGCTTCTGAAACGCGGCCGTGAACGCCACGGCGAAATCGTCAGGGTGTTCGACGGCCTGCGCAACGTTCACGTCGATGCCCAAATCTGCGAACCGATGCATTACGACAGGGAAAACGAGAAGCTCCATGCCTAGCTCCTTCGCCAGTGCCAACACACGCGACATGGAGGCATGGGGTCATCCGCGCCAGACCCCGTCGAAGTCTGTCGCCAGAGCAGGGCGCTTCGGCGCCGGCACGGGCGCGCCCGGCGTCACCCTTTCCATCCGCCATCCGGTGTCGATCGTCTGCGTCATCGCGCGCAAGGGACGGACGGATGCCGTCTCGTCCCTATTGCATGCGCAATACGGTATTGCCTTGCCGACGGCAGGCCGGTCTGCCACCGCGGAGGAATTGGTGCTGCACTGGTGTGGCGCCAATCAATATTACGCGCAGGCCGAAGACCTTGCCGAAGCCCGCCTCTACCGCGAGCTCCGATCACATCTCGAGGGCGTGGCGTCCTGCTCCGACCAGAGCCATGGGCGCGTGATCTTCTCGCTCGTGGGTCCGAGAGTGCGCGATCTGCTGGCGAAGGGCACTTCGGTCGATCTCCACCCGCGCATCTTCGGGCCTGGACATTGCGCCATCACCCAGATGGCACATGTCGGCGTGCATCTTGCCCAGACCGGGCCGGACGCCTTCGAGATTTCCGTCGCGCGCAGCTTCTCCTGCGGCTTCTGGGAATGGCTTGCCGGGCAGGCGCAGGAACTGGGATACGAGATACGATGAAGGATCCGACGATCGGTGTGGTCGGCACCGGACATTTCGCATCCTACTTCATCGCGGCGCTCCGCAACGGCGGACACAAGGGCCGCATAGTCCTGTCGCCGCGCAGCCGGACCAGGGCCGAGAGCATCGCACGCGAGCACGGGTGCGAGCTGGCGCAGGACAACAACCATCTTCTGACCGCCGCCGACTGGGTGCTGATCGCCGTTCGCCCAGAGCAGCTCGAAGCGGCGCTTGCGGAACTCGCCTTGCGCCCGGGGCAGATCGTTCTTTCGGCCGTCGCAGGGGTTTCCATTGCAGAGCTGCGGTCGCGCCTGGGAAAGACGGCAACCATCGTGCGTATCATGCCGTCGAGCTACATCGCCGCGATGCCGGACGGGCTCATACCGCTGTTTCCCGGCGTAAGCGAGGTCGAGCGCATACTGGCGCGGGCCGGCACGGTGATGGCGTTCGACAGCGAGGAGCATTTCGAGCTGTCGACCACCGGCGCGTGCCTGTCCGGATGGATGTACAGCTTCATGGATTCGCTGGAGAGCTGGTTCGTCGGCAAGGGGTTCTCGCCGGATCAGGCGCGGCTGATGGTGTCGGGCAATATCGCAGGGGCCGTGGCCCATGCCAGAGCCAGTTCCGGACGCAGCCTGCGCGCCGTTTCAGACGAGATCGCCACCGACGGCACCTACACCAGGGCCGGGCTCGAAGTGCTGCGCGCAGACGGGGCGGAGAAGCCGTGGGAGAAGGCTCTCGATACCGTCTTCGGCAAGCTTGAGTAGATCGGCGTCTTGCCGACCCCTCACTGGCTGGCCCGCCCGACCGGTCATGCCGGAGAGGTCGAAGCCTCGGCCTCCAAGGTCTCCCGGCCGCCGTCCTCGCCTTCGGGCTCCTTCACCCGGAACCAGGCGACGTAGAGCGCCGGCAGGAACAGCAGCGTGATCGCCGTGCCGGCGATGATGCCGCCCATCATGGCATAGGCCATCGGCCCCCAGAACACCTCGCGCGCGATCGGGATCAGCGCCAGAGAGGCGGCCGCGGCGGTGAGCGCTATGGGCCGCATGCGGTGCTCGGACGCCTCGATCACCGCCGTCCAGCGGTCGGCGCCGTCGCGCACATGGTCCTCGATCTGCACGATCAGGATGACCGAGTTGCGGATCAGGATGCCGATCAGCGCCAGCACGCCGAGGATGGCGACGAAGCCCAGCGGCGCGCCGGAGGGCACCAGGGCCGCCACGACGCCGATGAGCCCCAGCGGCGCCACCGCCACCACCAGGAACAGGCGCTGGAAGCTCTGCAGCTGGACCATCAGGATGGTCGCCATCACGAACAGCATCAGCGGCACCACGGCGGCGATCGGGCCCTGGCTCTTGGCGCTCTCCTCCACCGAGCCGGCAGTGGCCACCGCATAGCCTGACGGCAGGCCGGCGGCGAAGGCCTCGACCGAGGGCTTCAGGTCGCGCACCACCGTGTCGGGCAGCGTCTTGCCCACCAGCCCCGCCTGCACGGTGATGGTGGGAACGCGGCCCCGGCGCCACACCGCCGGCTGCTCCAGCGCATAGTCGAAATTGGCCACCGCCGCGAGCGGGATGGATTCGCCGGCCGGGGTGGGCAGCTGCATGTTCTTCAGCGTGTCGATCGAGCCGCGCTCGGCCTCGCCGGAGCGCACCACGACGTTGACCAGATAGGTGGCGTCGCGCACCTGGGTGATGGTGACGCCGCCCACCACGCTGTTGAGCGCGGAGGCGATGTCCTGCGAGGTGATGCCGAGCTGGCGGGCCTTGTCCTGCAGCACGTCGACCTTGAGCACGCGCGCCGGCTCGTTCCAGTCGAAGGTGGGGGCAGCGATGCGCGGATCGGCGCCGATGACGCCGGCGAAGCGCTGGGCGATGCCGCGCAGCGTCTGGATGTCCGGGCCGCTCAGCCGGTACTGCACCGGCCGCCCGACCGGCGGCCCCAGCTCCAGCGTCTTGACGAAGGCGTCGGTGCCGACGAACTCCTCGCGCAGTATCTTCTGCAGCTCGGCCTTGACGCGGTCGCGGGCCTCCACGTCCTTCGTCACGATCACGGTCTGGCCGAAATAGGGATTGGCGGGCTGCACGTCCAGCGTCAGCACGAAGCGCACCGCGCCCTGGCCGATATAGGAGCTCCAGTGATCGATGTCGGCGTTGCCGGCGAGCGCACGCTGCTCGAAGCGCTCGATCTGGTCCCTGGTCTCGGCGATCGAGCTGTTCTGCGGCAGGTTCCAGTCCACGATCAGCTCCGGCCGGTCCGATGGCGGGAAGAACTGCTGCTGCACCAGCGCCATGCCGGCGAGCGAGACGAGGAACAGGGCGATGGTGGCGAATATGGTCAGCCAGCGGCGGCGCACCGAGGCCACCAGCACCCGCCGGAACAGCGAGGTGAAGCGGCCGGGACGGTCGTGATGGGCCTGCATCGTGGCCGGCAGGAAGGTGACGCCGAGCAGCGGCGCGAACAGCACCGCCACGATCCACGACACGATGAGCGAGACGGCGATGACCACGAACAGCGTGAAAGTGTATTCGCCCGCCTGGCTGGAATCGAGGCCGATGGGGATGAAGCCGGCCACCGTCACCAGCGTGCCGGTCAGCATCGGGAAGGCCGTGGAGGTGTAGACATAGGTGGCCGCCTTGCGCAGCGGGTCGCCCGCCTCCAGCCGGGCCACCATCATCTCCACCGCGATCATGGCGTCGTCCACCAGCAGGCCGAGCGCGATGATGAGCGCCCCGAGCGAGACGCGCTGCAGCGAGATGCCGAGATATTCCATGGCCACGAAGGTGATGGCCAGCACCAGCGGGATCGACAGCGCCACCACGAAGCCGGCGCGCAGGCCCAGGCTGATGAAGGAGACGGCCAGCACGATGGCCACCGCCTCGAACAGCGCGCGCGTGAAGCCGGAGACGGCGTCCTTCACGATCACCGGCTGGTCGGCCACCTTGTGCACGCCCACGCCCACCGGCAGCTCGGCCGTCACCTCCTCCATCTTCTTCGCCAGCGCATCGCCGAATTCCAGCAGGTTGGCGTTCGGCTTCATGCCGATGGCGAGCGCGATCGCATCCTGCCCGTTGAAGCGGAACAGCGAGGTCGGCGGGTCGGTGTAGCCGCGCCGGATCGTGGCGACGTCGCTCAGCCGGAAGAAGCGGTCGTTGATGCGCAGGTTGATGGCGCGCAGGCTGTCCTCGGAGGTGAACTGGCCGGTGACCCGCACCGAGATGCGCTCCGGCCCCGACTGGATCACGCCCGACGGGGCGACGGCGTTCTGCGCCTGGAGGCTGGCCATGATGGCCTGCTGGTTGAGGCCGAGCGCCGCGATCTGCCGCGTCGAGAATTCGAGGTAGATCGCCTCGTCCTGGGCGCCGACGAGGTCGACTTTGCCGGCGTTCGGCACCGTCAGGATGCGGGTTCGAACATCCTCGACATAATCGCGCAATTGCCGGGGCGTCAGCCCATCCGACGTGAAGGCGTAGATGTTGCCGTAGACATCGCCGAAGCGGTCGTTGAAGAACGGTCCCTGCACGCCTTGCGGGAACTGGTACCAGATGTCGCCGATCATGTTGCGCACCTGAAGCCAGGTGGGCGTCACGTCGCGCGCCCTGGTGGTCGGCTTCAGGTTGACGAAGACGATGGCGCGGCCGGCCGTGGTGATGGAGCGCGTGTAGTCGAGCGCGTCCAATTCCTCCAGCTTCTTCTCGATGCGGTCGGTGACCTGGCGCACCGTTTCCTCCACCGAGGCGCCCGGCCAGTTGGCCTGCACCAGCATGGTCTTGATGGTGAAGGAGGGGTCCTCCTCGCGGCCGAGATTGAGGTAGGAGAAGATGCCGGCCACGACGAAGACCAGCATGAAATACCAGACCAGCGAACGGTGCGACAGCGCCCAGTCGGAGAGGTTGAAGCCCTTCACTTCGCGCCTCCCTCGGGCAACCCGACCTTCTGGCCTTCCTGCAGGCTGTGAATGCCTGCGGTGATGACGCGCATGCCCGGCTCCAGCCCGCCCGCGACGGTGAAGGTGGCGCCGTTGCGGAAGGCGACCTCGACCGTGCGCAGGGTTACGTTCGACGTCTGCGGATCTACGATCCAGACCTGGTCCGCGCCGTCCTTCTCCAGAAGCGCCGAGGCCGGCAGCTCGATCATCGGGGCGGCGGGCGCCGTCTGCGTGGCCGTCACCGTGGAGCCGAGCCGGAATGCGTCCGGCGGGTCCACCAGCGTCAGCCGCACGCGGCGGGTGCGGGTGGAATTGTCGGCCTGCGGCGCGATTTCGCGCAGCCTGCCCTTGCTGCGGATCGACGGCAGCGATTGCAGCACCACGTCGAACTCGGCGCCCGGCGCGAGGCCGCCGGTGAGACGGTCGGGAATGTCCACCACCGCCTCGCGCGCGTCGGAGCGGGCAACGGTCACCACGGTCTGGCCCGGTGAAACCGTCTGGCCGACCTCGGCGCCCACGGCGGTGACGATGCCGTCGAAATCGGAGAACAGGCGGGTATAGCCGAGCTGCTCCTCGGACTTGGCAAGGGCCGCCCTGGCGCGCTCGACATTGGCGGCCGCCGCCTGGCTGGCCTGGCGGGCGGCGTCGTAGACGGCCTGCGAGACATTGGCGGCGGCAAGAAGCTGCCGCTGCCGCTCCTCGCTGGCGGATGCGTTGGCCGCCTGCGCCTCGGCGTTGGAAAGCTCCGCCCTGGCCGCCTGCACGGCGAGATCCAGCGCGGTCGGGTCGAGGGCCGCGATGGTGACGCCTCGCGCCACGCGGTCGCCGACATCGACATCGCGCGCCACCACCTTGCCGAGCAGCCGGAAGGACAGGTTGGCGCTGAACTGCGGCTCCACCGTGCCGGCGAAGCCCTGCGCGCTGCCCGCCTGCGGCTCGACCAGGACGGACAGAACGGGCCGCACCGCCTCGGGCGCCTTCTGCGGCTCCGCCTGCGAGCAGGCCGCCAGCATCGCGGCCGGCAGCAGCATGCCGCGCCTCGCCCACCGGCTCATGGCGTCGCCTCCGCTATCTCCACCGTCTCGCCGGGGCTGAGCAACTGTCCGCCCGCCGTCACCACGCTCTGGCCGGGCTCCAGCCCCTTGCCGACGACGACCGTGCCGGACTCGTAGGCCAGCACGTCCACGGGCTGCATGGAAACGGCCCGGCTTGCCGGATCGACCAGCCAGACCGCCGGCCGCCCCTGGCTGGAGGTCAGCGCCTGCCACGGCAGGATGACGGCCTGTGCCGGGCGCGCGCTGACCGTGCCGACCACCGCCGCGCCCAGCGGCATGGCGGCGGGCGTGTCGGCAATGGCCACCTTGACGCGGATGGAGCCGGAGGCCGGATCGACGGCGGGCGAGACCTCGCGCACCCGGCCGGCCGCCTTCACCTCAGGGTCCGAGACCAGCGCGATCGTCACCGGCGGGTCGGGCGGGGTCCTGACCACCAGCGTCTCCTGCACGTTGAAGACGGCATCGCGGTCGCCGTCCTCGGCAATGGTGAACGCGCTCTGCGCCGCCTGCACCACCTGGCCGGCTTCCACAGCGCGGGCGGTGATGACGCCGGGGGCGGTGGCGCGCAATTCGGTATAGCCGAGATTTTCCCTGGCATTGGCCAGCGCGCTCTGCGCCGCCTGCACGCTGCCCTGCGCCACCTTCAGCCCCTGCTCGGCCTGGTCGTAGTCGCGCCTGGTGGTGAAGCCCTGGGCGAGCAGCGTCTTCTGCCGGTCGAAGGCGGCGGTTGCCTGGGTGAGCTGCGCCTGCGCGGCATCGAGATCGGCCTGGGCCGAGCGCAGGTCGGATTCCTGCTCCTGCGGGTCGATGCGGGCCAGCACCTCGCCGGCTTCGACATGCTGGCCGACCTCGACCAGACGCTCGGCGACGCGGCCGCCGACGCGGAAGGCGAGGTTGTTGAGCGTGCGGGCCGCGATGACGCCCGTCAGCGAGGTCCTCGGCGCATATTCGGAAAGCTCGACCGTGGCGACCTTCACCATCACCGGCGGCCTTTCGGCCGCCGCTTCCTGCTTCTGGCAGCCGGCCAGGAAGGACAGCATGGCAAGCCCGAAGGCAGCGCCGGCAACGCAACGGAGAAACGAATTGGAGACGGTGAAGAAGGAGAGCCCTGACGGTGCCGAAGGTCGCAATGTGCCTGCCCGCTTGAATTGCCCGCTGTCCCGCCCCGCCCCCGTATTCCGGGAAAGCGGAACAGTGTCCGGGCAGGATACCGTCTCGTGCGGAAATTGAAACCGGCTTTCGCCGCCGATGGCCGTCGGCCCAGGCCCAACGTCAGGCCCAACGGCCTTGCGGCGGTGACAGCTTGAGGAATCCGCGAAATCGCGCGACAACGGCCCTCGAAGGCCGCCGGCACCGGCAGGCTCGCCCCGCAGGAGAAAAACCGTGAAGAATTCCGCCATTTCCGAGCGCAAGAACCACGCCATCTCGCGTGGCGTCGGCATGACGACGCAGATCTATGCCGACCGCGCCGAGAATTCCGAAATCTGGGACGTCGAGGGGCGCCGCTACATCGACTTTGCCGGCGGCATCGCCGTGGTCAACACCGGCCATCGCCACCCCAAGGTGATCGAGGCGGTGAAGGCCCAGCTCGACCGCTTCACCCACACCTGCCACCAGGTGATACCCTACGAGAACTACGTGCATCTGGCCGAGCGGCTGAACGCCATGCTGCCGGGCAGGTTCGACAAGAAGACCATCTTCGCCACCACCGGCGCGGAAGCGGTGGAGAACGCCATCAAGATCGCGCGCCACGCCACCGGCCGGCAGGCCGTCATCGCCTTCACCGGCGCCTTCCACGGCCGCACCTTCATGGGCATGGCCCTGACCGGCAAGGTGCAGCCCTACAAAGCCGGCTTCGGCGCCATGCCGGGCGACGTCTTCCACGCACCCTTCCCGGTCGAGCTGCACGGCGTGTCGGTAGCCGACTCGCTGGCCGCGCTGGACAAATTGTTCAAGGCCGACGTCGATCCGGCGCGCGTGGCCGCCATCATCCTGGAGCCCGTGCAGGGCGAGGGCGGCTTCTACGAGGCGCCGCGCGACTTCGTCTCGGCGCTGCGCAAGATCTGCGACCAGCACGGCATCCTGCTGATCGCCGACGAGGTGCAGACCGGCTTTGCCCGCACCGGCAAGATGTTCGCCATGCAGCACCACGACGTGGCGCCCGACATCACCACCATGGCCAAGAGCCTGGCCGGCGGCTTCCCGCTTTCGGCCGTCACCGGCCGCGCCGAGCTGATGGATTCTCCCAATCCCGGCGGGCTGGGCGGCACCTATGCCGGCAACCCGCTGGGCATCGCCGCCGCGCACGCCGTGCTCGACGTGATCGAGGAGGAGAAGCTGTGCGAGCGCGCCGAGACGCTGGGTGCGCGCCTCAAGCAGCGGCTGGGCTCGCTGCGCGACGACGTGCCCGAGATCGTGGACATCCGCGGCCCCGGCTTCATGAACGCGGTGGAGTTCAACGACGCGGCCAAGGGCCTGCCCTCGCCCGAATTCGCCAATGCCGTGCGGCTGAAGGCGCTCGACAAGGGGCTGATCCTGCTCACCTGCGGCGTCTACGGCAACGTCATCCGCTTCCTGTCACCGATCACCGTGCAGGACAATGTGATGACCGAGGCGCTCGACATCCTCGAAGCCTCCATCCGCGAAGTGCGGAAGGCCTGATACCCGGCTTTCTGCGGGCCGCGCGTGCAACGCGGCCTGCTCCTTGGTTCACCCCGCTGCTGCGGCGGGGTTGCCCTGCTGGAACTCGGCGAAAGCGGCCTTGAGCGCATCCGCGCCGGCCGCGACGACGCCGGGCGCCGGCGAGAACCCGGCGCCGAGCATCCTGCGCCCGAGCATATGGTCGGCCGGGCGGTTGACGGATTCGATGGCGATGAGCCGGTCCGCGGCGTAGTGGTAGACGGAAAACCTGTTGTCGGCCGCGTCGCCGGCCACGACATGGCGGTCGCCGCCAAGCGCCAGCCCCACCATCTGCAGCTTCATGTCGCCGATATCCGACCAGAACCACGGCACCGCGGCATAGGCATCCTCGTGGCCGAGAATGGTGCGCGCGGCGAGGCGGGCCTGGTCGGTGGCGTTCTGCACCGATTCCAGCCGTATATCGGTGCCGGTGAACCAGTGGCGGTAATTGACGGCATCGCCGATCGCCAGCACCTGCGGCGCCGCGGTGCGCATCTGCGCATCGACCCGTATGCCGTTGGCCGTTTCCAGCCCGGCGGCCTCGGCCAGCTCGACATTGGGCACCACGCCGACGCCGATGACGACCATGCCGGCCGGCAGCCGCTCGCCCGAGGACAGCACCGCGGCCGCCACACGGCCGCCTTCGCCCTCCAGGCGTTCGACCGTCGCCCCGGTCAGCACGCGCACGCCCGCCGCCTCCAGCCGTGCGCGCACATGGGCGGCGATGACCGGCGCCACGGCGCGGCCGAGCAGACGGCCGACGGCCTCGACCACGGTGACCCGGCGGCCGGCCGCCCCCAGCGTGGCGGCGATCTCCAGGCCGATGAAGCCGCCGCCGATGATGACGACATCCTCCGCGTCCGCGCTCAGTTCGCGGATCAGCCGGGCATCGGCCAGCGAGCGCAGCGACACCACCCCGGCGAGCTCCCCGCCCGGCAACGGCAGGATGCGCGGGCGCGAGCCGGTGGCCAGCACGAGACGATCGAAAGGCAGCGCGCCGCCGCCGGCAAGTTCCAGCCTCTGCCCCGCAAGGTCGATGCGGGCCACTCGGATGCCCGGACGGAGGTCGATATCGTTGCCGGTGTAAAAGGCCCCGCCGCGCAAAGGCTGCGGCTTGGCCCCGGTATCCTTGATGAAGATCTTGGACAGCGGCGGCTTGTGGTAGGGCAACTCGGCTTCGTCGCCGACGAGGATGACAGGGCCGTCATAGCCCTCCTCGCGCAGGCTGGCGGCGGCCTGCACGCCGGCATGCCCGGCTCCGACGATCACGACCCCGTTGTTCATCACGACATCGCTGTTCATGGCCACCTGCTTTTCTCACCCATCCTAGCTCCTCCCTCGACGTGGCGATTGCCCGGTTCCGTCGCAAGGGGGCGCATCCGGGTCGCACCCGGAACAGCGCCTTGTCAATGCGCCAGCGGCATCCCGCCTTCTCGCTCACCGCGCCATGGCGGGCGAGCGGGGCCGGCAGGCGGGGCGGGCGAGCAGGCAGCCCCTGCGCGCAGATACGGAACGACGTCCGGCATAACTTGACCGTATCAGTTTAGAATAATTCTAAACTATTGTTTCGATTGGCTTTTCCTGACGAATTGAGTTGACTTTCACCTCGGCCGCGGCTTTATGGATGCGCGCGCCGCTGGCCGCGCTCCTTTGATGTCTGGGCCTTGAACCCATACGATTGGAGGCATTCGGGTGTCCCTTTTCGGCGAACCGCACCGCCTTGCGGCCTCTTGCCCCGCCGTTGCGGGCCGTCCGTTTTCCGCCGCGCTCCGCGGCGACCGTCGTGCTGCGACATGCAGATTTTTCCCGGCCGCCCTGCGCGGCCCAGTTCCTGAATATCCCTCGAGGAGACGATGATGGCGAGGATCAGAATCACGGCGCGGTTGGGCAGCAGGCTGGCCGCGGTCGGGGCGACGGCGGCGCTGACGGCGGCCGCCTTCGTGCTTCCGGCCAAGGCCGAGACCGACGCGAAGGCGGTGGTGAAGACCTATGCCGACATCGCGCTCGCCAAATACGAGGATTCGCTGACCACGGCCAAGGCACTGGACGCCGCCGTGGACGCGCTGATCGCCAAGCCCTCGCAGGAGACGCTTGCCGCGGCCCGCGAGGCGTGGAAGGCGGCGCGCATCCCCTACCAGCAGACGGAAGTCTACCGTTTCGGCAATCCGATCGTCGACGACTGGGAGGGCCGGGTGAACGCCTGGCCGCTGGACGAGGGCCTGATCGATTATGTCGACAAGAGCTACGGCACGGAGTCGGAGGAGAACTCGCTCTATACGGCCAATGTCATCGCCAACAAGACGATCAAGATCGACGGCAAGGAGATCGACGCCTCGAACCTTTCGCCGGAGTTCCTCTCCGGCACCCTGCAGGAGGCCGGCGACATCGAGGCCAACGTGGCCACCGGCTACCACGCCATCGAGTTCCTGCTCTGGGGCCAGGACCTGAACGGCACCGGCCCTGGCGCGGGCAATCGCCCCTATACGGACTACGACACCGCCAACTGCACCGGCGGCAATTGCGACCGCCGCGCCCAATATCTGAAGTCGGCCAGCGACCTCCTGGTCTCCGACCTGGAGGAAATGGTAGGCAACTGGAAGGATGACGGGGCCGCGCGCAAGGCGCTGACGGACGAGGACGCCAATGCCGGGCTTTCGGCCATCCTCACCGGCATGGGCTCGCTCTCCTACGGCGAGCTGGCCGGCGAGCGCATGAAGCTCGGCCTGCTGCTGCACGACCCCGAGGAGGAGCACGACTGCTTCTCCGACAACACCTACATGTCGCATCTGGAAGACGCGGTCGGCATCCGCGCGGCCTATCTCGGCAGCTACAAGCGCCTCGACGGCACCGAGGTTTCCGGTCCGTCCGTCTCCGACATGGTCAAGGCCGCCGATCCGGCCCTCGACACCGAACTGAGGGGCAAGCTGGACGCCACGGTGGCGAAGATGGAAGCGATCAAGGCGCGCGCCGACGCCGGCGAGGCTTACGACCAGCAGATCGCCGAGGGCAACACGCAAGGCAACGCCACCGTGCACGCGGCGATCGACGCGCTGACCAACCTCGCCGCGGACAACCAGCTGATCATCGCGGGCGGCAGCGCGCGCGTCTCCGCCGGCAACACGGTCGCTGCGCAGCTCCCCGACGTCACGTTCGGGATGTCCGGGCCGGTCCAGACGGGCGTCGCCAACCTGCACACCTACGCGACGAAGCAGGGCGTTCCCGCCTACGTCGCCGGCGTCGTCGCGGCGCAGGAGAGCGCCTCGGGCTCGATCGGCTACGTCGGCGGCACCGACATCCCGCCGAACTCGCAGTCGTCGATCGACTTCGCGGCCGGCGCCAAGTCGGTCAAGCCCGAGGTCAAGGTGGCGTCGGTGACGGTCGGGTCGCTCAGTGACGCGGCCAAGGCGAAGGAGGCGACGGCCGCGCAGATCGCGAACGGCGCCGACGTCATCTACGCCTTCCAGGACGCGGGCCTGCCCGGTGTGCTCGACGCGGTCAAGGAGTCGGGCAAGACCGTGAAGGTCTTCAACCCGACGACCGACCGCTGCGACGAGTCACCGGCCCTGATCGGCTACGCGTTCCAGGACACCCGGGTGATGGTCGGGCACATCCTCGAGGACTACAAGGCGGACAAGCTCCCGGCCCAGCCGCGCTTCTACGCCCTCGACGACCCGTCGGTGCAGGCGCTCAAGCTCTGCCCGGGCAACGACAAGTACCAGGCCGTCGTCACCGAGACGACCAACAAGATCAACTCCGGCGCGATCACGATGCCCCAGGGCGGGTGACGGTGTCGGCCGACACTCCGGGCGACGTCCCGGCCGACGGTGCCGCCGCGGCGGCGCTGTCGGTCCGGGGCGTGACCAAGACCTACGGCGCCCTCGTCGCGAACGACGCGGTCGACCTCGACGTCCGGCCCGGCGAGATCCTCGCGCTGCTCGGCGAGAACGGCGCCGGCAAGTCGACGCTGGTCAAGGTGCTGTCGGGACTGGTGAACCCGGACGCCGGCGCGGTCGTCGTCGATGGCCGGACGCTGCCTCCCGGCGACCCGGAGGCGGCCCGGGCAGCCGGGGTGGGGGTCGTGCACCAGCACTTCATGCTCGTGCCGGACATGACCGCGACGGAGAACGTCGCGCTCTCGCAGGGCTCGCGCGCGGGTCGGCGGTTCGACGCCGCCGGCACCCGGGCCCGCCTGCTGGAGCTGAGCGAACGGCACAGCATGCCCGTGCGTCCGGACGTCCCGGTCGAGCTGCTGCCGGTGGGGGAACGGCAGCGGATCGAGATCCTCAAGTGCCTGCTCGGCGACGCCAGGGTGCTCCTGCTCGACGAGCCGAGCGCCGTGCTGTCACCGGTCGAGTGGGACCGGCTCGCCGTCGTCCTGGAGGAGCTCGCTTCCCAGGGGCTGGCGATCGTGCTGATCACCCACAAGCTGGGTGAGATCGCCGCCGTCGCGGACCGGTGCACGGTCATGCGCGGCGGAAAGGTCGTCGCCACCGTCCGGGTGGGGGACACCGCGCCGGAGGAGCTGGCCCGGATGATGGTCGGTCGCGACGTGGTGCTGCGGACCGAGCGGCCCGTCGTCGCGGCCGGTCCGGTCGTGCTCGAGGCGACGGGGCTGACGATGGCCGGCTACCGCGGCGACCGCGACCTCGGGCCCGTCGACCTCACCGTTCGTGCGGGTGAGGTCCTGGGCGTGGCGGGTGTGGAGGGCAACGGCCAGAGCGAGCTCGCCGACCTGCTCGCGGGCGTCCGTACCCCGACCACCGGGTCGGTGCGGGTGACGGCCCGCGGCGGCGGGCCCGGACGGACCGGTGTGATCGCCGAGGACCGGCAGGCCGACGGCCTGGCGCTACCGCTCTCGGTGTCGGACAACCTGATGATGCG
>ERZ778021.2314-NODE-2314-length-17340-cov-5.167602_pt1 | contig 17340 bp, 15 predicted proteins | sample MGYA00375751_ERZ778021 | MGnify/ENA primary metagenome ERZ778021 (study PRJEB29350, sample SAMN05389814) | bioreactor metagenome | isolation source: Thiocyanate stock bioreactor | place: South Africa: University of Cape Town | collected 2013-08-29 ... | reverse complement strand
CCCCGGTGCCCTCCCCCGCCCCGCTGACGGTCGCCGTGGTGGTGGCGACCGCCGGCTTCCTGGCGCCGCCGTGGGCGTCGTCGGCGCCCACCTTGCGACTCGCCCTGGCCGCGCTCGGGGTGGCGGTTCTCCCCTGTCTCGCCCGCGCCGCCGGCATCCGCCTGCACCGCCCCGGGCCGGCACCCGCGGCGAGCGCCGCATCCGCCGGCCTGGAGGAAACGCCACTGAGCGCCCGCCAGCTCGAGCTTCTCGCCCTGCTCGGCGAGGGCCTGCGCCAGCGCGAGGCCGCCGAGCGGCTCGGCCTCTCCATCCATCAGGTCGGCCACCTACTGCGCGACGCACGCGAGCGGGCCGGGGCCGGCACCCGCGAGCTGGTCGCTCGCTTCGGTAGACGCGCGGAGTAGGCAAGCTGGCTTCGACTAGGCGCCCTGAACCCGTCGCGAGGGCGTGCCGAAGCATTCTTCCGAGAAGGCGTAGAACTTCCCCTTCGACTTCTTCGGTTCCAATTTGAATTCGAAGGAGAGAACCGATCCCTTCTGGTTTCGTTCCGAGGCGCCGATCGGCAGCCGCGTCGGTTCCCCGCCCGCTTCGGCGTTGTGCGAGGCCACTACCGGATCCTTTCCCGCGGTCACTTCCTTCAGCTGGACTTCGACGAACGGGGAAGCACAGTCCCTCCCCCTGAATTTCGAGTGCGATCCCGCGGCTTCTTCCGCGTTTTTTTCTTCCGCGCGCACCTCCGCCTTGGTCAGGTGTTCCGGCCAGTCGACGCAGACGACCTGCCCGTAGAAGAACCCGTGGGCGAAGGCCAGTTCGACGTAGGCCGCGAAGGGACCCGGGTTGTCGGGGCAGGCGAGGCCGTCGCCGTCGGGGTCGAGGCCCGCCGCGTCGTTCGACTGCGATCCGCCGTGACCGACGAAGTACTTCTGCGCGGCCTTCTGGCTCGCGAAGCTCGAGCACTTCCTCTTTCCCGGCGAGGCGCCGGCTGCCGTGGACAGCGCCGTCAGTCCGACGACCAGCAGCACCAGCGACAGGACCATCACCGTACCGCGTCCGCGACGCATCGCTACGCCTTCAGCTTCAGCGTCGTGGAGACCGTATGGGCGGTTCCTCCGGTGGGCGTGTATTCGGTGACCTGGCCGAACTGGTCGGCGGCGCGAGCCGAAGCGACCAGGAGGGACAGCGAGATCGATAAGGTCGCCGAGACGAGAGGCAAGACTCGCCGCGGGAAGGCGGTCACGGACACGGTGGAACCCCATTTCTGGACCACATGGGGCTCCGTCCGGTGTCATCCGGAGTCACCACCCCGTCCACGCCGGACCGGGGCAAGGTAGCAGAGCGGACGAGGCCTCTCAAGGAGAGACCGGGCGGCGCCCGCGTAGCCCTTGTCACCGACGTCGGGCGCCGTCAGGGATTTGGGCCCGACGCGGTCAGTCGGCGTTGCGACCGCGACGGGTGAGCTCGGAGAGGTTGGCCAGACTCCGGTGGTACCAGTAGTTCCAGCCGGCCACGCCCTCGACTTCGAACCAGAAGTGGAGGGAGAGGCCGCCGATCACGAGCAGGGTGAAGAGGAGGAGGAAGTAGCCGGGTAGGGCTTCGGGGGAGGTCGGGTCTTCGAAGGGGCGTGAGAGCAGGTGGCCGACCGCGGCCACCGGGGAACGGGCCGGGGTCTTGTCTGCGACCGGAGTCGATTCGACCGGCTGGGCGTCGCTGACGGTCGCCTTCTTCTGCGGATCGGTCTTCGCGTGGGCGGCCGGCGCGGAGCGCGCGGGACGAGCGGCGGGGTCGGCGGCTCCCGTCGCTTCGGTTTCGGTGGCGGTGGATTCCGGGGTGAGCGTCGCTTCTTCGCTTTCCGGGGTCGCCGTGGAGGTCGGTTCCGAGGTCGCTTCGGCGGCGCCGCTCGGGGTGCTCACGTGACCGCTCGGCGTCTTGTCCGGGGCCGCCCCGACCAGCCCGCCCCCATGCTGGACGACGGCGCCGTTGTCGTGGCCCCCGGTGGATCCGGTCGAGGTGGAGCCGGTCTTGGGCGACGTGGTGACCTTGGTGGGCGTGGTCGTCGTGGTCGTCGTCGAGGACGAGCCGGAGGAGCCGGTCGTCGTCGTGCCACTGGAGGTCGAGCTCGTGGGCGGCGTGGCCGTCGCTTCCGAGGTCGTCGAGGTCCCGGTGGTCGGGGTGGCGGTGGTTTCCGTCACTTCCTTTACCGGCGCCACCGGTTCGCCGGTGGCTTCGCCGCCGGTGGATTCTTTCGTCGGCGCCCCGGTCACTTCTTCGCCCGCCGCGGTCGCCACGAGGGCGCCCGGCACAGCCAGCGCGACGAAGGCGCAGAGGACGGCGAGCAGGCGAAGGACCGGCGACATTGGACGAATGTATGGGACAGCCCCGATCGAACCGCCGTAAATGCCCGCTATTTGCGAGAAAAAGTGTCAACTAGAGACTTTCTTCGGACCGGCACGATCGGGTGACGAAGATCCGCTTCAGCCTCAAGTCCCTACACCCCGGGCTCGGAGAAGATGCGGATCCCGGTCCCCCGCGGGATGCGTAGAAGAAGGTGCGGATGCGGGTCGAGCACCGCTGACGCGGGCCGGGAAGGCAGGGCCGGCCGGCCCCGGCAGGGCGGGACGGCGGCCCGTTCAGGTCCGCCGACTAGAGTCGCCCGCGTGATCCCGGAATCGGTCAACTCCCACGAGACCTTCTACCTCCTCGGCACGATCGTCCTGATCATCGGCGTCGTCATCGCGGTGACCTCCCTGATCATGCGACGAAGGCTCGAGGAGGAGCACCGGGACGAGCGCTACGTCCGCGAGCGGCGCGGCGAGACCGTCGGACCGGTCGAACAGCCTCGCCTCGTCGGCGTCTTGCAGTACGCCGGTTTAAGCATCATGGCTGTCGGAATACTGCTCTTGGTCGCCGGTTGGACCCTTGCCCCCGGGTCCAGCTGAGCCGCCTAGCCCGCGCCGGTCGCCGCCAGGACCGCCTCGGCGACGATCCCCGGCTCCTGCGCCATCGGCGCGTGCGCGCAACCATCGACGATCGTCACCGTCGCCCGGGGATAGACCCCGGCGAGGACCTCGGCGTTGCCGGGCGGCACCACCGTGTCGACGCTGCCGTGGACGATCGCGGCCGGGACCGGCGGCTCGAGCACCGGCAGCGGATCGGGCCGTCCGTGCCACGAGCCCAGGGCTTCCTCCTGCATGAAGAGGATCCGCTCGGGGAGGACGGCGCGGGCGGCAGCGACGATCTCGCCGAAGCGCTCGTCGGCTTCCGGCGCCACCTCCGGCGGGAAGAGAAGCGAGATCAGCCGCGTGGCCTGCTCGCGCGGGGTGCCGGAGTGATCGACCAGTTCGCGCGCCACCCGGGGCTCGCCGTTGACGCAATCGGGGCCGCCGGTGTGGGTGGAGATCAGGCCCAGCGCGGTGACCCGCCCGGGCGCGCTGCGGGCCAGCGACTGGACGACGAAGCCGCCCATCGACCACCCGGCGGCCGCGGTCCGCTCGATTCCCAGCGCGTCCAGCAGGGCTTCCATGTCGGCGGCCATCCCCTCCGCCCCGCCGACCACCTCGGGCTCGACCAGTTCCGAGTTGCCGAGCCCGGCGTTGTCGGGGCAGACCACCCGGTGGCGGGCGGCGAGCAGGCCGAGGAAGGCGGGATCCCAGTCGGCGCCGGTGGCGGCGTAGCCGTTGACGAGCAGGAGCGGCGGGCCGTCGCCGACCGCGGTCCAGGCGATCGTCCGTCCGGGGCGCACCTCGACCGTGCCCTGGTCGGCCCCGTTCACGGCTCGACCTCGACCATCACCGTCACCGGCCCGTCGTTGATCAAAGCAACCCCCATGCAGGCACCGAAAACCCCCTTCTTCGCGTTGGTCCGCTCACAGAAGCGGTCGTAGAGCGGCTCGGCCTCCTCCGGCCGGGCCGCCTTGATGTAGCTCGGCCGGGTTCCCTTGCGGGTGTCGCCGTAGAGGGTGAACTGACTGACGCAGAGGATCTCCCGCTCCGGCCCGAGCGGCTCGTTCATCTTCCCCTCGGCATCGTCGAAGACCCGCAGCGCCAGCACCTTCTCGGCGAGTCGGTCGCACTCGGCCTCGGTGTCGCCCGCCTTCACCCCGAGCAGGACCACCATCCCCGCCTTGATCTGCGCGACGCGGGTCCCCTCGACGTCGACCGCCGCCTGACTGCACCTCTGGACCAGCGCCCGCATCGCGCGCAGTCTACGGCCGTCAGGCCGACTTCTTGCCGTGCTTCTTGTGCTTGCCCTTGGACTTCTTGACGTGCTTCTTCAGCTTCACGCAGCGCGCCTTGCCCTTCACCTTGCGCTTGGCGAAGCCCTTCTTGCACTTCAGCGGCTTCGAGACCTTCTTCACGGCGGCCACCGCGCCGGCTGGGGCAGGCACCGATGCCGTGGTCGTCGTCGCCGGAGGATCGGTGACCGGCCCGGGGATCAACGCCAGCGAGGCGTCGATGGCGGCGATGTTCGCGCCCGAGAAGACCGTGATCGGCGAGGCCGTCGCGTAGGTCGGCTGCCCGGCCCACCACTGGGTCGAGTACGTGTCGACGATCGGCGTCGCGTCGGGGAACTCGCCCGGCGCGGCCGAGAAGACGACCTTGAAGCTGCCCGGCCAGACGGCGATGAAGCGGTAGGCGCCGGAAGTCGGCGTCGTCAGGCAGGCGAGCGACCCGAAGACGTTCGCTTCGGTGAGGCAGACCCGGACCCCGGCCACCGGCGTGCCGGTCGCCGCGACGCGGACGGTCCCCGAGATCTGGCCGCCGGTCTTCAGTTTGGCGTTGACGGTCCCGTGGCCGCCGGCGGAGAGGGTGACCGGTTCCGGCGTTTCCCAGATTTCCTTGTTCGGATAGGAGAGCGACAGCAGGTTGCGGCTGGTCCCCTGAGCCGCGAAGGTGAGCAGCCACTGGCCGGCGGGCAGTTCCGGGAATCCGTACTTGCCGTCGGTGCCGGTGGTTTCGCAGCGCGATCCGGTGACGCCGACCTGCGTGGCGCAGACTTTGACCCCGGGGACCGGCAGTTCGGTGTCGGCGGCGGTGACCGTGCCGCTGATGCTGCCCGGCCCGCTGGGCGGCTTCTGCAGCACCGCGTCGATGCCGGACGTGGTCGCGCCGGCGGCGACCGAGATCGCCGTGGCGCCGGCCGCGGAGCTCGCGCCCGAGTACCACTGGGTGAAGTAATCGGCCGGGGGGCTGAATTTCACCGTGTACTGGCCCGCCGTCAGACCGCCGATTTCGTATCCGCCGGTCGCTTCGGTCGTGTCGCAGAACGTGCCGACGACGCCCATCTGTTCGCCGCACACTTCGACCCCGGTGACCGGCTGGCCGGTTTTTTCCGCAGTGACCGTCCCCTTGATCGCCCCAGGTCCGGGCGGCGGCACCTTGATCAGGCTCGCGTCGACGCCCGGGGCGACGGTTCCGGCCGCAACCAAGACCGGCGTCGCCAGGTCCGCCGACGCGGCGCCCGAGTACCACTGCGTGAAGTATTCGGCGGGCGCGGGCGGCGCAAATTCCACCATGTACTGACCCGCCGCGACACCGGTGATTTCGTATTCCCCGGTCTCCGAGGTGGTCGCGCAGAGCGCCGTCCCGCCGCCGACCATTTCGGCGCAGGCTTTGACGTTCCCCACCGCCTGGCCGCCTTCCGCAGCGGTGACCTTGCCGCTGATCGCCCCGGGCCCAGACGGCGGCTTCTTGACCAGCGCCGCGTCGACCCCCGAGGTGACCGCTTCCGCCGCCACCAACACCGGCGTCGCGCTCACCGCCGAGCCTGCGCCGGAGTACCACTGGGTGAAGTATTCGGCGGACGGGACGAATTCGACCACGTACTGGCCGGCGGCGAGGCCGGTGAATTCGTAGCCCCCGGTCGAGCCGGTCAGCTTGCATTCGATCGCGCTGCTCAGGTCACCGGAGCCGTAGACGCAGACGTTCACGCCGTCGACCGCGCTGCCTTCGGCCGTCACCGTGCCGCTGAGCCCACCCGGTTCTTCGGCCTTACCCATCGCGGGCAAAGCGACCGCGCAGACGATTGCCGTCAGCAAAGCCAAGCAGCCCGCAATCAGAATTCGGTCCCGTAGCGCCCTCAAAGGACCGCGAGTATAAAAGCATCCCGGACCCCCCGGCGCCTATCTTTCCCCGGCGATGGAGAGACAGGCCTATACCGAGATCGAACGGCCACGTTCGGCGCTGCGACTGATCGGCGCAACGTTTGCGCTTTACAGGGACTTTCCGTGGCTCTTCCTGATTTTGGCCGCGATCGTCGTGATTCCGTACCGAGGTCTCGACGCGATCCTGACTTTCGCGCTGGCCGACGTTTGGGGCAACGCGCTCTCGTTCATCGTCCTCAGCGTCGCTGACTACGCGCTGGTCGTACCCCTGGTCTCGGCGCTGCATGTGTTCGCGGTCGATGACGTGCGCGAGGGCCGCCGGCCGCACATCGGCTCCGTCGCCCGCCGCGCAATTGTCGCCGTGTCGATCGTCTCCCCGGCGGTCTTCATCACCTGGCTCGGCATCTTCGGCGGCCTGTTCTTGCTGATCGTCCCCGGAGTCGTCCTCTGGGTCCGTTGGGCCGTCGTCGCCCAGACGGCCTCGCTCCGGGCGAAGGACTGGAAGGACGCGGTCACCCAGAGCGAACGCCTCATCGAGGGCCGCCATCGTCACGTCTTCGCGCTTCTCCTGCTGACCCTCCTGATCACGTCCGCCCCTGACTATGCGCTCGACTTGGCCTTCGGGTCGTCGCCCGATGGCCTCGGACAGTTCGTGGCCCACTCCGCACTGGACGTCGTGACCACCTCCTTCACCGCCCTCGCCACCGCCTTCCTCTACTACGACCTCGAGGCCCGCATGCGAACCGAAGGTCCGGGCAACGCCGCGCCGATGCCGGTGATTCACTCATCCGCCCCGACCGGATACGGCGGGACCCGCCCTGCCGGCTGGTACATCGACCCCGACTCCCCCTCCCGAATGCGTTACTGGGCCGCCGACGGCAGCGGCCTCTGGAGCACACGGACGACCAAGACGCCAAAGAAGACGCTCGCCGAATGGCGCGCCGAGCGCCCCGAGGATCCTGCCTGAGCCCTAGGACTTCTTCTTGTGGCGGTGCTTGTGCTTCGGCGCTTTGTGCACCCGCACGCACCGCGCCTTGCCGCACACCTTGCGCTTGGCGAAGCCTTTCCGGCACTTCAGCGGCTTCTTGACGACCTTCTTCACCGGGAGCGGCGCGGTAGTGGTCGGCGACGGGGTGACGATGGCCGCGGGCGGCGGGCCGAGCGAGGCGTCGATTCCGGTGACGATCGCCGGCGGCGTGATCGCGATCGGGGTCGCCGTGGCGAAGACGCCGGCGCCCTGCCACCACTGGGTCGGGTAGGCATCGACGACCGGGTGCTGGTCGAAGATCTCTTTCGGTTCGGCCGAGAAGACCACCTTGTAGCCGGCGTTCCAGAGCCCGAGAAACCGGTAGGCGCCGGACGCCGGGGAGGTCAGGCAGCCGAGCGTTTCGGGGACTTCCGCTTCCACCAGACACACCCGGACCCCCGCCAGCGGCGCGCCCGTCGCCGCCAGTCGCACGGTGCCGGAGATCTGGCCGCCGCTCACCAGCGCCTGGTTGACCCCGTTCGCTTCGCCTTTGGCGGCAACGGTGACCAGGCCCAGCGCGTATTCCGCGGGCACCAGGTTCTGACCAGAAGGCGGTTCAAACCACACTTCGTACCGATCCCCAGCGAGGCCGACGATCGTGTAGGCGCCCGATACGTTGGTGGTGCCGCAGCCGAAGCTGAACAAGGTGGTCCCGAAGGCGCAGACTTCGACGCCCGAGACCGGTAGGCCGGTCGCGGCGGCGGTCACCACGCCGTTGATCTTGGCGCCTTTTTCGAGCACCGCGTCGATCCCGGTCGTGGTCGTTCCTTCGGTCACCGGCACAGCGGTCGACGCAGCCCGAGTCGAGGCTTCGTCATAGAACTGGCGCACGAAGTTCTGCCCCTCGGGCCAGAATTCGACCGTATATTCGCCTTCGGGCACGTTCGGGATTTCGTAGGCCCCGCCGGCGACGGTTTTGACGCAAGGGACGAAGGCTTCTTCGGCTTCTTCTTCGGCGCAGACCTCGACCCCGGCCAGCCCGCCCGCGCCTTCGCCGGTCACCGTGCCTTCGATCGCGCCGGTTTCGGCGGCCAGGCCCGTGGCGGGCAGCGCCAAGGCCGCCACGGCAACCAGCAGCGCGGTCAGCCAGGCGACGACGAAGGTCCGGTGCCGTCGAAAGCTCAAGAGACGAGCGAGTATATGAGGACCGTCAAGCAGTCGGTTCGGCGAAGAACGAGACGGCGCGGGTGGCGACCAGGTCAGGAGCCTCGTCGGCGATGAAGTGGCCGACGCCCTCGACCAGTTCGAGCCGCATGTCGTCGGCGTGGCGCTGCCAACCGGCCAGCATCTTGGGACGGAGGGCGGCGTCGTCGGTGCCGTGGAGCTGGAGCGTCGGCACGGTGAGGTGGGCGCGGGCGTAGCGGCCTTTGATCAGGGCAGGCTGCTCGCGGAGCTGGAACACTCGGTACATCTGCACGCAGGCGTGGGCCCGGTCCGGTTCGGCGAGGTTGTCGCCGAAGATGTGGAGCGTCTCGCGGTCGAAGTTGTCGCGCACGGTCGCCGCAGCGAGGAGCATCTTCGGGACCAGGGCGCCGCCGGTGTGCAGGCGGTAGCCGAGCACGGGCGCGGCGATCACCAACTGGTAGGTGAAGCGCCAGATCTCCGGCACGATCATGCGCGTGCTCACCCAGGGCGGCAGGATGTTCAGCGCCAGGTAGCGGGAGAAGCGTCCCGGCGCCCGCAGGCAGAGCAGGTAGCCGATCCAGCCGCCCCAGTCGTGGCCGACCAGGCGCACCTTCTCGGCGCCGATCGCGTCGAGCACCGCGAGCACGTCGTCGGCCAAGTTCTCCTTCTCGTAGCCGTCGCGCGGGGCGTCGCTCCAGCCGAAGCCGCGCAGGTCCATCGCCACCGCGCGGTACCCGGCCGCCGCCAACCGCGGCAGCAGGAAGCGCCACTCGTACCAGTGCTGCGGCCAGCCGTGCAGGCAGAGGACGACGTCGTCGCCCTCCCCCGCTTCGGCCAGGTGGAAACGCAGCCCGCGCGCCTCGACCCAGCGATGACGGACGCCGTCTACTGCCGGTGGCTCTCCCATACCGCGATCGTACCGGCGGCCCGGGCACCGCGGATCGACGCCCGGGGCGTACCTCCGACTTAGGCGACCGTCGCCGCGATGCGGCGGAAGTCCTCGAGCTGGGCGCCCATCGACTCGAGGTTGCAGGCGACCATTTCCGGCCAGGCCTTGTCCGGGTGGTCCTGGATCGTCTTCAGGCCGTTGCCCGAGATCACCGCGACCACCGTCTCGTCCGGCCCGATCTTGCCCTGGGCGGCGAGCTGGCCGACCGTGGCGATCGTGGTGCCGCCGGCGGGCTCGGTGAGGATTCCCTCGGTGGCGCCGAGGAGGTCGATCGCGTCCCAGATCTCCGGGTCGGTCGGGGTCGCCGCCGAGCCGCCGCGGGTGCGGACGGCGTCGACGACCAGCGGCCCGTCGCCGGGGGCGCCGATCGCCAGCGAGTGGGCGGCCGTGTCCGGGGTCTGCGGCTCGATCTCGCCGCCCTCGAGGATCGCGGTGGCGATCGGATCGCAACCGCCCGCCTGGGCGATGTTGATCTTCGTCCCCGCGGTCTCGGCGAGGCCGACCGTCTCCAGCTCGTCCAGCCCCTTGTGGACGCGCGAGGAGAGGGTGCCGCCGGCCGCCGGGATGACGAAATGGTCGGGGGCGTCCCAGCCGAGGTCCTCGACCACCTCGAACGCCATCGTCTTCGCCCCCTCGGCGTAGAACGGCCGCAGGGTGATGTTGGCGAACTCGATCCCGCTGGCCAGCGAGAGCTCACGGCAGGCACGGTTGGCCTGGTCGTAGTTGCCGTCCAGCTGACAGACCTGGGCGCCGAGGGCGCGACAGGCTTTCGCCTTCCCCTTCTCCATGTTGCCGGGGTAGAAGACGTAGGCGGTGGCCCCGGCCTTGGCCGCGAGCGCCGCGACCGCGGTCCCGACGTTGCCGGTCGAGACGCAGCCGACCTCGTCTTTGCCCAGCTCCAGCAGGCGGGCGATCGCCATCCCGACGACGCGGTCCTTGTAGGAGAGCGACGGGCGGTTGGTCGAGTCGTCCTTCAGGTAGAGCTTCCTCAGCCCGAACTCGGCCCCGAGCCGGTCGGCATGGATCAGCGGCGTGTGGCCGGCGAACTGGCCGACCCGCGCCTGCGCCTCCGCCGATGTGATCGGCAGCAGCTCCTCGAAGCGCCAGACGTTCCAGGGGCGCCCCTCGAGCCCGCGCTCGGCGATCGCGGCGCCGGCGCGCTCGTAGTCGTAGTCGATGTCGAGTCCATCGCCGCAGGCCGGGCACTTGAATGCCCGCTCCTCCAGCGCGGTGCGGTAGCCACAGTCACGGCAGACGAGTTCGGTCGCGCAGGACCTGGTTCGCCGGCCGATAGGCCCCTCCAGATGCTGCGTCGCGTTGCTCATCAACTTCCTCCTTGGCTACCGCCGAAGCGGCCTTGTTTGTCGTGACGCTCTGCGGGCGTCACAGATATGTGAAACCTCTATAACAGAAGAGCCACCTTCACTCAACGCATTTCGCGTAAAAATCCGGATAAGCCCTACGTCTTCAACACATCAAGGTAGCGAACACGCCGGGGTACTCAAGCCTGTGCGGCCTTTTGTCTGTGGAACGATTGTCTGCGGCCCGCAAGCATGAGTCGATGACCCCGCAGGAGCGCTTCGCCCACAACCTGCGCCGCCGGCGCGTCGCGGTCGGCATCTCCCAGGAGGAGCTGGGCGAGCGGACCGAGCTGCACCGGACCGAGATCTCGCTGCTCGAGCGGGCCGGGCGCGAACCGCGCTTCGCCACCCTGCTGAAGCTGGCCGGAGCGCTGGGGACGACCCCGAACGCGCTCTGCGAGGGGACCGGCTGGGACCACGAGAAGCGCCGCTTCACGGTCGAGGACCCGTCCGGCGACTGACCGCCGCAGGCATGCTTCTCGTCACGGGGCCCCGATCCCGTGACGAGAAGAGAGTTGAGGCGGGGCGGCGCCGACTGCGCATCGGCACGCTTCGAGAGGCCGGGTCATGACGAACGCGACCCCCGCTCAGCACCAGGTCCTCCTTTGCCACCCCAAGGCGGTTTCCCCGTCTGAGTGAGCCCCGCCTCTCTGCCGGTTGATCGACCGACAGAGTGACATTCATAACAGACTCTCGTGTAGCAATCAAGCCCATCTGAACATAAAGATCTCCTTGCGTCTAGGTACGCAAGAGGGTCCATGGCGGCTTCCTGGGCGTACGGACCGGACGTTCCAAACTGCGTACCGGGTAAGAGTTGTCCGGGCCTCCGCCTAGGAGGCGGCGCCGGCCATCGCGTCGTCGTCGACGGCGACCGGGATCGCGGAGGCGTCGGGCCAGGATCCCGGCAGGTCATCCGAGGTGAAGCGACCGGAGTTGATCAGGATCCCCTCCGCGGCGTGGGGGGCGAACGGTTGCAAGGCCTGGGCGAGCAACAAGATCGCGACCACCAGCGCCTCGGCGTCGGCCTTGTCCAACTGACCCCGCTTCTTCAGCTGCTTCTCGAACTGCTGGATCCGCTCGAAGAGGCGGGTCAGGTTGCGGATCGACTTGTGCATCTGCAGGTCGGCGGTGTCCTCGGCGACCCGGGCTAGGCCGTTCTCGCACCAGCCGCGCAGCTTCTCCCGCTGCGGCTCGGTCTCCGCCGCCTTCGCCGGATCGTGCTTGGCGCCCTCGAGCTCGACGAAGCGGTCGTGGGCGTAGGTCCAGAAGCTGCGCAGGAATTTGTTGCCGAAGCGGACTGCCGCGTCGGACCAGTTCAGCGTCTTCGCCGGGCCCGCCGCCCAGAGCACCGCGACGCGCACCGTGTCGGCGCCGAACTCGTCGACCAGCGCGTCGGGATCGACCACGTTGCCGAGGTGCTTCGACATCTTGCGGCCGTCGGCGATCACCATCTCGTGGAAGAGGACGCCCTCGAACGGCTCGCCGTCGGTCATGTAGGCCATCTCGCCGTGATCGCGCAGCGCCTTGGTGACGACTCGCTGGTCGAAGACGAAGCCGCCCGAGTCGCCGCCGGCGACCTGTCGCTCGGCGGGCAGCCACCTCCTCGACTCGGGGTGGGTGAACATCTGCGTGGCGCGGTCCTCCGGCGGCACCGTGGCCGGCACCCAGAGGAAGAGCGCGTCGAAGTGGCAGTCGAGCGTGTCGGTCTCCCGCTTCGCCGCCGTCCCGCACTTCGGGCAGTCGACGTCGACGAAGTCGGGGCGCTCGGCGAGCGGATTCCCTTCGCCGGTCGCGACCAGGTCGCGCGGGAGGACGACCGGTAGATCGGCCTCGGGCACCGGCACCGGTCCGCAGTCGGGGCAGTGGACGATCGGGATCGGCGTCCCCCACGACCGCTGCCGCGAGATCGAAAAGTCGTTGGCCCGATACCGCTTCGTCTCCCGCGCCCCAGCTACCTCCCCCACAGGTTGATGGGCCGAAAAGCGCTCTATATCAGCGCTTTTCGGCCCGTCAACATCGATCCTCGCGGGGAAGCGGGCGGCGATGTCGGCGTCGGCCTCGTCCACCGCGGGGATGCCGAGGGCCGCAGTGGGGCCGAAGCGGGCGTCCACGAGCGGGGACACGAGGACCGGAAGCTCGGTGCCGTCGGGGCCGGGGATGCTGCGGCCGGTGTCGACCACCGGGACCGCCTTGGCGTCGCGGGCCTCGCGCTCCCAGCCACCGGAGCGCAGCTGCTCGAGCTCCTCGCGCACCTCCCCCGCCACCCACGCCTCGACGTCCGGGTGGCGCGGCGAGAGCAGCACGAAGCTCGCCAGGCCCGCGGCGTCGGCGTGCGGGGTGAAGGCGGTGAGGACCCCATCGGGGCCCTCGAGGTCGATCTCGACGCCGTCGGCGCGGCCGAGGATGTAGCGCTGGGTCGCCAGCGCCATCTCGTCCCATGGCTGCTGCTCCAGCAGCGCCATGTTGGCGTCGTTCTCCTCCAGATAAGGAGTGATCTTCAGGAACCAGGTCGGGCGCCGGATCAGCCGCACCTCGTTGTGGCAGCGCCAGCAGGTGCCGCCCTCCTCGACCTGGATCGTCGCCAGCGTCGTCTGGCAGGTGTCGCACCAGTCGACGGTGGCGTCGTCGAGGTAGATCAGCCCCATGTCGTAGAGGACGAGGAAGAGCCACTGGGACCAGCGGTACTGGCCCTCGTCGGAGCTGTAGAAGACGCGGTCGTAGTCGAAGCTGTAGCCGAGGCGCTTCATCTGCACGAGCATCCGCTCGCCGCACTGCTCGACCCACTCGGCGGCGGGGATCTGGCGCTCGATCGCGGCGAGCTCGGCGGGCAGCCCGAAGGCGTCGAAGCCGAAGCCCATCAGCACGTCGCGGCCACGGGCGCGCTGGAAGCGGGCGTAGGCGTCGCCGATCGTGTAGTCGCGGACGTGGCCCATGTGCAGGTTGCCCGAGGTGAACGGGCTCGAGGACTTGACGTAGACGCCGCGCTCGCCGTCGGGCGGCGGCGTCGGCGCGTCGAAGTCGCCGCGCTCGACCCAGGCGGCCTGGCGCTCGGGCTCGATCGCCCCGGCCTCGTATGGCGGCTTGCGCACGTTCGCGGTCATGCCATCAACGTTAGCTGAGCGGCCTAGACGAGCCGGCCTGAGGCGGCGTGGGGGCGCCTCGCGGCGTCCTCGGTCGTTCGGCTCGGGTCATGCACTGGAGTGCGCTCCCCTCGCCTCACTCCGTGCGTCCTTGCGAGGCTGGCCCACGCCGCCTCAGGTGAAGGTCCAGAGCTTGTTGCCGAGGAAGTTGAACGGCATCGCGACGGCCACCGCGATCGCCTGGGCTGCCAGCTCGGAGATCGGCGAGGAGGCCACGATCGCCTCCAGCACGACCAGGTTGATCACCAGGCAGGCGACCGAGACGGCGAGGAAGCGGGCCGCCTGCATGTGGGCCAGCCCCTCCCCCGGCCCGAAGGTCCAATACCGGTTCCAGAGGAAGTTGCTGGTCACGGCGACGCAGAAGGCGCCGACCGCGGCGACCGCGTGGTAGACGCCGAGGTTGCCGGAGAGGAAGGCGAAGACGCCGAGGTTGATCAGGTAGCCGGAGCCGCCGACGATGCCGAACTTGAGCAGCTGCAGCCAGCTTTCACGGCTGCGCGCGGCGCCCGCGAGGCGGACGGCGAGAGTGTTGTTCTGAGCGTCGTTCATCCAGCTTCCTCCGCGCGGGCCACCGCGAGTTCGTGCGACGGCGCCGTGCGGGCGTACTCACCGAGGGTGAGCCGCGAGGCGGGCGGGCCGTCGAGCACGACCGTATCGGCACCGTAGCCGGTCTTCAGGGCATCTAGTTCGTGCATCCAGAGCAGGACGGGACGGGACGAGATGTAACGGGAGATCGTGAGACGGTCCATCCGCACGACCCCCGCCGGACGAAACGCACGCGGAAGGTTAGCGGGGCGCTCGGCGCTCCTCGGCTTGCCGACCAGGTCGACTTCCCTGACCCGTTCGCCGCCGCCGAACCAGCGCATCGCGCCGTCGTCGAGATACCAGCGCAGCGGGTCCCCGGCGAGCCGCCAACTGACGATCGCGCGGGGGACGCGCGCCGGCCCGAGAGCGCCGGCGACGGCCCGGTATTCCGGGCGCTGCAGGTTCGGCGTCTGGGTGACGTGGATGTCGAAGGCCAAGAAGTAGGCGCAGAGGGCCACCCCCACCGCCACCCCGGCGGCGCGGACGCGCACCGTGCCGAGGCCGAGCGCGACCACCGCGGCGAGCGGGATCAGCGCCGGCAGCAGGTTGCGCTCGACCACGTAGTCCTTGCCGAGCAGCGCCGCGGCGCCGGCGAGGGCGAGCACGCCGAGCCCGACCGCGAGGGCCACCGCGCCGCCGCGGCGCTCGCGGCGGCCGCCGAAGAAGACGAGCGCCACCACCGCGAGGCCGACCCCGATCGCCGCGGGCAGCGCGTACTGGACCCGCGGCGGCTCGGCGATCACGTGGCCGGTTTCGCCGATCAGGAAGCTGACCCCGGTCTGGAAGAAGCGGGTGCCGAGGGCGCTTTCTTCGATCCAGCCGATGTGGTTGGGGTTCGTCTGCGCGGTGATCAGCGGAACCAGCGCGGCGGTGACCGCGGCGAGCAGGCCGAAGGCCGGCAGCAGCGCCCGCCACCGGTCGCGCAGGGCTACCGCGAGCCAGGCGGCCTCGATCCCGACCGCGAAGAAGGCGAAGTAGTGGCTGCCGAGGGCGAGCACCGAGGCGAGCGCCCAGAAGGCGATGTCGCGGCCACGGCGGGTGTCGAGCGCCCGCACGAAGAAATAGAAGGAGAGCGCGCAGAAGAACACCAGCAGCGCGTAGGAGCGGGCCTCCTGCGAGTACCAGATCAGCATCGGGTCGAAGGCCAGGATCGCCATCAGGATGAGGCCGACGCGGCGGCCGGAGAGCTGGCGGCCGATCGCGTAGCCGACCGGCACGGTGAGCGTCCCGACCAGGGCCGAGAGCGAGCGGATCCCCCATTCGTCGCGGCCGAAGAGGCGCGCCCAGCCCCAGGCGAGGACGTAGTAGAGGGGCGGGTTCGACTCACTCGACTTCACCTCGTGGAGCATGTGACCGAAGCTGCCGGGGATCACCCGCATCACCGTGATCACCTCGTCGTGGTGGAAGCTCTGGGTGCCGAGCGGGACGAAGCGGATCGCGGCCGCCCCGGCGGTCAGTCCGATGAGGCTCGCGATGAGGGCCCAGCGTTCCACATCCGGAATCCTTCGCCCGCGGGCTAAACCGGCAGTTAAGGGAACCTCAAGGGGAGCAGCGACTTTTCGGCGCCGGCGAGCCGGGGCCGTAGGAGGGCGGCAACTGGCCGCGTTGCCCCCAGCGCGTTGCGTGGCCGGAGGTGGTGAAGGCGAGGGTGCCGCCGCCTTCGATTTCGCAGTAGCTCGCCCAGGGGCGTTCGTGCGGATGGCCGTTCAGCTTCAAGGAGGAGACGTATGGCCTCCCGCCGGGCGCCAGGATCGTCAAGCTCCTGCCGTGGGCGAGGCGCACTTCAGCGCGTGGGAACTGCGGCGTGGCGAGCGCCAGCGTCCCGGTCCCAGGCTGCGCCGGGTACATCCCCAGCGCGCCGAAGACGTACCAGGCGGAGAGCGTCCCGAGGTCGTCGTTGCCGGGATAGCCGGTCGGCGTGGGGCTGTAGAGGCGGAGGGCGCGGCGGACCGCCGCCTGGGTCCTCCACGGTCGGCGCAGCCAGTCGTAGAGCCAGGGCGTCTCCAGGGTCGGCTCGTCGCCGAGCAGGGCGTGGTCGGCGTGGGTGCCTCCCGGCCCCGCGTTCAGGACCCGGAGGAATCCGTCGAGGCGGGCGGCGGCCTTGGTCGGCCCGCCCATCCGCCGGAAGAGCCCGGCCGGGTCCTGGGGGACCATCCAGCTGTATTGGGCGGCGTTGCCCTCGACGAAGCCGCTGCCGCCGAGCTCGTCGTAAGGCGACGGGAAGGCGCCGCTCGCGTAGCGCGGCTGGACCGTGCCGCTCGCCGGGTTCCAGAGGTTGCGCCAATTGGCCGCACGCTGGATGAATTCGCCGTAGATCGTCGCGGAGGCGTCGCCGCCGGCCCCCGGCGGCCCTTCTTCCACGCCCCCTCCCCCGCCGCTCCGTGCCGCGAACTGGGCGATCGCGAAGTCGTCGATCGCGTACTCGAGCGTCGTCGCCGCCGAGCCCCAGACGGCGTCCGGGCTGCCGTAGATCGAGTTCGCGTTGCGCTGCTTCACGTCTTCGTCGAAGGGGATCCAGCCGAGCTTCAGGTAGCCGGCGAGGCCCTGGCGCTCCAGGTATTCGCCGTTCGCGCTTTCGCAGGGCGCGGTTGCCCCGCGGAGCATCGCCGCCAGCGCCGCGGCGCGGTCGAAATGGTCGGCGCCGAAGGCGGCGGCGCCGGCGATGATCGGGTCGGCCGAGTCGCCGACCATCGTCATGCTCTGCCCGTTCGCGTAGGGCCAGCGGGGCAGGCAGCCGGACTGTTCGGCGTCGGCGAGGAGCGACTGGACCATGTCGGAGGCGCGGCGCGGCTCGAGCAGGGCGAGCAGGGGCATCTCGGTGCGGTAGACGTCCCAGCCGGAGAAGTCGGCGTACTGGGTGCGGCCGCGGGCCCGGTGGACGGCGCCGTCCATGCCGATGTAATCGCCGCCGACGTCGTCGAAGGTCCGCGGGGCGAGCAGCGCGTGGTAGAGCGCCGTGTAGAAGGTGCGGGTCTGGGACGGGGTGCCGCCGCCGACGTCGACTTTGCCGAGCGCCTGGTCCCAGCGCTCCCGCGCCGCCGTGCGGAGCGCGC
>ERZ778021.2313-NODE-2313-length-17348-cov-4.892153_pt1 | contig 17348 bp, 15 predicted proteins | sample MGYA00375751_ERZ778021 | MGnify/ENA primary metagenome ERZ778021 (study PRJEB29350, sample SAMN05389814) | bioreactor metagenome | isolation source: Thiocyanate stock bioreactor | place: South Africa: University of Cape Town | collected 2013-08-29 ... | reverse complement strand
GACGTCGTCTCCTTCCAGCTGCCGAACTGGGCCGAGGCGGTGATCGTCCACGACGCGGTCGTCCTGCTCGGCGCGGTCAGCAATCCGATCGTCCCCATATATAGGGGCCACGAGCTCGAGTTCATCCTGCGCCAGGCCGGCAGCCGGGCCTTCGTCGTCCCGGACAGCTTCCGCCGCTTCGACTACCGGGAGATGGCGGCCGGGCTGGCGGCGGACTGCGAGGCGCTCGAGCACATCCTGGTGGTCGGCGAGGCCGGTCCCGGCATGGAGTCGTTCGCGGCGGCGGTCGCCGCCGCGGAGCCGATCGAACCGGTCGAGCGCGACCCGGGCGAGGTCGTGCTGCTGCTCTACACCTCGGGCACCGAGGCGAACCCGAAGGGGGTGCTCCATTCCCATCAGACGCTCGCCTGCGAGGCCCGCAGCATCATCGACCTCTACCGGCTGAGCGGCGAGGACACGGTGTTCATGCCGTCGCCGCTCACCCACATCACCGGGCTCCTCTACGGGATCCTGCTGCCGTTCATGCTGGGCACCAAGGTGGTGCTCCAGGACGTCTGGGACCCGGATCTGGCGGTCGAGCTGATCGAGCGGGAGGGGCTCACCTTCACCGTCGGCGCGACGCCTTTCCTGCACGGGATCGTCAACGCCGAGCTGCCCGCCGACAGTCTGCGGATCTTCGGCTGCGGTGGCGCCGACGTGCCGCCGGCGCTGATCGAAGCGGCGGCGCGCCGGCTCGGGCTCCACGCCAGCCGGCTCTACGGCTCGACCGAGTGCCCGACCGTCCCCGGCACGCCGATCGACGCGCCGCTGGACCGTCACGCGACCACCGACGGGGCCCCGATCGGCGCCGACGAGGTGCGCATCGTCGACGAGCTCGGCGCCGAGCTGCCGGTCGGCGAGCGCGGCGAACTGCAGGCCCGCGGGCCGGAGCTCTGCCTCGGCTACCTCGACCCGGCCCTGAACGACAAGGCCTTCACCGCGGACGGCTGGTTTCGCTCCGGCGACCTCGCCGTGGCCGACGCGCAGGGCTACCTGCGGATCTCCGGCCGCGCCAAGGACGTGATCCTGCGGGGCGGCGAGAACCTCAGCGCGAAGGAGATCGAGGACCTGCTGTTCGAGCACCCCGAGGTGCGCGAGGTGGCGGTCGTCGGCTATCCGGACGAGGTCCTCGGCGAACGCTCCTGCGCGGTCGTCGTCGCCGCGCGGCCACTGGGGCTCGCCGACCTGGTCGACTTCCTGCGCGGCCGGTCGGTGGCCAGCCAGAAGCTGCCCGAGCGCCTGGTCCAGGTCGAGGCGTTGCCGAAGACGGCCAGCGGGAAGGTCCAGAAGTACCGGCTGCGGGAGCTGGTCCGCGAGGCGGAGCCGGCGTGACCGACGTCGAGCTGCTCGAGGACCTCCACCAGATGGCTCGCATCCGAGCCTTCGAGACGCGGGTCGCGCGCCAGTTCCGCGAGGGCAACATCCCCGGCTTCGTCCACCTCTCGATCGGCCAGGAGGCGGTGGCGCGCGGGGTCTGCTCGGCGCTCGAGGAGCACGACTACATCACCACCACGCACCGCGGGCACGGCCACTGCCTGGCCAAGGGAGCCGACCCGGTGGCGATGATGGCGGAGCTCTTCGGCCGCGCCACCGGGACCTGCCACGGCAAGGGCGGCTCGATGCACATCGCCGACCCCCGCTTCGGCATCCTCGGCGCCAATGGGATCGTCGCCGCCGGCCTGCCGATCGCGGTCGGCGCCGGGCTCGCCGCCCGACTCGACGGCAGCGGTGCGGTCGCCGTCGCCTTCGCCGGCGAGGGCTCGGTCGCCGCCGGGCCCTTCCACGAGGCGCTCACCCTGGCGGTGCTGTGGCAGGCGCCGGTCGTCTTCGCGATCGAGAACAACCAGTTCTCCGAGTTCACCCGCAGCGAGGAGATCTGGCGCGGCGCGCCCTTGGTCGAGCGGGCGCGCGACTACGGCCTGGTCGGTGCCGAGCGGGTGGACGGCAACGACGTCGCCGCCGTGCGCGCCGCCACCGAGAGGGCGGTGGCCGCGGCGCGCGCCGGGGAGGGACCGTCCCTGATCGAGGCGTTGACCTACCGGGTCCACGGCCACTACGAGGGCGATGCGACCCCCTACCGCGACGATGACGAGTTCCAGGAGTGGCTCGACCGCGATCCGCTCGCGCTGGCACGGCGGGTGCTCGCCGAGGAGGGCCGGGAGGCGGAGGCGGATGCTGCGATCGAAACCGCCGAGGACGAGATGGACCGGGCGGTCGAGGAGGGCCTGGCCGCGCCCTATCCGTCCACCGACACCGTGCTGGAGGACGTCTATGCCTCCTGAGGCGACGACGAGCAGACCGCCGCGCTACCTCGGCGCGGTCCGGGAGACGCTGGCGGCGGAGATGGAGCGCGATCGGAGCGTCGTCGTGATGGGGGTCGACGTCGGCGCCGGGGGCGGCGTCTACGGGGCGACCCGCGGGCTCTTCGAACGCTTCGGGGGCGAGCGGGTGATCGACTCGCCGATCGCCGAGGCCGGCCTGCTCGGGGCCGCGGTCGGGGCGGCGATGGCGGGCCTGCGCCCGGTGGCGGAGATCATGTACATGGACTTCCTCACCGTCTGCCTCGACCCGGTCGTCAACCAGGCGGCGAAGCTCCGCTACATGACCGGCGGCGGGGTCGAGATCCCGATCGTCTTCAGGACCCAGACCGGGGGCGGGCGCTCGAGCGGCGCCCAGCACTCCCAGAGCCTCGAGGCGATGGTCGCCCACGTGCCGGGCCTGAAGGTGTTCCTGCCCGCGAACGCGCGCGACGTCGAGGATCTGCTGAGCGCCGCGATCCGCGACGACGGGCCGGTCGTCTTCGTCGAGAACCGCCGCCTCTACAACCGGACCGATCCCGAATACGAGCGCGAGTCGCTACCGCCCGGGAGGGCGCGGGTGGTCCGCGAGGGCTCCGACCTGACCCTGATCGCCTGGGGGCGGATGGTCGAGGAGGCGGCCCGCGCCTGCGACGAGCAGCTCGCCGATCTCTCGGTCGAGCTCGTCGACATGCGGACGCTGGTGCCGCTCGATCTCGACACCGCGGCGGCGAGCGTCGCCCGCACCGGTCGGGCGCTGGTCGTCCACGAGGCTGCCGAGGCCTTCGGGGCGGGCGCCGAGATCGCGATGCAGCTGACCGAACGGCTGCTGTTCGAGATCGAGGGACCGATCCGCCGGCTCGGCGCGGTGACCGCGCCGACCCCCTACAGCCCGCCGCTGGAGGCGGCGGCCCTTCCCGGCGCCGACTCGATCGCCGCCGCCGCCCGCGAACTGCTGACGATCTAGAAGACCCGCCGAGAGGAAGACCCATGGAACTCAAAGACACCTTCACGGTCGATGTCCCGCCCGAGCGGCTCTGGGAGGTGCTCACCGACGTCGAGCGGATCGCGCCGTGCGTGCCCGGCTTCGAGTTGGAAGAGGTCGAGGAGCCCGACTATCGCGGGCGGATGAAGATCAAGGTCGGCGCGATCCAGATGCAGTACGACGCGACCATCACCTTCGCCGAGCGCGACGATGCCGCCCGGCGCGCGGTGCTGAAGGTGAAAGGCAAAGAGCGGCGCGGGCCGGGCGCGGTCGACGCGACGACCACCGCGATCCTCAGCGGCGACGGTGGGCAGACGACCGCGTCGATGGTCACCGAGGTCCAGGTGACCGGCCGGATCGCCCAGTTCGGCCGCGGCATCATCGCCGACGTCAGCTCCCGCCTGACCGAGAAATTCGTCGCCAACCTGGAGCAGCAGGTGCTGGCGCCGGCGGGGTCCGCGGCGGAGCCGGAGGAGGCGGTGAACGCTCCCGGGGCCGAGGAGCGCGCCGCGTCGCCGCCTCCTCCTCCGCAGGCCGCCGGCGAGCCGCTCGACCTGGCGGCTGTCGGCGCGGTACCGGTCCTGAAGCGGGTCGGCCCGGTGGTCGCGGCGTTCCTCGTCGTCCTGCTGCTGTTGCGGTGGCGATCCCGCTGACCGCTCCCTGGCCAGGTGCCGAGTCGCTCTCGTCGCCGCGGGCGGTGGTCGACGCCCTGGCCGAGACGGGCTACCTCGCCGACGAGAACCTGGCCGTCACCCTGTTCCTCGGCGCCCGCCTCTCGATGCCGGTCCTGCTCGAGGGCGAGGCGGGGGTCGGCAAGACCGAGGTGGCGCGGGCGCTTGCCGAGGTCAGCGGCTCGCGCCTCGTGCGCCTTCAGTGTCACGAGGGGATCGACGCCGATTCGGCGCTCTACGACTGGGATTACCGGCGCCAGCTGTTGGCCGCCCGCGGCGAGGGCCGGAAGACCGACGAGCTCTACTCACGCGAGTTCCTGCTGCGGCGGCCGCTCCTCGAGGCGCTCGAGAGCGAGCAGCCGGTCGTGCTCCTGATCGACGAGGTCGACCGCAGCGACGAGCACTTCGAGGCGCTCTTGCTGGAGCTGCTCGCCGAGCACCAGGTGACGATCCCGGAGGCGGGGACCGTGCACGCGCGCTGGGCGCCGTTCTCCCTGCTCACCTCGAATCGCACCCGGGAGCTGCACGACGCCCTGAAGCGCCGTTGCCTCTACCACTGGATCGAGTATCCGAGCCGCAAGCGCGAGCTGGAGATCGTCAACAGCCGTTGTCCCGGCGTCGCCGCGGAGATCGCCGAGCGGGTCTGCGCCGCGGTCGAGCGACTCCGCGCCGCCGATCTCTACAAGCCGCCCGGGGTGGGGGAGACGCTGGCCTGGGCGCGGGCCCTCGATGCGCTCAGCGGGCCGGCGGAGCTCGACTCGACGCTCGGCGTGGCGCTGAAAGTTCGCGAGGACGTCGAGCAGGTGCGCGCCGCGGACGTGCTCCAGGGTGCCTGAGGACGCGGTCGAGCGCGAGCGCGTCGCGGTCGGGGTGTCGGCCGGGCTCCTCGCCTTGGCCGCCCGCATGCGGGCCGCGGGCGTCGAGTGCGGGCCCGGGCACCTGGTCACCGCGCACCGCGCCCTCGCCGCGGTCGAGCCGGACCGGCGCCGCGCCCGCGTCGCGCTGCGCGCCTCCCTCTGCGCGAGCCGGGATGACATCGAAGTGTTCGAGCGAGCCTTCGAGGAGCTGTTCGGAGACCGGCCGATCGCCCCGATCGACCCTGGCAAGGGGGAGCCGCAGGCGGCCGGCGGGACCCCCTCCGGGGCGCTGGGCACCGATGAAGAAGAGGAGGAGGGAGAGGAGCCGGACGGGGAGGAGGCGCACCGCGTCGGTGAATGGAGCGCGATCGAGGTCCTGCGGGAGAAATCCTTCCGCGCCTACACGCCGCAGGATCGCGAGCTCGCCCGCGACGAGCTCCGCCGCCTCGCCGCCGAGCTGCCGTGGCGTCCCTCGCCGCGCTCCCGCCGGGCACCCGCCCGTGCGCCCCGCCTCGACCTGCGGCGCACGATGCACGCGGCCGTCCGCCACGGCGGCGATCCGGCGGAGCTCCGTTGGCGCCGCCGCGGCCGCCGACCTCGACGGCTGGTCTTCGTCTGCGACGTCTCCGGCTCGATGGCGCCCTTCGCCGAGATCGGGCTCGAGTACGTCCATGCGGTGCTCCGCGCCGGGGCGCCCGCGGAGGCCTTCTGCTTCGGCACCCGGCTGACCCGGATCACGCTCGAGCTGCGGGCGGGCGACGTGGCGGGGGCCTTCGCGGCGGCCGAGGCGAAGGCGGTCGACCGGGCGGGCGGCACCCGCATCGGCGCCGCGATCGCGGCGCTCAACCGGGAATATCGGCACCGCCTCGGGCGCGGCGCCGTGGTGGTGATCCTCTCCGACGGCTGGGACCGCGGCGAGCCCGGCCTCCTCGCCGTGGAGATGGCCCACCTGCGCCGGACCTCCCACGCCGTCCTCTGGCTCGATCCCCATCTGGCCGAGCCCGCCTACGAGCCGCTGACCCGCGGGATGCGCGAATCCCTGCCGAGCGTCCGCGCCGCCTTTCCCGGCGACCGCCTCTCCGGCCTGATCGAGCTCACCGAGGCCACGCGGGGCCTCGCCTGACGGGTAAGGGATCGGGCGGAGGGGCGGGGTGCGGGTCCCGGCGGGGAGTCGCGAGGGGGACGCCGGGAACTCCGCGTCCCCAAGGGAAGGCGCCACGAGGTGACCCTTCCGTGAGGGCCGAGATGTTGATGGGCCGAAAAGCGCTCTATATCAGCGCTTTTCGGCCCATCAACCTGGGGGCGTCGTGGAGGCATGACGTCTTTCCCCGGAAGCGCGCGGGGCCCCGCGCGCTTCCCCTCGGAAGCCTCGCGTCCCCGCCCCGCCCCCGCTCCCCGCCGTCCGACGTCCACCCCGGGCGACCGGGCCGCAAACCTCCGACCGGAGGGTGGGCGGCCGGGCGGGGCGCCCGTAGCGTTCTTCCCAGTCAGCAGATCATCAAAGGAGGAGCAGTGGGACTGGTCGGAGATTCGGCGATCATCACCGGCGGTGCACAGGGAATCGGGCTCGGGATCGCGCGCGAGCTGATCGCGCGCGGCGCCTCGGTTGTCCTTTTCGACCTCAACGAGGACGCGGTGAACGAGGCGGCCGCGAGCCTCGAGTCGGGCAAGGCGGTGGGCTTCGCGGGCAGCGTCACCGCGGCCGACGACTGGGCGGCCGCGTTCGACCGCGCCGCGGAGAGCTTCGGTCCCGTCTCGATCCTTGCCAACAACGCCGGCTGGGCCAGCCTGGCGCTGATCGAGGACCTCGAGGAGTCCGACTGGGACCAGTGCATGGACGTCTGCGCCAAGGGCGCCTTCCTCGGGACGAAGGAGTTCGCGCGCCGCGCCGACGGTGCCGGTGCGATCGTCAACACCTCCTCGCTGAACGCCGAGGCCGCCACCGACGGCCTCGCCCATTACTGCGCCGCGAAGGCCGCGGTCAGCCAGCTGACCAAGGTGGCCGCGGCCGAGCTCGCCCCGCGCGGGATCCGGGTCAACGCGGTGGCGCCGGGCATCACCCGCACGCCGATGTCGGAAGGCGGCTTCCTGGCCGGGCGGATGGGCGAAGAGTTCATCGCCCACACCCCGATGGGCCGCTTCGGCGAGCCCGAGGACATCGCCAGGGCGGTCGCCTTCCTCGTCTCCGACGATGCCGGCTGGGTGACCGGGGTGACGCTGCCGGTGGACGGCGGCGGACACATCCGTGGACTGCAGAACTACTGGGCGACCATGCAGGAAACCACGGCCGCCTGAGCTTGTAACGAACCAAGGAGAATCGATGCCCGAGTCAGTTGAGTTCCAGAGCGGCGGCGAGACGGTCCGCGGCGACTTGTATCTCCCCGACGGGGAAGGGCCCCATCCGATCGTCGTCATGGCGGGTGGCTGGTGCTACGTGAAGGAGCTGGTCCAGCCGCGGTACGCGGAACTCTTCGCCCAGGCAGGTGTCGCCGGGCTGGTCTTCGACTATCGCCACCTCGGGGCGAGCGACGGTGAGCCGCGCCAGCACATCGACCCGAACAAGCAGATCGAGGACTACCGCAACGCGATCTCCTACGTCACCCGCCAGGACCAGTTCGACGCCGATCGCCTCGGCGTCTGGGGCATCTCCTACAGCGGCGGACACTCGCTGGTGATCGCGGCGACCGATCGACGGGTGAAGGCGGTCTGCTCGGTGGTCCCGGTGATCGACGGTTGGGAGAACATGCGTCGCGTCCACGGCATGGAAGGCTTCCGCGCCCTGCGCAAGGCCGTCGAGGACGATCGCGAGGCCCGCTTCGACGGCGCCGAGCCGGGCTACATGGCGATGTCGACCCTGAACGTCGGGCAGGAGCTCTGCACCTGGCCCTTCCCGGAAACCTACGCCGCCTTCAAGACCCTGAAGGAGACCGTGGCGCCGCGACACGAGCACCGCAACACGATCGCCTCGACCGAGATGCTGATGAACTACAGCGTCTTCCCGTTCGTGCCGCGGATCCTCAACGTCTCGGTCTTGATGATCATCGCCGACGAAGACGACCTCACGCTCTGGGACAAGGAGACCGAGGCCTTCAAGGCGATCGGCAGCCAGGACAAGGAGCTGTTCGTGACCCCGACGGTGTCCCACATGGAGCTCTACAGCGACAAGACCGCGCTCGAGCTCGCCGCCGAAAAGGCCGCCGAGTTCTTCGAGCGCAAGCTGCTCGCGGCCACGCCGGTCACGGCCTGAGGTGGTCCGGTGAGGGGACTCGACGGACAGGTGGCGGTCGTCACGGGGGCCAGTTCCGGTCACGGCCGCGCCACCTCGCTGCGCCTGGCCGAGGAGGGTGCGGCGGTCGTCTGCGCCGACCTCCGGCCGGGGGCGCGCAAGGACGGCTTCGAGGCCGATCTCGAGGTCGACACCCACGCGCTGATCGAGCGTGACGGCGGTCGCGCCGCGTTCGTCGAGTGCGACGTCACCGACGAGGCCTCGCTGCGCGCGGTCGCCGACCTCGCGGTCGAGCGGTTCGGGCGGCTGGACGCCTGGGTCAACAACGCGGGCACCTTCCTCGGGCTGAAGCCCCTGCTCGAGGAGACGCCGGACCAGTACCGGACGACGATGGAAGTCAACCTCGACGGCACCTGGTACGGCTGTCGCGCGGCCGTCGCCAAGATGCTCGGGCAGGAGCCGCGCGGTCGCTCGCGCGGCAGGATCGTGAACATCGGGTCGGTCGCGGGCGAGTTCGGCCAGGCCGACATCGGCGGTTACTCGGCCTCCAAGGGCGCGGTCCACAATCTGACGCGGGCGCTGGCGATCGAGTTGGCCCCGCAGCTGATCAACGTCAACGCGATCGCGCCCGGCTACTTCCCGACCGGGATGAACCGGGTGTTCTGGGACGACCCGGAAGCGCTGCAGGCGGTCGAAGAACTGCACCCGCTGCCGCTCGGCGTCCCCGCTGACATCGCCGCCGGGGTCGCCTTCCTGGCCTCCGACGACGCCGCCTTCATCACCGGCACCATCCTGCCGATCGACGGCGGTGTGTTGGCCAAGTGACCCGTTGATCGCTCGCCTGGACACCTGACCCGTCGCTACCTCCGTCCGGAGGTAGCAATCACCGTCAGGTCCGAACTACTTTCACTTCACTCGGCCGGTCCGAGTGGGTTACAGACTGTGGGAAACCGCAATGGGAGAGGGAAGAATGGGTAAGAGTTTGGCTACACGTCGCCTCGGGGCACGCCTGCTGTTCGTTGCGGTCCTGCTGGCGGCGTTGTGTGTGTTCGTTGCCGCCTGCGGCGGGTCGAGCAGCAGTTCCTCATCGGAAAGCACCAGCGCCTCGGAAGGTAGCGGCAGCTCCGAAAGCGCCGCTGCCACCGAAGGTGGTGGAGAAGAAGAAGGTGGAGAAGAAGAAAGCGGGTCCTCCGAAGAAGGCGGGCTCGTCTACTTCATGGCTCCGAACACCCAGCCGGAACGGTACATCCACCAGGACGGCCCCGACTTCGTCAAGGCGATGAAGGAACTGGACCCCAACATCGAAGTGAAGCAGGAGGTCGCCGACGGAACTTCGGCGACGCAGCAGTCGCAGATCGAAACCGCGATCGCCAACGGCGCCAAGGCCTTGGTCGTCGTCGCGGCCGACCCGCCCAGCAGCGCCGGGCTGCTCGAATTCGCCGCCGCCGACGAAGTGCCGGTGATCGGTTACGAGAACGTGCCGCTCAACGGGCCGCTGACGAGCCAGGTCATCTTCAGCCCCCTCAGCGCGGGCGAACAGCAGGCCAAATATTTCTCCGAACAGGTGAAAGAAGGCAAGCTCGGGCCGACCCCGGTGCCGATCGTCCGCCTCTACGGGAACAAGGGCGACGTCTACGAGGTCCAGATGAAAAAGGGCCAGGACAAATACATGAACCCGCTGATCAAAGAAGGCGCGGTCGAAGTCACCTGCGAAAACTACGTCAAAGAATGGGCGCCGGAAAACGCTCAGACCGACATGGAATCGTGCCTGAGCAAGAACGCCGACATCCGTGGCTACCTCGGCATGTACGACGGTGACGTCGCGGGCGCTCTCGCCGCCCTGAAGCAACACGGTCTGGACGGCCAGAAGGTGAAGATGTTCGGCGGCCAGAACCCCGAACTCTCCGGCCTGCAGAACCTGCTGCTCGAAGAACAGCAGGACGAGGTGTACAAGCCCTACCCGGTCGAGGCGAAAGCCGCGGCCGAACTGGCGCTGGCCGCGGTGAAAGGTGAAGAACCGCCGGCGAGCCTGATCAACGCACAGGTGAACAACGGCGCCGACACGATCCCGACCTATGAAATCCCGACTATCTACGGACACCTCGAAGAAGGGGTCGACCCGGCCGCGCTGGTCCAGAAAGCGGTCGACTACGGGATGTTCACCTGGGAAGAAGTCTGCACCGGAGAAGCGGCGCAGACCAAAGGCTGTAAGGAAAATGGCTGAGGCGGACCTTCTCCTCGCCTCGGTGATCGCCGCGGGGCCCGCGTGAGCGGGCCCGCGGTGGTCGAAGTACTGGGGGCCGAAAAGAATTACGGCGGCCTCCGCGCCCTCTCCGGCGTCGACCTTCACGTCGACGCCGGAGAGGTGTTGGCGTTGGTAGGCGACAACGGCGCCGGCAAGAGCACCTTGCTGAAGCTGATGTCGGGCGTCGAACCGTTCGACGGCGGCACCCTCAAGGTGGGCGGCGAGGAGGTCGTGTTCCACACTCCTCGCGACGCCACCGGACACGGGATCCACACCGTCTACCAGGACCTCTCGCTGTGCGAGAACCTGGACACCGTCCAGAACCTCTTCCTCGGCCAGGAGCAGGTCTCGAGCATCCTCCTCGGCAACCGGCTCGACCGTCGCGAGATGGAGACGACCGCGCGCCGCGTCCTCGGCGAACTGGCGGTCAAGATCCAGTCCTTGCGGGCGCCGGTCGGTTGGCTCTCCGGCGGTCAGCGACAGGGCATCGCGATCGGCCGGGCCCTCGTCTCCGAGCCGGCCCTGATCCTGCTCGACGAGCCCACCGCGGCGCTCGGGGTGGAACAGAAGGCCGAGGTCTACAACTTGATCAACCGGCTGCGGGACCGGGGCTGCGCGGTGCTGCTCATCTCCCACGACCTGCGCGACGTGCGCCACCTGGCCGACCGGGTCGCGGTGCTGCGACTGGGCGCCAAAGTCGGCGAGTTCGTGAAGGCCGACAACTACGACGTCGACGACCTCGTCGCCTCGATCACCGGCGCCAAGGAGGCGATCGTTTGAGCGTCTCCGTCCCCTCGGCGCCCGCCCCGGCCTCCGCCTCGACCGAGGCTCGGAGCTGGCAGACGAAGCTCGGCGAGGGCCTTGCGGGCCCCTATCGCAGCCTGCCGGTGATCCTCGCCCTGGTGATCCTCTGGATCGGCTTCAACGCCGCCAACTCGGCCTTCCTCGGTTCCGCCAACCTGCATTCGCTGGCCCAGCAGATCGTGCCCGTGGGGATGCTCGCGCTGGGCATCGTCTTCGTCCTCCTGGTCGGCCAGATCGACCTCTCCTCGGCGGCCCTCAGCGCGGTAGCGGCGACGATCGCAGCCCGGCTGCTGGTCGAATCGGGGTGGCCGCTGGTCCTCGCGATCGCCGTGGCGGTCGCCTTCGCGGTCGCCGTCACCTTCGTCGAGTCGCTCTTCGTGATCTACGGCGTCCCGTCCCTGATCGTCACCCTCGGCGGCATGATCATGCTGCAGGGCGGGCAGCTGATCGCGTTGCCGCCGTCCTTCCGGTGAGCCTCGGCGGGACCTCGCTCGCCAAGTTCGCGGGCACCAACATCTCGACCACCGCCTGCTTCGTCGTCGTCGCGATCGGCCTCGTCGTGCTCGTCGGCTTCCGCCTCTGGTCCGTACTGCGCGGCCGGCGGGCGGGCGACGGCGTCGTGCTTCGCCAGGCCCTGATCGGGCTGGCTCCCGCGGTGATCGGCGGGGTGGCCGCGCTGATCGCGATCCTGATGGTCGGCAGCAGTCGTGGCGTGCCGCTCTCGACCGCGGTGTTTTTCGGCTTCCTGGTCGTCGCCTGGTACATGACGACCCAGACCCGCTACGGGGCGCACCTCTACGCCGTCGGCGGCAACTCGGCCGCCGCCAAACGCTCCGGCGTGCCGGTTTCGCGGATCGTCGTCTACTCGTTCCTCGTCCTCGGCGTCTGCGCTACCGTCGCCGGGCTGGCGGAAGCGTCGCGCACGCTCGGCGTCTCGACCTCGACCGGCGGCGGCTCGCTGATGCTGGACGCGATCGCCGCCGCGGTGGTCGGCGGCACCAGCCTCTTCGGCGGACGCGGCTCGGTCTGGTCGGCGGCGCTCGGCGCCCTGGTGATCGGCTCGATCAACAGCGGCGTGCAGCTGCTCGGGCTCTCGGTCGAAGTCCAGGACCTGGCCACCGGCGGGGTGCTGATCCTGGCGGTGACGATCGACCTGATCGTCAGTCGCGGCTCGCTGCGGCCCTCGCGCGGGCGCATGTTGCGAAGTTGAGCGGACGCTCCCGCGACGCCGATGAACCTCCGTCCGGAGGGTGTCCCGGACCCTTCGGATCGGGGACCGTGGGCGCATGAACGACACCAAGAAGCTTTCCGGGAAAGTTGCACTGATCACTGGCGCCGGTTCGGGGATGGGTCAGGCGATGGCGCGCGAATTCGCGGCCGAGGGCGCCGCCGTGATCGCCGCCGACATCGTCGAGGCGCGGGCCGCCGAGACGGCCAAGGGGATCGCGGACGACGGCGGCCGCGCGGTGGCGGTCGAGATCGACGTCGCCGACTCCGGCTCGGTCGAGGCCGCCGTCGCCAAGGGAAGCGGCGAGTTCGGTCCGATCACCCTGCTGTGCAGCAACGCCGGCGTGCTCGACGACTACAAGACGGTCCTCGAGACCGACGAGTCCGAATGGGACCGGGTCGTCGACATCAACCTGAAGGGCATGTACCTCACCTCGCGGGCGGTGCTCGAGCAGATGATCGAGGCCGGCGGCGGCGCGATCGTCAACACCGCCTCGATCTCCGGCTTCGTCGCCGGCGGTGGCGGTGCCGCCTATACCTCCTCCAAGCACGGCGTGATCGGCTTCACCCGCCAGCTGGCCTTCGACTACGGGCCCAAAGGGGTGCGGGCGAACTGCATCTGTCCGGGTGCGGTGGAGACGGGGATGACCAAGGACCTCTTCGCCGCCAACGAAGCCGAGGTGATGGAAAGCGTGAACTCGGTTCCGGCGGGCCGCTACGCGCAGCCGTGGGAGATCGCCAAGCTGGCCCTCTTCCTGGCCGGCGAGGATGCGGGCTTCATCCACGGCGCCGCCTACGTGATCGACGGTGGTTGGACCATCCGCTAGGGACGGCCTGGGGGACCCCAGGTGAGCGCCCGGGCCGAGCCGTTCGTGGGCGGCCTGCGGATCCGCCGGCCGGCCGCGCTCGACCCGCCCGCCCTGGCGCTGATCGAGGCGAAGAACGTCTGCACCGTGTCGACGCACGGTGCAGACGGTTCGATCCACGCGCGGCCGGTCTGGGTCGACACCGACGGTGAGGTCGTGCTCTTGAACAGCGTCGCGGGCCGGGTCTGGGTCCGCAATCTCGAACGCGAGCCGCGGCTCACCTGCACGATCGTGAACCTCGCCGATCCCTACGAGTTCCTCGAGGTGCGGGGCCGGGCGGAGGCGCGCGGCCACGCGGCGGGCGAGCGCCACATCGACGAGCTGGCGAAGAAGTACCTGGATCTCGACGCCTATCCGTTCTCCTCGCCCGAGGAACCGCGCCTCCTCTTCGCCGTCGTGCCGGAGAGCATCGTGCACGTCCTGCCCGAGTCGGGCGACCTCGAGGCCTGAGCGAAACCCTCCGAACGGACGTACCGAGCGCCGGTCCCGGCGGGCTACGGTCGGATTCGTTCCGCCCGGTGCGCTCTCCAGAGGCCGCCGGCACCGCAGCGTGGATAGGAGGAGATGTTGACTTACAAGGTCAAAGCAGCCAAGCACGAGCCGGTGGCCGAGCGCGAGTCCGCGCTCCCTTCGCGTGACCAGAACTTCGACGTGGAAACCGATGTCGCCGTGGTCGGCGGCGGTTGCGCCGGCCTCTCGTCGGCGCTCTTCAACGCTTGGAACGGCGAGGACGTGATCCTGCTGGAGAAGGCGCCCGAGCTCGGCGGCACGACGATCAAGGCCGCCTTCATCTACTGGGTCCCGAACAACGGCCCGCTGCGCGATTCCGGCGGGGTCGACAGCGAAGAGGACTTCCTCAAGTACGCCGCGCGCATCTCGCGGCCGGAGAAGTACGACCCGAACAGCCCGACGCTGGGCCAGAGCCGGCTCGAGTACGACCTCTACAAGGCGATCTACGAGAGCGGCTGGCCCGCGGTCGAGCGGCTGCACGAGAAAGGCGGCCTGCGCTACGAGCACGCGCCGAACTGGGTCGACTACTGGGCCAGCCTGGACGAGGACAAGGTGCCGGCCGGCCGGGCGCTGGTCCCCGAGGGGATCAACGAAGACCAGACCGACGGTGGCAAGCTGGCGATCGAATCGATGAGCAAGGCGGCCGCCGAGGCGGGCGTCGACATTCGCACCGGGCACCGTGTCCAGCGGCTGATCCTCGACGACGACAACGCGGTCGTCGGGCTCGTCGCGACGACGGTCGACGGTCAGGAGCTGCGGGTGGGCGCGCGCAAAGCGGTGGTCTTCGGCTCCGGCGGGTTCACCCACGACAAGGACCTGCGCGACAACTTCCTCGCCGTTCCCGCCTACGGCGGCTGCGCGGCGCGGACCAACGAGGGGGACTTCGTCCGCATCGGCGCCGCGGCGGGCGCCCAGCTGCGCAACATGCAGTACGCCTGGCGGACGCCGATCAACCTCCACAAGGCGGTCGAAAAGGATCCCGACATGCAGGGCACCTTCGCGGTCGCCGGCGACTCGATGATCTGCGTCAACTACAAGGGCGAGCGGCCGCTGAACGAGAAGCTCCCCTACAACGAGTTCGTGCAGCGGATGTACGACTGGGACCCGTTGAACTGCGACTTCCCGAACCGGGTGTTGATCCAGGTCTGGGACCAGCACTCGCAGGACAACTCGGCGATCGACTACTTCGGCAACAGCATCGTGCCCGACGGCGTCGACGATTCGCACGTGATCAAGGGCGACACGTTGGCGGAGCTGGCCCGGAACGTCGGCGAGCGCCTCGAGCGCTTCCGCGGTGAGACCGGCGACCTGACCCTCGCTCCCGACTTCCTCGAGAAGCTCGAAGTGAGCGTCGCCCGCTGGAACGAGATGGCCGCGGACGAAGTCGACAAGGACCTCGGCCGCGGCAGCCGCGAAGTCGAACTGACGGTCTTCGCCGGGCCGCTCTCCGACGCGGACAAAGAGACGAAGAACCCGGTCATGCACGCGATCTCGGACCAAGGTCCCTACTACGCCAGCTTGCTGATCGGGGGCACGCTCGACACCAAGGGCGGCCCGCGGATCAACACTTACGCGCAGGTCGTCGACGACCGTGACGAGCCGATCACCGGCCTCTACGGCGTCGGCAACTGCGTCGCGTCGGCCTCGGCGCGGGCGTACTGGGCCGGGGGTGGCACGCTCGGCCCGATGATCGCCTTCGCCTACCGCGCCTCCCAGGCGATCGCCGAGCAACCTGCCCGCCGGCCGGGCCACAGCGCCGCTGCCGCCTGACTCCTCTGAGGCGCCAGGGGGGCGGGGGCCCGCTGACCCCCCGCCCCGCGGGGCCGGCCCGCGCAGGCCTCAGTCGAAGGTCTGACGGGCTTCGCCGGCGCGCCCGATGATCGTCCAGATGACCACCGCCGGCTCGTCGCCGATGGTCCAGAATCGGTGCGGGCTGCGCGCCTCGAAGACGATCGAGTCGCCGGCTTTGAGCTCATAGCTGTCGAAGCCGATGGTGGCGCCGAGCTTGCCGGACAGCACCAGCCCGTACTCGCGCCCGCGGTGGACCATCATCGCGTCGACGGCGCAGGACTCGCTGCCGACTTCGTAGATCACGTAGAGGAAGTCGACGTCCTCCTCGTGGCGGGGGGTCAGCCGGTACCAGACGACGCCGGTCTCCAGCTGGAGCTCGGGGCGCTCGTCGGGGTGCAGCACCATGCCGTTTTCGCCGGGCGCCCGCGGCGACGCCGCGGCGTCGGCGAAGAGCACGTCCAGCGACAGTTCGAGCTCGGTGGTGATCGCCACCAGGGTGCCCACCGAGGGGTTGACTTTGCCCGTTTCGATCTGCGAGACGAGGCTCGGGGACACGCCGATCCGATCGGCGAGCCCGCGGACGCTGATGCCCATCTGCTCGCGCCGGGTCCGCAGACGGGCAAGGGCGGGGCCCGGAATCTGTTCGCTCCTGTTTCCCCGCGCTCCGTTACGAGACATCACCGAGAAGGTAGATCGCCGAGCCACCCCCGGCCTACCTCCATCCGGACCATTGTCGCGTCGCGGGCTGCGCGGCCCGAAAACCTCCGATTGGAGGTTCCGCCGACCCGGGACCCGAACCTATTCTCGCCGGGTGAACGATCCGGGAAACGGCGGACTCGACGCGAGCGTCATCCGCACCCTTCGTGAGTTCCGCCTCACCCCTGTCTGGGTGATCAGCGCGGTGGTGGTGTTGCTCCTGCTCTTCTCCCAGCTGGTGGTCACCAGCGACTTCTTCTCGCAGGGGACGCTCTCCACGCTGACGCCGTTGATCGGGATCTTGGTCCTGGTCGCCACCGGACAGGCGTTCGTGATCAGTACCGGCGGCATCGATCTGAGCTTGCCGGCGACGATGACGCTGATGGGGGCGATCGTCCTCAAGCAGTCGGAAGGGCAGAGCTCGAAGCTTCTCGGTGCCCTCGTGCTCTGCGCCGTCGCCTGCGTCGTCATCGGCCTGATCAACGGCATCCTGGTCGAGGGGCTGCGGCTCAGCTCGCTGGTCGTGACGCTGGCCGTCGGCCAGCTCGTCTCCGGCTACACGGAGCTCTACCGCGGCAACGTGCCGAGTATCCAGCACGTCCCCCAGAACATCTCCGACTGGGCGGGGGCCGACCTCGGCGGAGTCAGCTACATCCTCATCTTCTCCTGCGTCCTCGCCGTCATCGCCACCTACTTCCTGCACCGGGTGGTGATCGGCAGGCGACTGGTCGCCAGCAGCACGGCCGAGCGGGCCGCCGTGCTCTCCGGCCTGAAGGCGCCGCTCTACCGGATCTCGGCGTACGTGGTCGCGGCCCTGGTCTACGGGGTGGGAGGGGTCCTGGCCGCGGGCCAGATCCAGACGCCCGACCTGACGCTGGGCGAACCGTACCTGCTGACCAGCGTGGTGGCCGTGGTGCTCGGCGGCGCCGTGCTGACCGGCGGACGGGTGAGCCCGATCGCCACCTTGATGGGCGCAGTCTTCATCACCGTGCTCGACTTCGACCTGCGGGTCGAAGGCTATTCCACCGGTGTCCGAATGATCATCCAGGGCGCCGTCCTGGTGATCGGCCTGTCACTGATCGACGTGTTCCGCAACCGCGAGTCGATTGTGCGAGCGCTGCTTCGGCGGGCCGG